>Ga0307991_1001868_pt1 | contig 14503 bp, 10 predicted proteins | sample EllFjometagen131_FD_203146 | JGI IMG/M metagenome (GOLD analysis project Ga0307991, IMG submission 203146) | Marine microbial communities from Ellis Fjord, Antarctic Ocean - #131 | ecosystem: Environmental > Aquatic > Marine > Unclassified | place: Southern Ocean | collected 2014-10-08
AACGCTTTTGCATTCAGTTTTTTGGTGGTAATCATTTCCGTTTTGTTTGTAGGCTTTTTCGATTCGAGAATTACTCCAACTGAACTGCTTGCATTCTGTCCGTTGTGTATTACAAGGTCATTTCGTCCTTTGGTGTTGATGAAATGATTTTGTTTGTAGTAGGTGTCTTTTAGAAAGTCAGAAACTAAGTTTTTATGAAACTCTTCGCTTTCGATGTTGTTAGTTCTGGCGAGTAAAGTAATAAGATTGGTCTTGAAACCTTCAATTTCAGTCCTGTTTGGTTTTACTTTCAAAAAGGCTTTATTTAGTGCCTTTCTTGGTTTCAGTTTGTTTAAAATCACTTAGTAAACCTTCCTTACAGTATTTGGCTTGAACCTAAAAATTAAAGTCGTGGCTCTATTCAGCCGGTTTTCTATTGCATAACATTGAACTGTGCGGCGCGGCTTTTTGCGTCCGCACCAGTGATAGGTTATCTCACTCTTGAATGTGGGATTTTGATCAAATCGGCGATCCTTTTAAAACAAATTTCATCAAGTTTTTTAATACGGTTAAATTCTTTAAAGTATCTTTCATCATCGTGAAAGCTTAACTTTAAAATCATAGGGTCTGCCGCATTTTCCCTTGGGGGAATATCGAGTGATCTAACAATTTTCATCTCTTGCTTTTCTCCGCGCGCAGGTCTATACAAAAAATAATCGCGACCTAATGAAATGTGTGAATGAGCGATTGCATTTCTTAAATTGCAAATAGCATCTAAATCCTTAATGTCTTCTTCCTGCAAATTGGGGCCAAATAACTCTACAAATTCCCTTTTAATTTCAGCGAATTGTTTTTTCCAATATGATTCTCTCTCAATGAACATCTTCTCCGGTACTACTTCTTTTATAGTGATGAATGCCTCTATAATATCCGGATTTTTCCGTAAAATTATTAAGTTTTCCATTTGGCTTTGGATCCAAATGCTATATATGAAAAGCTTACCTGCTCTTCGTATGTTTATAGCTGGAATATCCATCAAATTATTTTCAATTTTAGAGATAACATTTACATATCAGGCAATTTTGCCTGATATCCTGATATTGAACAGACAAACAGGCAAATTTGCTTGTTTTCAATATTCAATATTTTCCCCGACTATATAGAGAACGATAAAGCAAGGAGACGAGCTATGTCAAGGAAGATTCTTGATAATATGCGATATGTTATGCGGTGGTGACGCTATCCGATCCGCATCAGTGAGTTCCACCGTTCAAGCTCCGTCGCGACGGGCAGGCCGTTTCGTTCGAGAAGGGCGATGATGGCGGGTTCGTTGAATCTGAGATAGGGATTCATCGCGCGTTCTTCCTCCATGGTCGAGAAGACGTGCTCCGGGTTGTACTTTTCCAGGAACGAGGCGATCGCCTCGTTTTCAGGCTCAAGGTGCCGCGCGAAGGCCAGCGAATCGCGGACATAGTCGTGCCCGGCATAGACGATGGTGTCGTCGGGGAGGGCAAGCAGTTTCTTGATGGAGTGGTAAAATCCATTGAGGTCGCCGGTAAAACAGTTTCCAATGGTCCCGTTGAAGAGGGTGTCTCCGCTTATGATCGCGTTGTCTGTCCGAAAACAGATCGAGTCTTCCGAGTGCCCCGGTGTGTGATACACCTCGATCTTCTCGCCATCGAGTTCAATGGACTGGCCTAAGATCAGGGTCCGGTTGTCGATGAAGGCCGCCCCGGTCCGGTCGATCAGTTCGTGGTTGCCGCAGGTATGGTCCATGTGATCGTGGGTATTGGTGATGATCTCCAGCTTGAGCCCCTCCGACTCGATGAACGCGCACATCTCTTGCACGGCGCCCCCGTCCACGGCCAACGCGGACCGCTCCGTGTGAAGGATATATCCGAGATTATCTGCTGCATACCGAAACTGCCTGACGCGCATACCCGACCGCCTGCGTTACAAAAATAGTGCAACTGCAACTAGCGACGCACTCGTAAAAAGTTTCCTAAACTTGTCATTTCGAGTGAAACGAGAAATCTTTAAAACGTAACATGCAGAAAAGATAAGATTTTTCCCCATGGTCGAAATGACATATTCATCGAATTTGACTTTTTACGAACGTATCGCTATTGGCTGTTTCTTCTGATCTGTATAAATTATGAATCGTTTCTTCCGGGTCAGTCTTCCAGCCACTTCTTCATGAGTGGCAGTTCTCCGGATTCCCATTCGGGGGACAGGCGTTTTTCGAGGAAGAGGGCGAAGAGTTGTTCCATTGTCTTCATCGCGATCTCCGCGAGGTAGATCCTCTCAAGGATCTTTCCGTCCCGGTCTTCTTCATCCACATCCGTCGGTACCGGAAGCCTGAGAGACTGGAAGGAAAAGGCGTCGGCCTTGAAAGTGAATTCGAACCGGTCATCCCCCGCGCCGAGTTGTATGCGCGCCTCCGTTACCTTCTTTCCCTTGCGCAGCGCCGATTTACCCTCTTCGAGATCGGCGTGGAGCCCTCTGCAGGCCACCGTCTCGGAGTATTCCCCCTCCCCCGATTCGAGGACGATCTTCTGGAGGAAGATCACTTCTGCGTCCCCCGTGCCAGGGATCATGACGCTGCCGCCGCGCTCCTCGCTCTTGAACCAGAGCCACGTGAGGAATTCCCTCCCGGGGAGGGGAAGTCCTTCGGGTAGAGCGTTTGCGTCCCAGGGCAGAAATGGTAAGAGGGATAGGTTGAACGACCGTTTGAACAGGTCCTTGAAATCGTCATTCACCTTCTCCGTGAGGGTTCCGAACAGGAGCCACCCCCCTGATACCGACCAGCAGACCTCCTGGAATGAGGGGACGGGCTGTGCCCTGCTCATCAGCCCCAATTTGACGGTTTCTCTGATATCTTCGCGCTGTCCCTTGTAGAGCTTCTTCAGGCCCTTTTCCTCCAGAAACTCCTTTTCCGCCTTGAGCACCCGCAGTTTCAGGAGGGAGGGGGGCACCGCCCGGCGGTCGATACGGAGGGAAAAGACGTAATAGTCGCCAATCGAGTAGTTCGCGTATTCGAAATCGGTATCCAGTACATTGTCGAGGCTGGTCCATCCCAGGGCCTTTTCGTCCGTTCCGGCCAACAGTTCCCTGAAGGCAAAGATCTTGATCTGCCTGTCCATAAAATCCGCAAGCGAATCGGGCAGCTCCCCGGCGACGCGATATCGTGTGAAGGTCAGCGTTCCCTTTGATAATCCCACAATAAACTCCTTCCTTGTAGCAGGTAAATGGTCGTCTGCCAGGCCGCGAACCTAACGCAGTTGAGACTCCGCTGTCAAGCCTTTCCAGGGGTGGCCAGCCTTTTATTACTACGGCAATTAAACATATCAAATGTCATGCCGGACTTGATCCGGCATCCAGGCCAATTCTGGATTCCGGCTTTCGTCGGAATGACGGCTTTGACGTATATTGTTGCCGGAGTAATAATACTGAGGGGGATACAGTCTCGCCGGGGTACAAAGAGAGAGGGCACCTCTCGCGCCCTCTCTGAACGGCGAATTGATCGGTGTGTCTAATCGAGGGGCGGAAGGGATCCTTCCGGCGGTGTGTATGGAAGGGGCGCTCCAGCCTGGCGCCGCGCCTCCCTGATCTCATCCATGGTATAGCCGCTCCTCGGAATACAGAATATCTGATCCGGGTAGATGCGGCCGGGGCTTTCTATCCTGTCTCGGTTGGCTTTATAGATCAGCGGCCACATGAAGGGGTCGTTGTATATGTCCTCGTATTCCGAGATCCACCAGAGACATTCACCCCTCTTGACGATGTGTTTCCTGGCGAGGGGAGGTTTTTCTTCCGGGGTTCCTGCCGGGGCAGCCTTTTCCTCTTCTTCCACCCCGGTCTCCTCAACAACGGCAGACTGCTGTACAGCAGGTGTCCGGACTGTATCCTGTGTGCAGGCACAGGAGGAAACAAGGAAAACAAGACCCAGCAAAATAAGTATAGATACACATGTGCTTTTTTTCATCTCTATACCCCCTTTATCGATGGGATCGCCCCTGCCGCGGCAACGAGAACCATATGTGCTTATATGAATATCCCCGGCCTCTGTCAAGAGAGAAGAAATATCGAACGAGGAGCTTATATGATCTTCAGTGACAGATCGGCGAGCTGATCGGCGCTGACCTTCGATGGAGCGTCGGTCAGGAGACAGGTCGCCTTCAGCGTCTTCGGGAAGGCTATCACGTCCCGTATGGATTCGGCTCCGGCCATGATCATCATCATGCGGTCGAGACCGAAGGCTATCCCGCCGTGCGGCGGTGTCCCGTACTTCAGCGCGTCCAGGAGGAATCCGAACTTTGACCTGGTCTCATCTTCACTCAGGCCGAGGACCTCGAAGATCATCGACTGGACGTCCGATTTATGGATACGGATACTTCCCCCCCCTATCTCGGAGCCGTTCAGGACGAGGTCATACGCCCGGGCCCTGACCCTGCCGGGATCGGTCTCGAGGAGGGGTATGTCCTGCGCCACCGGGGAGGTGAAGGGGTGATGGGTCGCCATATAGCGATCTTCCGTCTTGCTGTATTCGAACATAGGAAATTCGGTAATCCAGGTAAAGGCGAGGGCGTTCGAATCGATCAGCCCCAGTCGCTCCGCGAGGTTTACCCTCAGGGCGCCGAGGGAGGCATTGACCACATCCGCCGTGTCGGCGATGAAGAGGATAAGGGAGCCCGGTTGCGCGCCTGTCACTTCATTGACGCGCTGTGTCTCTTCCTGATTGAAGAACTTGGCCAGCGAGCCCGTCCATCCGTCTTCACCCACACGCGCCCACGCGACCCCCTTCGCGCCATAGGGGGCGACGAGGTCTCCGAGTGCGTCGAGATCTTTACGCGAGAGGGCCTTCCCGTCCGCGACGGTCAGGGCCTTGATCGCGCCCCCGCTTTGCGCGGCCTCCGAGAAGACGCGAAATTCAGATTTTCCGGCTATATCGGTCAGATCGGCAAGCTCGAGGGCAAAACGCGTGTCGGGGTTGTCCCTCCCGTACCGGTCGATCGCCTCCTTGTAGGTGAGCTGGGGGAAGGGGGACTGGAGCTTTCTGCCGAGGCATGCCTCGAAGAGGTGCGACATCATTCCCTCGATGACGCTGATGATGTCGTCCTCCGATATGAAGGACATCTCCATGTCTATCTGGGTGAACTCGGGCTGGCGGTCCGCCCGCAGGTCCTCGTCGCGGAAGCACTTGACGATCTGGTAGTATTTGTCGAAACCCGATACCATAAGCAGCTGTTTGAAGAGTTGGGGTGACTGGGGGAGGGCGTAAAAGGTCCCCGGAGTGACCCTGCTCGGAACGAGGTAGTCACGCGCCCCCTCGGGCGTGCTCTTTGTCAGGAAGGGCGTCTCGATCTCTATGAAGCCCTCCTTCTGGAGGTACACTCTCGTCTCGGCAGCGACCTTGCTTCTAAGGATGATGTTCTGCTGGATAGCCTTGCGTCTCAGGTCAAGGTACCGATATTTGAGGAGGATGTTTTCCGATACCTCGGTCTCTCCGTCGAGGACGAAAGGGGGCGTGTCCGATTCGTTGAGTATCTCCAGCTCATCGGCGGCGACCTCGACCTCGCCGGTCTTCATCGACGGGTTGACCATGTCTGCGGGGCGAGGGTTCACCTGCCCCCTTATCGCCAGGACGAATTCGCTTCGTATGCTATGCGCCAGTTCGTGTGCCTGTGGACCCTTTTCGGGATCGAAGACGACCTGAACAGTCCCCTCCCGGTCTCTCAGGTCGACAAAAATCAGTCCCCCGAGGTCTCTCCTCCGGTGGACCCACCCCATCAGGATGACCTCCATTCCTGCGTGCTCCGCCCTGAGGCTTCCGCAGTATTGCGTTCGTTTTTCTTTGGTTATGAATTCAGACAAGTTGTAAATCCTTTCCTTGTAAAATCGTAAAAAGTTGGCTATGCCGACATGACGGCATTATAATGGAAAGTAACTTGTTGAAAAACCTACTCCTTACTCCTTACTCCTTACTCCTTACTCCTTACTCCTTACTCCTTACTCCTTACTCCTTACTCCTTACTCCTTACTCCTTTTACGATGTTGTCGGCGTCCTGTATATCCACCGATTCCTGAACGCCGTCCTTCATGTCCCTGAGCTGGGCGGTCCCTTCCTCCATCTCCTTCTCTCCGATGATCAGCGTGTGGGAGCAGCCAAGCTTGTTTGCCCGCTTCATTTGACTCTTGAGGCTCCTGTCCGAGAAGTCCATTTCTGCCCTGATGCCGGCGTGCCTGAGCGTGTTGCACAACGAGAAGGCACGCCCCTGGGCCTCGTCTCCCAGCGCCGCGATAAAGATATTCGGGCGCCCGGTGTCTTCCCCCTCCGTGTCGGGGAGCATGGAGATGAGGCGGTCGAACCCGATCGCGAACCCGATCCCCGATATGGCCGGTCCGCCCAGCATCTGAACAAGGCCGTCGTATCTGCCACCCCCCGTGACGGCGTTTTGCGCTCCCAGTGCCTGGGTGGTGATCTCAAAGGCGGTCCGGGTATAGTAATCGAGACCCCGCACCATCCTCTTGTTTATTACCGGGGAAACGCCCAGGATTTCGAGGGACTCCATCACCTTTTCAAAATGCTCCCTGCATTCGCCGCAGATGAAATCAAGGATCACGGGGGCCCCGGCTATCGTTTCCTGACACGACTCGTTTTTGCAGTCAAATATCCTTAGGGGATTTGTCCCGAGCCGTCTGCGGCAATCCTCGCACAGCTTGTCCTCTCTGTCTTTCAGGAAGCCGATCACCTTCTCCCGGAATGCCGGACGGCAGGTGTCACATCCCAGCGAATTGATTTCGAGCTTCAACTCTTTGAGCCCGAGTTCGTCCAGGAAGTACATCAGCATCGACATCAGCTCAGCGTCTATGCGAGGGTCCTCCTGTCCCAGAAACTCGACATTGATCTGGTGAAACTGCCTGAATCGTCCCTTCTGGGGCCGTTCACGCCTGAACATCGGTCCGATGGTGAAGAGCTTCGCCACGGGATCCTTTTCGTACAGGTGATGTTCTATGTATGCGCGGATGACCGAGGCGGTCGCCTCCGGGCGCATCGTAAGGTACTCATTCCCGCGGTCGAGGAAGGTGTACATCTCCTTTTCGACGATATCGGTGGCCTCGCCGATACCCCGCTTGAAGAGTTCGGTCTTCTCCAGGATGGGAATCCGTATCTCCTGGATACCAAAATTGAAGAATATCTCCCGTATCTTCTCCTCGACGCGCTGCCACTTCGGTGTCTCATCCGGCAGTATGTCACGAAACCCCCGTACCGAGGTTATCTTTGCCATTGCACAGTATATCTCCCATGAATTTAAAGTGAAACCAATAACATATATCGGAAGAAAAGGCAAAATGGAAAGGGGGCGGTTCGGTAAAAATACCGATGGTTTTCCATACTGACCACGGTTTTCTTTGGAAACATCACTGGGGCCGTATGGTTTTTACCGTCTCTCCGTCTGTTCGTATGATAACCGCTCCGTCGGTATCCGTTCGCAGCACCTGTACCGCCGCCCGGGCGTACCGGGCAAGGACGTCGGGGCGGGGAAAGCCGAAGGCGTTATCCGAGCCGCAGCTTATGACGGTGATCTCGGGGCGGACCGCCTTGAGGAAGGGCGTAGTGCTGGAGGCATGTCCTCCGTGGTGGGGCGCCATCAGGATGTTGGCTCTCAGGTCATGGCCGGAGGCGATAAGGAGGGTCTCGGCGGTGCCCGATATGTCGGCTGGCAGGAGGATGCTCTTTGCGCCGAAGGTTATCTTCATGACGATACCATTGTTGTTGTAATCGGAATCAGGGAAGTAGAGACCTTGCCCTGAGGCAGATCTTTTCGGGTGGAGTATCCTGATGGTGGCTCCCCCGATCATCCGCTCCGGTGTGTCCACTCCGACGATCTGGTGAGGGATGCCCTTCTGTCTGATGACCTCCAGCAGCCTGCGGTGGGATATATTCCCCGACTCCTGACCGTTCGACCAGATCTCCCCCACCTCAAAGTTTTCCGCCAGGAAGGGGAGACCGCCGACATGGTCCTGATCGGGGTGTGTGAGGACCATGATGTCTATCTTTTTTATCTTTTCGCGCCACAGGTAGGGTCCCACCACGTATTTGCCTATATCGAAGCTCCTGTCGTAGAAGCCGCCGCCGTCCACCAGCATGATACTCCCCCCGGGGAATTTTATCAGTGTGGAGCTTCCCTGTCCCACATCGATAAACGCCATTTCGATGTATCTATTCCCGACGGCGCGCAGGTTCGTGTAAAAGGCATCGGCGACGAAGAAGAGGGCTATCAGACCCAGGGAGAGTGCCAGCAGCCTTTTCTCGTTAGCCCGGTACAGGTCTTTGAGGCGTTTGATCCCGGACGGGGAAGGAGCCCCCTTAAGGCCGCCGGACACCGCGCCTTCTTTCGACTTCCACGCTTTTATCAATTGCACTCCGGCGAGGACACAAAGATAGTAGGCAGTGATTTCCAGAGGCGTCGGTGTTGTCACCGGGAGACTCGAAAAGGGGAGTGAGGACAAAAAGCCGACGATGGAGACGGCAATCCGGATAAAGAAAGAGGCAACCGTTATGAGTACCGGTGCGAGAGAAGCGAAGGGAGCCGTCACGATGAGCAGCATCCCCACCGGGAGGGCGGCGAACCCTATGATCGGTATGACAAACAGATTGGAGAGAAGCGCAATGGTTGAGATCCGGTTGAAGTAGAGTGCGATGAGGGGGGCGGTGCCGATCACGGCGGCGAGGCTCACCAAGGTAAAGAGCAGCACGGAGGTCATGCCCTTTTTGAGGATTCCTCTTCCGGCCGGTTTCGGGATCACGCTGCCCAGCGTCGGGACTAAGAGCAGGATGGCGGCGACCGCTGTAAAGGAGAGCTGGAAAGAAACGTCGAAGAGGGACGCGGGGCTGATAACGAGGATCAGAAATGCGGCAAATGCCAGTATGTTCAAAAGATCGCGACCCCTCCCGGCAAGGAGCGCTACGAGATAGCAGAGTATCATGATGGCGGCTCGTATGGTCGATATGCGAAGGCCGGCGATGAAGGTGTACCCGAGGACGGGTATAATGGAAAACAGGGCGGATACCTTGAAAATATCGAATCTCAGGAGGAGGTATTCGGAAGATCTCATGAAGGCCTTCGCGATGAAAAACGAGATAAAGGCTATGATCCCCACATGCAGCCCCGATATGGCAAGGATGTGAGAGACCCCCGCCCGGTTGAAGTCCCTGATGATATCCTCCGGAATTCCCTCTTTCTCTCCCAGTAGCAATGCCTGAAGCACACCGCCTTCGAGGGAAGGGGCGTTCTCCAGAATGAGATCCCTGAGGAGGGATCGGTATCTCTCTATCCGCGTCCTGAAATAATTTCCGGCGCTTTCCCGGATGATGACGATGTTCGAAGGACTGCTTATGTACCCGCGCAGGCGGATACCCCGGTAAAGGAGGTATCTCCTGTAGTCGAAACCACCGGGATTGTTGAAATTGTGCGGATATTTCAGTTTTGTCTTTGCCCTGATATAATTGCCGTATTTGAATACGGTATTGCTATCTTTTACGGAAAGGAGTATCTTTCCCTTCACGGGAAGGGGGGCTCCATCCTGAATGATTCTGGTGGTCTGTATGACAAGGCTGGTCTTACCACGCAATGTCCGAGGAGGGGTGCATACCCGTCCCTCAACGGTCAGTCGGGATTTCCCAGCGTGAAGGGCGATGTCGTCCCTGCCGCAGGAGGGATGAAGATACAAATCTATAGTGAGGGTGCCCAACAAAAACAGCGACACAAGCAGACAGAACCAGAGAGAGCCCTTTCTCCCTGTGACAGTTGTGAAGAGCAAGGCTCCAAGGGCTGCCAGGAGTGCCGCAAGTATCGCGATACCAGGTATCGTTACCATACTTCCGGCAGTTATTCCCAAGATGAGTGCTATAAGCAGGGGAATAATGGGTCTTTGCATAAGAATTACTCGCCGTATAGTTGTTTATTACTCCGGCAAATAAACACAACAATCGTCATGCCGGACTTGATCCGGCATCCAGTCAAATTCATTCTGGATTCCGGCTTTCGCCGGAATGACAACATTGACATATATTATTTCCAGAGTAATAACGCCGCGTTAGTGCCAACAGTATCGGAGGAGATTCCTTGAAAGACAACCAGCAGGAACAAAAGAGCGTAAAGGCAAGAGTGCAGTGGCTGCTGTTCTTCAGGCTTGCGATAGCGTCATTCCTGCTTGGCATCGTGTCCATTATTCAGTTCAGGATGCCTGACTCGCTGTCCGTCGCGTCCATCCATTTGATATATAGCATAATAACGATAACATATCTCCTGTCCATTGTGTACGTCTTCCTGCTGAGGTCGATACCGAGTATTCGCATAAATGTGTATATTCAGAGCTCGTTCGATGCCTTGCTGGTTACCGGCCTCGTCTATGTTACGGGGGGGATAGAGAGTGTTTACTCCACACTGTATCCTCTGATTATCATATATTCGGTCCTGTTTCTGGGGAAAAGGGGAGGGGTGTTCGTTGCCTCGGCTGGGAGCATACTGTACGGACTCCTGATAGATCTTGAGTTCTATGGTGTTATTCACCCGCTGTACAGTGAAACGTATCAGTACAACGCTGAGGCAGGGGCCGTCTTCCTGCGGATATGCATTCATATCGTCTCCTTTTATATCGTAGCCCTGCTGGCGTCTTTCCTGGTGGGGATAGAAAGGAAGACAAAGACACTCCTCTCAGAGAAGGAGAGCGCCTTTGATCAGCTCGATATCCTCCACAAGAGTATTATTGAATCCGTGGGCTCCGGTATTATGACAGTGGATCTTGGGGGGATGATAAAGACCTTTAACCGGGCGGCTGAGGAGATTACAGGGATTTCATCTTACAACGCCATGGGGAGGGTCGTTGACGATATCTTTCCCGATTTTTCCGGGGTACTCGAAAGGGTGAAGGAGAAAAGGAAACGTTTTCCGGCGCAACGGTTCGAAATTGCGCTGTCATCAAACGGCAATGATACGGCACTGGGTTTTTCTATATATCCCCTTATTGACCCGGAAGGAAACGGGATTGGAAGGATATTCATATTCCGGGACTTGACATCCATCAAGGAGATGGAGCGGGAGATCGAGAAAAACAGGAAAATGGTGCTTATGGGTGAGATGTCGGCGGTACTGGCGCACGAACTGAGAAGTCCCCTCGCGTCGATCAGCGGCTCCATAAAGCTCCTGATGGAAGGGCTCGAACTGAAAGGATCGGACAGAAAACTGATGGAGATCATCCTCATGGGGAAGGATCAGCTGGAAAACCTCGTGAGGGATTTTCTCCTTTTTGCCAGACCGGACACCCGCAATCGCTCCACGGTAGATGCCGGAGACATTGTCCCCGAGATTCTTGAGACCGTTCGCTTTTCCCCGGGGTGGAATGGAAATATTGAGATCGTAAAAAATCTGTGTGAACACAATGAGGTATACGGAAACGGCACGGAGATACGACAGGCCCTGTGGAATATCGTATTGAACGCCCTGCAGGCGATGCCGGATGGCGGGGTGCTGACAATTAAAACCAGACCGGATGTTGATAAGGACAATCGTGAGGTTCTCGAGATTTCTGTCAGTGACACCGGTTGTGGAATAGAAAAAAAACAGATGAGCACTGTGCATGAACCGTTCTACACAACGAAGGAAAAGGGCACGGGGCTCGGACTCGCGATTGTAAACAGGATTGTTGAGAGCCACAGGGGTACATTCAGGATTGAGAGCGAACTGGACAAGGGGACGCGGTGTATCGTGGTCCTGCCTGTTACCGGTCAGGGGTCAGGGGTCAGGGGTCAGGGGTCGGGGGTTAGGGATATAGGGGGAGGGGAGGTCAATGATAAAAAGTTACCAGGATTTAGAAGTCTGGCAGAAGGCCATGGATTTAGTTGTGATATGCTATCAATTGACCAGGAAGTTTCCCCAAAGTGAGACTTATGGGCTTGCAAGTCAGATGCAACGTGCCGCCGTGTCGGTGCCGTCAAATATCGCGGAGGGACGTCATCGAAAACACAGCAAGGAATTTCTGCAACATCTTTCAATTGCTTATGCTTCTCTTGCAGAGGTGGAAACACATGTTCAGATAGCCGGGCGATTAGATTACACCGATAAGAATCAAGTAAAGAATATATTGGATCAGACATCGGAAATAGGAAGGATGCTCAATGGGTTGCGACGGTCTATCGAGAAAAAGCTCTGACGCTGATCCCCGACCCCTGATCCCTGAAACGAAAGGAGTTAATGATGGCCAGAATTCTTGTTGTCGATGACGATCAGGGGATGAGGGATTACCTTGAAATTATGCTCTCCAGGGAGGGCTATGATGTTAATACCGCTCCCGGCGGGAAGGAGGCCCTGACCCTCTGCAAAAAACGCAAATTCGACCTTGTCATTACAGACCTGAAGATGTCCGGGATGAACGGGGTTGATCTGCTCAAGTCCCTGAAAGAGATATCCCCGGAAAGTATGACCATCCTGATTACGGGTTATGCCTCAGGGGAGACAGCCGTCGCCGCAATGAAGGAGGGGGCGTATGATTACCTTGAAAAAAATTTTGAGCCGGATGATCTGAAAAAGCTTGTGCGCGGCGCCCTCAGCAAAAAGGGAATCAGTGAAGAAGACGCCCAATTCATGAAGGATGTGAAAAGCTCGGTCTCCTTTGGAAAGATGACGGGAAAGAGCAAGGGAATGCTGAAGGTATACTCCCTGATCAAGAAGATGTCGGAGACCGCCGCCAATGTCCTCGTCCTTGGCGAGAGTGGTACGGGGAAGGAACTGGTCGCCCGGGCCGTCCATGAAAACAGCTCCAGGAAGGATGGTCCGTTTGTTCTGATCAATTGTGGCGGGATACCGGAGAATCTCCTGGAGAGCGAACTGTTCGGATACATGAAAGGCTCGTTCACCGGCGCGTATGCCGATAAGGCGGGGCTTTTTGAGGTGGCTCACAAGGGGACCATCTTCCTTGACGAAATCGGCGAACTTTCTCCCTTCCTGCAGGTCAAGCTTCTCAGGGTAGTCCAGGAAAAGACCTTCAGAAGGGTAGGGGGATCGAGGGACATCAGCGTGGATGTGAGGATTATTTCCGCCACAAACCAGAACCTGGAGGAACGTGTAAAAAGCGGTGATTTTCGCGAGGACCTGTTTTACCGCCTTAATGTTATCCCCGTAGAGATTCCTCCCCTGCGGGAACGTAAAGATGACATATCCCTTCTGGTGGATCATTTTATAAAGAAATACTCCAAGGAATATAACAAGGAAATCAAGAAGATATCGCCATACGCCATGGGCCTGCTCGTTGAATATCCCTTCCCGGGAAATGTCAGAGAACTTGAGAATATCATCGAGAGAAGTGTCGCCCTTGAAACCACCAACATTATCCTGCCGGAAAACCTTGAGATGGCAGCGGCTGGTGGGGCGGCGTTCCCCTCGGCCGATGATATCGAGATACCCGAAGAGGGCATAGACCTTAATGAAGAGGTTGCAACGTTTGAGAGAACCCTGATGAAGAAGGCCCTTCAGAAGACAGGAGGATCCAAGACGAAGGCCGCGAAACTCCTGAAGGTAAGCCTCGACTCTCTTCGATACCGGATTGAAAAATAGGAGTAAGGAGTAAGGAGTAAGGAGTAAGGAGTAGGGAGTAAGGAGTAAGGAGTAACTCGAGTCTGACCCCATTTCTTCTCACATTTCTTCTTTAACTCGTTTCCCTGTGAAAATTACGCATGAAAGGTGGAAGTTGACCGGTTTCCTTGCCCTGCCGGCAGGGGGAACCTGGGTTAGAAAAAAGAGCCAATTTTGATATCCTCAATGATACCGTTATGTTATAATTGACTATGGACATATTGCGATGGCAATATTCAAGGTGGCATATTCATTGCTAATTCATCAAGGCGAAAGCAGGTATCGTAAATAACTGTTATAAAAAAACATCAGAACAGGGAGGAATGAACCATGTTAATGAAATTGAACAAGAATAAGGGTCAGAAAGGTTTTACACTGATCGAGCTGATGATCGTCATCGCGATTATCGGAATCCTGGCGGCAATCGCCATCCCGCAGTTCTCGCAATACAGGGCAAGAGGCTACATGGCGGCGTGCAGGTCGGATGCCAAAAACGCATATACCGCCGTAGTTCTGTATATGACAGATAATCCTGGAACTGCCAATCCTCTAGAAACGATCGCGTCTGGGACCGCAGGGACGCTTTACCCCTCTGCCAGGGCGTCTACGGGTGTCTCAATAGCTATTGCGCTGGGGACTGCGACGGCTGCAGGTGACGTAACGGTTACACATACAAATCTGGGTGGCAATCTTATCATTACCGGTGCGACAGGTGTTGCAACCGACACTTTGAGTGCGAGTTAATGGGGTCGGGTCTACATTACTGACAACCTCATTCACCACCACAGTTGTTTAACAGAAAAAGGGGGCTTAATCGCCCCCTTTTTCTGTTTCTAAACAAGATGGCCCCTCGGGGGAAAGGGGTCAGGTCTTGCGTTTTGCCTTTTAGG
>Ga0307991_1001869_pt1 | contig 14499 bp, 11 predicted proteins | sample EllFjometagen131_FD_203146 | JGI IMG/M metagenome (GOLD analysis project Ga0307991, IMG submission 203146) | Marine microbial communities from Ellis Fjord, Antarctic Ocean - #131 | ecosystem: Environmental > Aquatic > Marine > Unclassified | place: Southern Ocean | collected 2014-10-08
CCGGGATAATTCCAGTCCGAGTTTAGAGAATGTGACGATTACGGGTAATTCGGCTGACTACGAGTCGAAAGGAGGTGGGATTTGCTGCGATTCTTCCAGTTCGAGTTTAGAGAATGTAACGATTACGGGTAATTCGGCAGAATATGGAGGTGGGATTTGCTGCACAGATTCCAGTCCAAGTTTAGAGAATGTGACTATTACGGGTAATTCGGCTTATCTTGGCGGTGGGATTTGCTGCCAGGATAACTCCAGTCCGAGTTTAGAGAATGTCACGATTACGGGGAATTTGGCTTATGATGGCGGTGGGATTTACTGCTATTCTTCCAGTCCGAGTTTAGTGAACTGTATTTTATGGAATAATTCACCCCAGGAAGTTGAATTTCAGGATAATTGGGACCCAAGTACAATAACAATAGCTTATTCTGATATTGATGGAGAAGAGGAGGGAATAGTAACCAACAATAATGGGACAGTTAACTGGTTAGAAGGTAATATTGATGCCGATCCTTTATTCGTGGATGCTCAGATGGAAGATTATCATCTGACTGAGGATTCACCCTGCATTGATACCGGTACCAGTTATTTTGAGTATGAAGGTGAAGTCTTAGTTGATCTTAGTGAAGATGAATATTGGGGAATTGCTCCTGATATGGGGGCTTTTGAATATGGTCTTGTAGCAACTGACGAATTTATAATTGAAAATGTAAAATGTAAAATTAGTAATTATCCCAATCCTTTCAATCCTGAGACTAATATACTCTTTGAATTATCTGCTGGCGGTAATGTCCTCTTAGAAATCTACAATATAAAGGGACAGAAAGTAACAACTCTGGTCAATGGTCCTTTTGAGGCTGGCAGTCATAAAGTTACCTGGATTGCCACAGATCAAAGCAGCGGAATCTATCTGTTGAGATTTAATACTGCTGAAACAAGTGAGATGAAAAAACTTATCCTGCTGAAATAGTGATGGGTAACGGGTGATGTGTGACGGGTAATGTGTGACGGGTAATGTGTGACGGGTAATGTGTGACGGGTAATGTGAGATGTGTACGCTCTTAATTGCTTATCTGAAAGTAAATGTTCAATCTTATTTCATTAATACCATCTTGCCTTTTGCAAAGTTCTTGTTTTATTTTGTACCTGATCTAAGACCTTGCGTATGGCTCGTCGGGGCGTAATGAAATGAAGACTGGCCGCAGACCTTCGCAATGGTCGATCAAAGAAATCAAAGGCTGGTAGAAAAGCGTCAACCATTGCGAAGGTCTATCGACCATACGCAAGGTTTTGGTTGGGTGGATATTGAGTTAAGCATGAGCAGCACTCGTAATTAATACAAACGTTCCACCGTATTTTCAGCGAAATTCCAACATTCTCACGAACAACTGTACTATTATTATGTAAATTTCGGCTTCATTTCCCTAAACTACTGCATTATATGAATATAGTTTTAAATAATAATGAAAATGGTAAGGAAATGCGACAACTTGCCACAATCTAACGTTTTATCGTTATATTGTGGCATGTTGTTACAGGTATTTCAGTCGATTTTTACTGATTTTTGTCTGATTTATGGTAAAATCAGAGGTTTATATTAAGTTTCGATCAGGATTATATTATGTCGAGATAGGCTGCGAGTAATTTTAGTGTGGCGTTTACGGCATTTTTGTGTGAGCGTTCATAGCCGTGAGATGCAGCAACACCGGGACCGATGAGACCGTGTTTTATTTCATATCCGGCTCTTAATGTGGCACCTACATCACTGCCATAAAAGGGATATATATCTACTGCAAAGTCGAGTTTGTGTTTTTCAGCAAGCTCTATGAGGCGTGATGTTAGCTGATAATCGTAAGGACCGCTGGAATCTTTGGCGCAGATTGAAACTGTGAGTTCATCAGTTGTGAGGTCATCACCCACGGCACCCATATCAACAGATATCATTTCAGTAGTATTTTGCGGAATACCGCTTGAACCGCCATGTCCGACTTCCTCATAAGAAGTAAATATGAGTGTTAATTCGCGTTTGAGGACAATTTTCTTATCAGCAATATATTTTGCCAGAGCCATCAGAATTGCAGCAGAGAGTTTATCATCGAGATGACGTGATTTAATGAAGCCTGACGGAGTGATAACCGTGCGGGGATCAAAAGATATAAAATCTCCAGCCGAGATACCGAGTTTTTTGAGATCATCTACTGATTTAACGATTTCATCCACAACCAATTCCATAGTTTCATCATTTCTTTTGGCAGTTCCCACTTCTCTGTTAACGTGAACTGCGGGATTACAGAGATGTATCGTGCCGGTATATTCTTTTCCTTTGCGTGTATGAATGATGACATTCTCATTTTCAACATTTTGAAAAGGGAAACCACCAATGGTAGTAAGACGTAATCTTCCATTAGATTTAAGCGAGCGCACCATAGCACCGAGCGTATCGATGTGAGCTGCCAAAACCAGATGATTGCCATCACCGCCGATATTTACAGAAACAGCACCTTTGGGAGTTTTCTTTGGCTCATATCCCATAGCGGATAATTCTTTCAGTAGATATTCCGCAGCTTTATCCGTAAAACCTGATGGACTGGGAATTGCGGCGAGATTTTTTAATTGAGCAGTAGCATAATCGGTGTATTTTTTCATAATTTCTCCTTATTTAATAATTTAATAAATTCTTCTTCACTGACAATATTAATACCGTGTTTTTCTAATAATCTCGTTGTGAAACCCTTGCCAGATATCTTTTTACCTTGATGAGAACCGTCATAGATGAAGTTAACACCGCAGGATGGCGACCTTTCTTTGAGGACTGCATGCGTGGCATTATAGAGTTTTGCAATTCGCAAAGCTTCCTGCGCACCTTTTTCAAAATTATGAGTAACATCTTCGCCGCAAATATTTATGACTTTATCGCCATTGATCTCAGCAGCAGGACGCGGAGTTGGCATACCACCCATTTGCTCAGGACAGATCAATACAGCTTCGCCATTACGGATGAGTTCAGCGATTTCATCTTTGAGATTATTACCGCCGTCATATTTGCAATTAACGCCAGCGAGACAGGCACTTATAATATATTTTATCATAATTGTGGATTATTGAGAATGCCCGTAAAGAGGCTTGTAGCAGAACTTTGGTCAATAATCATAAATAAGAATGGATGATCAGCTCTGAATGGGATGGGAGTTTTGGGAGGACCTGCAGAAGTCATATTCATAGCAACAGCAGTCGCAGCAGCAGCTTCCGTGCCTTTTTCATCGACTTTGATGTAAGCTCTGTGCATAACCTGTCCGATCATCAGATTTTGTTTTTTACTGATGCCGGAAAAGTCAGCGAGATCCGTAAATGCAAGTGGCATACCCATAAGTGCCAAATCATCTTTAAGTTCTCTTTTATAATCGATTTCAAAGCGTGGCAATTGCAGGTCAATTCGGGTATAATCATTATTTTCCATAATTTGCTCAAGGTAAGATTCATCGAACGCATCCAGAGCAAACTTAATCTCATTATCTTTTGGCAAAAGTATCAGCATAGAAAAGCGGCTATTTTTATAGGGTAGCATCACCGCCTGAAACATATTATCTTCAAAATAGCTGAAAGCGCGCGTTTGCTTCATAAAGGGGGTCATAACTTTTTCACCGGACGCGAGAATGAAATCATCATCTGCCGTTTGAGCTTCCTTGAAAGGATGTTCCCAGTCTGCCAGAAAGTAAACTGCATTTACCAAAACCACCCTTGTGAGAGGTGATACTTCATCCAGAATTGCGGGAATTTTGTTATTTGTGTTATCGCTTACCCATTGATTAATATTTTTTAGGGCAATTAGCGGATTACGAATAAAATCTGTCCGCATCATTTTTGCCTGATAATCACGGGAAAGAGTTTTTTCGAATTTACTAATGACTTCAAAATCATTATCGAGCCAGAGGGAGTTTGCAACTTTCCAGGTGACATAATTACCGGAATTATGCAATAAATTTTTACTCAACTCAGCCAGGTTTTGTGAGGGATTTGCACAGTTATTCAGGTGTAATACATTTTTCATCTGAGTGGCAGTTTCAGTTTCTGTACCTTCCGATGTCATTGCCAGAGCAGTGTGAATGCTGTAAGGTGAGATGAAAATATTTTTTACAGGTTCATTGATCTGTTTTAGAGTTTCGATGCCAAAACGGTTGATATTTTGCGCCATATCATCTGCCCTCAACAAGCAAATCGAGAGCAGTATAAGAATGATGAGAATATTTTTCACAGCGAACTCCTTACAGTTTTTCTTTTAATTCCGCCAGTTTATTTATTGCTTCCATAGGCGTAAGGTTATTTACGTCAAGGGTTTTAATTTCTTCGAGAATAGCATTTTTTTCGCTATCAATCTTTACCATTGCATCAAAAATATCAAGTTGGAGATTGTTTTCTTTCTTTTTCTTTTTGCGCGTTTGACCCGGTAAACCTTGAGGGCTGAGTTCATGTTCTTCCAGATTTCCCAAAATTTCTTTTGCGCGGGTCAACAATTCCAGAGGCATACCAGCAAGTCTGGCAACTTGAATACCATAACTTTGATCAGCACTGCCGCGATTAATCTTACGTAAAAATATGATCTGGTCATTCCATTCTTTCACAGCGATATTATAATTTTTCACGCTGGGGAGCAGATTTTCCAGCTCAGTGAGTTCATGATAATGCGTGGCAAAGAGCGTTTTAGCGCGCAAACGGGGTTTATTATGGAGATATTCCACAATCGACCAGGCAAGACTAAGACCGTCAAAAGTACTCGTTCCTCTACCAATTTCATCAAGCAAAATCAGAGAATCGGGAGTAGCGGAATTAATAATATTAGCAGTTTCGAGCATTTCAACGAGAAATGTACTTTGACCCTGCGCCAGATTATCAGAAGCACCAACCCGCGTGAAAACTTTGTCAAAAACCGGTAATTCAGCTTTCGTGGCAGGCACAAAGCTGCCACTTTGAGCCATAATGACCAAAAGCCCGATTTGACGAAGATATGTTGATTTTCCTGCCATATTTGGTCCAGTCAAAAGCGCAATGCGATTATCGGTACTGTTCATTTCCACATCATTAGGAATGAATTGTTCCTGCTGGAGAAGTTTTTCGATTACCGGATGCCGACATTCACTTATTTGCAAAATACCTGTATCATTGAAATGAGGCTGACAATAATTATTATAATACGCCTGCCAGCTAAAAGCGGAAAGCACATCAATGTTAGCAACCACATCCACATATTCCTGCATCAGCAGCAGGTAATTTTTCAGCTTTGTGCGCACTTCCAGAAACAGCTCATATTCCAGATTTTTGATGCGTTCTTCGGCACCGAGAACTTTTGATTCATACTGTTTAAGCTGAGGACTTATATAGCGTTCGCTGTTTACGAGAGTTTGTTTGCAGATATAATGTTCCGGTACTTTTGATTTGTGCGCATTAGTAACTTCGAGATAATATCCAAAGACCTTATTATATCCCACTTTGAGAGAGGTGATGCCGGTTTGTTTTTTTTCTTCAGCTTCGAGCCTGGCAATCCAGTTTTTTCCATTGCGGCTGATTTCACGCAGTTCATCAAGATCGTCGTTTAAGCCGTCTTTTATAATATTTCCATCAGTGATTGTAATAGGTGGATTTTGTTGAATTGCCTCGGCAATCAGGTTTGTAACTTCACTATAATCTCTGATATTTTCTGACAATTTTTTGATCAGCGGATCGCTCACAAAGACTTGCAATTCTGCAGCGAGTTCAGCAGCGGAAAATAGATAATTATGCAAAGCGAGCATTTCACGAGGATTTATACGCTGCGTACCCACCTTTGAAATAATGCGGCTGAGATCACCGATCTTATCAAGAATTTTGCGCAGTTGTTCTGTTGCCGAAATATCACCGGTAAACGTAGCAACAGCATTATGTCTTGCTTCGATTTCTTTTCTGTTTACCAGCGGATTCAAAATCCAGCTGCGTAATAAACGCTTACCCATCGGAGTCTGGCTTTGATCAATAACCGAGATCAAACTTCCTTGACTGCTGCCATATCGCATAGAACGCAAAAGTTCCAGATTACGACGCGTAACTTCATCAAGCTGCATATAATTGGAAAGCGAATAATAGCGCAGAGATGTGATATGCTCCAGTTTTTCCACTTTCAATGATTTCAAGTAGGCAAGTGCAATTCCGGCAGCAGTGCGCCCCAAAAGTTTATCCTGCGCACCAAAACCTTCCAGAGTTGTGGTAGCAAAATGATCTTTCAGCAGTTTTTCCGCTTCCACCGGATCAAAATACCAGCTGTCAAATACTGTAATCGTTACATCCAGTTCCCGCAATAATTCTTTCATATCATTTTGAGCAGCTTCGTCACGCACGACAATTTCGGCAGGTTGCATCCTGATCAATTCATTTTTCAGATCAATAGTGCTCAACTCTGTAAAGATAAAATCAGCGGTGGACACATCCAGAAATGCAATACCGGCTTTTGTATCTTCCACAAATACGGCAGCCAGAAAATTATTATCACTTTTTTCTATAAAGTCGGCATCAATGATAGTACCGGGCGTGATTATATCCACTATTTCGCGTTTAACCAGACCTTGAGCTTTTTTGGGGTCTTCAGTCTGCTCGCAAATCACGACTTTAATGCCTTGCTTGATGAGTTTATCGAGATACGTATCAAGAGCATGGTAAGGAAATCCAGCGAGTGGTACTGCGTTATCGGTGTTTTTATTGCGACTTGTAAGGGTTATACCCAGATATTTTGCTGCCAGGCGTGCATCTTCAAAAAAGGTCTCATAAAAGTCACCCATACGAAACAATAATAGTTTATCGGGATGTTTATCTTTTATCTCCATGAACTGCCGCAGCATGGGCGTCAGTTTAGATTTATCTGTCATCGGAAAATCCTACTATATGTTCCTCTTATTTCACAATTTTAAAGCTGTCATAGTTATGATTTTTGAGGTTGGTTTGTGTGTTTCTCAATTTTGTTTCGTTTTTAAAAGGACCAACCAGAACGACATATAATCTGCCCATACGTGTATCACGGGCTTCAATATTTATTTCATAACCCATTTCTTCCAGAGTTGCAACTCTGCGAGTAAGATTATAGTCTTTTATGAAAGCACCGGCTTGTAAAAACATGCCGCTAAGTCCTATAACGGGTTCAGGTTCTGGTTCAGGTTCAGGTTCCGGTTCAGGCATTTTAGCTTTCACCAATTCCGGTTCAGGTTCAGGTTCTGGCTCCGGCTCGGGTTCCTGCTCAAATAATAGTAAACCTTTATCTTCAATTTCCATTGCTCTGTCGCTGGCATCATAGGTGAGTGGATCATAGGGAAATTCAGCTTTCATTTTTCCATAATATTTCATCGCAGCTTCATAATCACCTACTTTTTCGTAAGTTGTGCCTGATTTAAAAAATGCCAATGGTTTCTGCTGCCTGAGATAGCGTCCTTTTTCCAGTTCATCAAGAGTATTTAAAGCACGGTAATATTCCATTAGCCTGATGTAACCTTCTGCTACGAAGAGGTAGCTTGACTCAATGTTGTCATGATTATCAGAGTTAATTATATAGTCCTCAAAAACTACGATTGATTCACGATTTTTTCCCCAATTGAAGAGATTCTGGGCAATCCAGTAGTCCTTTTCAGCCACGTAGCGGGTTTGACATTGATTAAGATGTTCTTCTGCTTTTTCGTAGTCACGCCTGATCAAATAATATTTGCCCAGTTCAAAATTTGAAAGACTGGCATATTTGCTGTCAGGATATTCATCGATTATACGTTCAAAAGACATCACAAAATCTTTTTCGTTAATTTGTGATCGTGCCTGGTTAAATAGCCTTTCCTGCCGAGAATCAGCACTTACAACAATAACATAAAGAAGTATCAGCAGCAGTATTGAGATTTTTCGCATCATATAAACTCCTCGAAACTTATCTGATTTTCTTACGGACTATCCCAAACTCAGGAAAATCATCCGTAGTTGCAAGACTTATTTCCGTATTAGGTTTTGTAAAGGAAATTCGGTTTCTCTCTTCATCAAATATTTCATTTACTATAAATTTGTGGTCATTATGACGATTGGGAGAGATCAGTTCGATTTCCTCACCCACACTGAATTTTGCTTTCACTTTAATGCGCAGAAGATCATTTTGTTTGTCTATTATCTCACCCAGAAATTGATGCGTCCTGATGTAAGCAGAAGACTCATAATGCTGCTTTTGCTCGCTGTTTAGACCATCGGCAAAACCTTCACAATAAACCCGATGGCTTATTTTATCAAGTTCATCTATTAGTTCCTGCGGTAATGTATTTGCCTCATTTATCAAGTCAATTGCCTCACGCCAGGTGCGAGTGACATTTGCCACATAATAGACACTTTTCATGCGTCCCTCGATTTTGAGTGAATCCACTCCTGCAGCCTTTATTTCAGTCAGACGGTTGATCAGATTTAGATCACGGGAATTAAACACATAAGTGCCGCGCTCATCTTCCTCAATGGTAAATGTCTCATTAGGACGACTGCGCTCTTTCAAAAAATATTCCCAACGGCACGGTTGACTGCAATCTCCCTGATTTGCTGAACGCCCATTGAGATAGGCACTCAAAAGACAGCGACCGGAATAACTCATACACATCGAACCATGTACAAACATTTCCAGCTCGATATCAGTCACTTTCTCTCTGATAACTTTGATCTCAGCAATGCTTAGTTCTCGTGCCAGAATTATTCTTTTTGCTCCGAGGTCTTTCCAAAATTGCACGGAACTCCATGAAGTCACGTTTGCCTGAGTGCTGATGTGAATTGGTATCTTTGGTGCATGTATCTTTGCCAGGCGAAATATGGCAGGATCACTTATTATAAGCGCATCCACACCCAGAGTATTCAGATATTCCAGATATGATGGTAAACCTTCCAGATCGCGATTGTGGGCATATATATTTATGGTGATATAGAGCTTTTTTCCCAGATCATGAACATATTCGAGAGCTGTTTTCAGCTCTTCTTTGCCAAAATTATTACTTCTGGCTCTCAATCCATAATCCGTTCCTGCTGCATATACTGCATCTGCTCCATAAGCAAGCGCATAACGCAATTTTGCGAAATTACCTGCTGGGGCTAATAATTCCATCTATGCGAAACTACCTGCTCATCGATTCGAGGAATTCTTTATTGTTCTTGGTTGTCTTCATCTTAGCAAGCAGAGTTTCGATTCCCTGAACAGGACTCATGGTCTTGAGATATTTTCTCAATACGAACATGCGGTTTCTTACTTCTTCGCTCAGCAGCAGCTCTTCACGACGCGTTCCGCTTCTGATCAGATCAATTGCAGGATAAAGACGCATATCACTGATTGTACGGTCAAGGACGAGTTCCATATTACCTGTACCCTTAAATTCTTCAAAGATAACCTGATCCATTCTGGAACCTGTATCAACAAGTGCTGTAGCTATTATAGTCAAACTACCACTTTCTTCTGTATTACGTGCAGCACCAAAGAATTTTTTGGGTCTGTGAATACTATTGGAATCAAGACCACCTGAAAGCACTTTACCACTTGATGGTGTTGCCATATTATATGCTCTGGCAAGACGGGTAATACTATCAAGCATGATCACAACATCTTTTCCGAGCTCTACCATTCTCTTGGCTTTGGCAATGGTCATCTCTGCAACCTGAATATGATTACGCGGCATTTCATCAAATGTACTGGATACAACTTCTGAGTTTTCAGGAATGATAATCCGCTTCATTTCAGTTACTTCTTCCGGGCGTTCATCGATCAGCAATACGATCAGATAAATTTCTTTATGATTTGCGAGTATGGCATTTGCCATTTTTTGCATCAATACTGTTTTTCCAGTACGCGGAGCTGAGGTTATCAACCCTCTCTGTCCTTTTCCAATAGGTGTAAATAGATTTACAAAACGGCAGGACATATCATTGTCTGCTGTCTCAAGATTTAATTGTTCTTCAGGATAGTAGGGAGTCAAACGATCAAAACGCTTTGATTCTCTGGCTATCATAGGATATTCAAAGTTCACAGAGTCAACTCTGATCAATGCGAAATATTTTTCTTCTTCTTTTGGTGCTCTCACAGGTCCTGATATAATATGACCTTTTTTCAAACCAAATTTCTTGATCTGAGAATTTGATACATAAATGTCGTTTCTTCCTGGTGTGTAGCTATTTTCTTCAAATCTCAAAAATCCATAACCGTCATCAACTATTTCCAATACTCCGGTAACGAAAGCAAGACCTTCCTGCATCGCCTTCATCTCAAAGATCTTATGGATCAATTCCCTTTTCTTCATGCCAGTACTGGCAATTTCCATCTCACGGGCTTCTTTCTGTAATTCACTCAGTTTCAAATCAAACAGTTTGTTTGCTGGGACCATAGCTTCTCCTTAAATTGTTATCCAATTTATATTATAATATATTCGGCTTATTAAGCTTTGTCAAATAAAGTGTCCACAAAATCCGCGTCAAGTATTATTTTATCAATAGTCTTCACTAAACCACTGTCATTGTTTACTTTTATGCTCTTAAAACCAATATTTCACTTCCCAAACATAGATTGGGCTTAATGCAACACCCAAAGAAAATGCAGGAGCAATTGCTAAATCACTACTGCATAGATTAATAGAGCTTATTTCAGCAATATCATTTTGGATGCCAATACAGCATCACGAAAATCTACCGAATAGAAGTATAAGCCGGAAGCTGCAATATCACCGTTTTTATCTGAGCCATCCCAGAATATCTCATATAAACCACTGCCATTTGCCTGCATTGCCAAAAGTTTAATAAATTGGCCTTTTGCATGATATATTTTCACAATAACAATCCCATGATAGTCAATATTAATATTGAAACTGATCGTTGTGGCAGGAATGTGAAAGTCATCATATCCGTTCAATACTTATTTGCTTATTTTCCAGGAAGAGCAGGAAATGCTATTTATTTTCATGATGCCTTTGTACCCATTTTGTGATTCTTATTATCTTCTCTGCCGTTTTTACCTTGACACCTGAAATTGACTTTGGTGGTTTCTAAAATGAGGAAAATATGAAAATACAGATAGTTTCTGATCTTCACCTTGAATTTCAGGAAAACCGTAAATGGCTGAGGGAAAATCCTCTGCCGCAAGCAGCAGATCTGCTGATTATGGCAGGTGATGTTATTCCTTATATTTATCGTAACCAGGCTGATGAGTTTTTTGATACTTTCAGCCGGGATTTTGAGCAGATATTCTATGTCTTTGGCAACCATGAATTTTATCGAGGAGAAGTGAATACTGCCTATCCGAATTATGATGAACTTTTGCGTGATAATTTGCGCCTGCTCAATAACCGCAGTTTCGATTTTGCGGGATACCGCTTTATTATTACTACTCTCTGGACTGATATTCCTCTGGCAGAAAGGGAAAAAGTGCAGACTATGATGAATGACTTCCGCCTGATAAACAAGCGTACTATTTTTAAGGAACTGCGAACATTTCTGATTGAAGATATGATCAATTATTATCTGCAATCCGTAAAATTTCTGGAAAGAGAATTAGCTGCCGCTCAAGATAAAAAGGTTATAGTGATCACGCATCATGTTCCGACTTATGACAGTTTGCCGGAAAACTTTCTAAAAAGTGCTTTGAAATATACTTACGGAAATGATCTTAACTATCTTATTGAGTCAAACCCGCAGATTTTAGCCTGGATTTCGGGTCACTGTCATTATCCGGAATTGCGTCACAAAGGAAATACACTGCTCGTGAGAAACCCTCTCGGCTACGTTAAACGAGGGCAGCAGGAGAAATTTCAGCCACACTTTACGATAGATATCTAAATATAAAGACCTTGCAACCATCCGTAAGGTTTTGGGTGGTTTTTTACTTGACTGTATGAAAGGTTAATGTTCTTTTGCGGATGACAAAATAAAAAGAGGATGCTATGAAGAAATTAATGATTCTGTTGTTTGCTGTTATATTGCTGAGTTGCTGTGATAGTGATGATCAGTCATCTAGTGATCTATTTAGTATTGCGGTTATAGATGTTGATGGAATGCCTGTTTCGGAGTTAGATATTCAGGTTAGTAATTCTATTATCTGTGGAAATGACTGCGCTAGATCTTCAACTGTAATTTCTTATACTTTGACTGAAGAATGTCATGTAAACCTTGAAATCTTTGATATTTATAATCAGCATGTTCTTGATCTGGTTGAAGGAGATCAATGTGCTGGCCTATCCGCTGTGCTCTGGTTTGGTAATAATGATGCAGGAGAACAGGCTAATCTTGGTGGAACTAATATCTTTAAATATGAACTAACAGTAACAGACCCGGAAGACAGCACAGACGTACTCTTCAGGGACTGGAAGTATATGTGTATGAATTTTGATGTGGAATGCTGTGAATGTAAAATTGGGAAGACAGATGCTCAAGGTATATTTGCAACTGATGATCTTTGCGCATTTCCTCATTTACTTCATGGTGGATTAGGAGATCAGCCGGAAATGGATGAAAATGGTCAGATGTCCGGGACTTTTTTATTGACGGACAGCATCTATGTCATGCTCGTAAATCCTCTAACCGATGAATTTATGCAGTTCACTGTGCTGATGGATGATAGCGGAAACAATCATTATGACCTTGTTTGGGAAAATCCGCAAATGGTAACAGATAATGGTAATGTTATTATCTCAGATGATCTGTCTGCTGATATTTTGAGAGATAACGACGATAATGAACTTAGCGAATATCATTTATATCAGAATTATCCCAATCCGTTTAATTAGGTGGAAAATATTGAGTTAAGATGTTACTCCAGATTGACTTAAGATTAAGTGGGCAGTGACTTGTCGCTCTCAAGTCAATCTGATGGGTACATCATCTTAACTCGATAGCTTGTATGGGAAACAGCGTTTATTTCTCGACAATTAGACAAAATAGTAATTGTTGATCATAAATTAAAATTGTGGAGGTAATGATGAAGAAAATATTGATTCTCTTATTTGCTATAGTAATATTTGGCTGCGTTGATAATGATAATGGAAATCAGGATAGTGGAAGTTTATTTAGTATCAAGGTTACAGATGTTGATGGAATGCCGGTAAATGGGTTAGACGTGCGAGTAAACAACAGTTTTTCTAATGGGTTCTTTGGTGGCAGACCACAGACTAATATCAGTTTTTGTTCACCCGAGAATTGCCATGCAAATATTGAGATATTTGACATGTATGATCAACCGGTTTCAATATTATTTGACGGCAACATTTCTTCAGATCAACATATTACTGTATTTTGGAATGGGAAAAATGACGATGATGAATCAGCAAATATAGGTGGAACTAACATTTTTAAATATACATTGAAGCTAACCAGCAATGAAGATAGCACAGAAGTGATCCTTGAAGACAGCAAATATATGTGCATGGAACTACTTAACGTAAATGCTCAGAGTAATATCGGGCAAACAGATCAGGATGGCAGGTTTGCTTTCAATAATCTAAATGCATTTCCCCATCTCTTTAATGATATGTTAGGTGAACAGCCGCGTATTGATGAGGATGGAAATTACACAGGCACTTTCACATTGTCAGACACTATCAATATCAAGCTTGTAAAACCTGAAACTGACGAATATATGCTTTTTACAGTACTAATGGATGATTCTGACTCACATTATTATAATCTGATCTGGGACGATCCGATTGCATTATCAGCACACAGAGATATTGAACTGGATAGTTTTACTGGTATGCAGCTAAGTAATGAAGAGGTTGGGCTTGAATGGGCAACTTCGATGGAATCCGATTTAGCAGGTTTTAATCTCTATAGAAACGAAGAGGATATTCCAGAAGGATATTATATGTTGAATGACGAATTTATATCTGCCGGATACAATCCTGATGGGGTTGAATACAGTTATTGTGATGAAGATATCAGCGAAGAAGAAATAACGTATTACTACTGGCTGGAAATGGTTAATAATGACGGAACCACCGAATTATTTGGACCAGTATCAGTTGATATAGTAATTGAAAACAATGAAATTCCCGCTGTATATGAGTTGAAGCAGAATTATCCCAATCCGTTTAATTAGGTGGTAAATATTGAGTGCGATGTTACTCCAGATTGACTTAAGATTTATTGGTGATGTTTACTTGTCGCCCTTAATTCAATCTGATGAGTACATCATCTTAAGTCAATAGCTTGGTTGGGAGTACGTATTAGGTTAATTGAATAAAATTATGAGGTTTCGATGAAGAATATATTAGTGCTATTTATTGTGTTATTACTGTTGAGTGCATGTGATAATGGTAGCGATACTGTAGGGAATTTTTTCAGTATCAGGGTAGTTGATGCTGCTGATGAACCTGTTGCGGGACTGGAAGTGAGAGTTAATAATGCCGGATTTGATGACGATTATTTCATGGGCAGGTTGCAAACAACTATCCATTTTGAAACTCAGGAGGCGCATCACGTTGATCTTGATGTATATGATCTTTTTGGTGG
>Ga0307991_1001871_pt1 | contig 14482 bp, 7 predicted proteins | sample EllFjometagen131_FD_203146 | JGI IMG/M metagenome (GOLD analysis project Ga0307991, IMG submission 203146) | Marine microbial communities from Ellis Fjord, Antarctic Ocean - #131 | ecosystem: Environmental > Aquatic > Marine > Unclassified | place: Southern Ocean | collected 2014-10-08
GCTGCTGATCTAATCTGAAGCTATATCTCTCTTCAGCATCATCCAAAGATGTACCTGGTATCTCTAAGTAATCTATCCTGAAGTCTGCAATCATCTCTTCGATTTTCTCTGCTTGCCCAAAGAAAAACAGTCCGGCAACTGTTACTTTACCTTCTTTTATAACCTGTAGTTTCTGTAGCAGTTCATCATCAGATATTAAGTTATAAGGATGAGAGGGATTAGTTGTAGCAAGATAATTCCTATACCGTTCGATTGATCTCTGATCGAGAGCATCAGGAGCATAAATAGTGAGTTCTCGATCTTTTGTGCCGAATGCTTGATCTCGGTACATAGCATCAATTTCTGCTTGTGTTGCTCGTTGGTCTCCACTGGCTGTTCTGATAAAGGTGTTCTTAACATTGTTGTAGTAAACAGGCTTTTGAGCTGATACACGGATGTAGAAAGCCAATACTGTTTTGCAATCTATCTCAAACTTCTTACAGATTGGATCGATCCTTACATTGAACTTTTGGTTTGATCTTAGGGTAGTGATAAAGTTTTGTTCGATCTTTTCTGGATCCGTAACACCAAAAACCTCGAATTCTTCTTTCTGCTGAAATACTCCAAATACCAACCAGCCGCCACCAGTATTGGCAAATGAACTTACTGTCTCCCAGCTGTTCTTAGGAATAACTTTCTCAGCTTTCTTTACTTCGAAGTCATCCCACTCGATGTCTTGCAAACGTTTGATCAGATCTTCTTTTGTCATATCAATCTCCTATATCAATCCAACCGTCAATCTACTATTCAAATCGTCAATCTTTCTAATTATATTTATTACAGTATCGTTGAATTTCTACTTATTCACTTAGGCAGGCCAAGTGGACACTATCAGAACTTTATTTACCAATCCTACTGATGAAATCATAGTTACATTTCATATGGCTGAGAGGTTATGAGACTTTATATTAACTTATTGTTGAATTTGGGATGGAAATCCATTTTTTATTGCCTTGCGTATCTATAATGTCCTTTTACATTAGAATTTAGATATTTCCCCTTTGAATCGGCTGTTTTCATACCTTCAAAAATGTGAGTAGGAACATCATAATAGTCATACCGACTACCACTATTGAACTCTACAGTAAGTATTTGATTTGTTTCTTCATAACTGTATCTAATTATATTGGATGATTCTGGAGCCAAAATCCATTCACTCATTGTTTTCTCCTTGGTCTTCTTTTCTTTTATAAAATTCATGATCATATTTTGCAGACTGCATCCGCCACTGGTTAATCATAGGTTTATAATCTTCTTCTTCTTTTTTTTGATTCCATCCTCCAGGTCCTTCAAAACCTTCTTCCTCGGAACCGTGCGATGCTACTTTAGGATCAGAACTGTCAGGTTTACGATCAAAAGGTGGAGGATCAATTATTGTTCGTATTGGAAGACTTACTGCCTCTCCTACAATAATTGCTTCTCCAGTCCTTAAGATAGGCAGCATTTCAAAAAGACCTTTAAGATTATCTGATGCTGCTCCACTAACATGTCCTCTGTCCACGTTGTTAGCTAGACGCATTGCTAGTGTAGTTCCACATTGTGACAAAATTGTTGTATCAATTTCCGAAGGTCTTTGGCTAACAACCATCATTCCGACACCATACTTACGTCCTTCTTTTGCAATTCGCTTAACAGCTAATGCAGCAGAACCAGAATTATCCTTGCCCAAATATGTATGAGCCTCTTCTAAAATAAGCAAAAGGGGACGCTCTCTTGCTCCCTCAGGAAGATTTCTTCCCCAATATACTGCATCGTAAATAATCCTAAGTACCGCACCTATAATATCATTCAAAATCATTGAAGGTATCCCTGAAAGATCCAGAATCGTAATTGGTTTTGTATTACCTATCCAATTCTTAATTAATGAATCTAAATCACTATTTATCTTCCCATTAATATCTGGTTTCCAATCACCGGGATTGCATATAAAATTATAGCGGGGATCCCTTAATTTACTGCCTAAAGTTGCAAGTTGTTGTCTGATACCAATAGGTTCCTTTCCCCATTGAACTCTCTCTGCTGCAGGACCGGTTGTTTTTATTGTTCTGTAAGTAGGTGGAGTGATAGACATAGCATCACCAACTAAATTATCATCATGGTTATCCTTAGCATAAGCTGGATCTACTTCGTCCGAAGCTCCACCAGGCTTAGGAATAACAGTCATAAAATCTTTCTTGTATAACTCGTACCAGAGTTTATGAAGACAAAAAGGAATCGGTGTGTCTACAGTGACGGTATTATACTTAATGCCTCTAATTGGCTGATTGCTTAGCGATTCTAGCTTGAGTTTCATTACCCAATCAGATATTATTGCATATTTAGAATTATCCAAGTTTCCAAATGCAAACTTTGTCATTTCTTCAAAATTTAACGCCCAGAAAGGTATTTGTAATTCCTTTTCTTCTTTCGTAGAGTCAGCACTAATTTTAAATACATTTGCATTACCTTTAAGAGCCTTAGAGTACTCACCATGAATGTCAAGCACAAGAATTCTTGCTGAAGGAAAATGTGATTTATCTGATATTGAGTTCAATAAGCCTGCTACAGTTGTTGACTTTCCACATCCCGTGGAACCAACAATTGCGGAATGACGGGTTACGAGCTTATTAATATCCACATAAGCAGGAATACTCTCTGCACTTGCAAGATGGCCTATAGATACAAAATCTATTGGATCTGAAGGTCCATAGATAGCATGTAAATCTTTTTCTGTAACAATATGAACCTCATCTTCTATTGTAGGATGCTGTGATATTCCTCTTTGAAACTGCTCATCTCGCATCCGTTCCCCTATTAGTTGGATCTGAAGCCACCTATTCCCATATGGTGAACTTTCCAATTCATTTACGGGAGCCGCTCCTGCGCCGACCTGTGAAACTAAACCATATAAATCTGAAAAACCTATTGGGATTCGTACAAAACTTCCTACTTGACCAATACGATAACACTCACCTTCGATAAAACTAACTCCAGTAACTACTTCGTTAGACAATGCTACCGTTACTGTAGTTCCCATAACATCTTGAACAGTGCCTATAAATGAAGGGTCAATTCTCACCTTGTCCCTCCATTTTATAATCTCCAGTTTGTTTTAGTAAAAACTGACTAAAGATAGTAAAATCTCCTATTTTACACTTTGTTTTACCGTCCTCTTGCTCTATAAAATAGCTGTATTTTTTATCTGTCTCTTCCTCCCAGTCGTTCTGTTCTCCAGCAAAAAAAGCTATATCTCTTGATATTAGATGTAAATTTGTAGTTCTGCGTGCACATTCCAATGCTTCCGGATATTTTTCAATGTTATCATATAATAAGCCAAAACAAACAGCTCTTGGATTAGAAGATAATCTTTGCATAATAATTTCATTAAGATGCTGATCAATAAAAGAGTAACCGTTTGTAACAAGAACAGATTGTCCAATTGAGAGAAAACTTGATAATCTATCTTGCATAGCAAGATATGGCATCCTACGACTCTGTGTATATTTAAGATGGGAGGGATAAATCATTTGTTTGTTATTATTATCTTTCCTTGAAATCCCTCTAAATACTTTACCAGAATCGTCAATCCACCAGTTAACTGAACCATGAAGTTTAAAGAGTCGAACCCAACGAGAAGGAAACTCTTCATTTTCAATAGAATGTAAATCAAAGAAAGCATTCCTTGAGCCTACAAATCCGTCAAAAAAGGGTACGTTTTTTGATTCTAAAGCTGACTCTATTAAACAGTCATAATTTGGTGTAAATATTTCAATCGGATGTTCCCGTGGAATACCAGAAATCCACGACACTAAATTATGATATGATGTAATTCTATTAGGTAATTCTTTATCAACTACACTAGTGATTTGTTCGCAGATTTCCTTTTCCATTTCAGTTAAGTCTTTTTTATAGAGACCCTCGAAATTGCTTTCTCCTATAGCATCAATTAGTAGTCTAATACGGCTTAAAATATCTTCTATAGTTGCATCTTTACCATTAGACAAATCAATTCCGTTTCTTATTTTCTTAATTTTTTCATCGTCTAATTGCTCGCAAACTTTTTGTGTTAATCCTGCAATGTCAGGAATTAGAGGTTCATCTTTTTCACGTATTGATAAAGGACAACCAGCTCCTAGTAAAAAAGCCACTTTATTTTTATCTGAGGTTAAAGCTTGCCTTAGAATATTAATCCTTCTAGATATATTGCTCATAATAATTCACCATCTCCCACCCTTATATACGTCACCTCAAAGGCCATGCAGGATCTATTCTGTTGCAGCTTATTAGCTAATGAGAAAGCATCACCATAATCATATCTCTGAAAGATATCCAGTCCTCTATCCAAACTAATCTTCCAACCGTGATCAGTAACTATATGCCTGGCATGAATACTGTGTGTATCATCATACTTCCAAGTGAAATTTATGCCAGCAGTAGGCATACTCTCTTCTAATTTGCTCAAATATTCTTCTTGCTTATAGGCATCAAACTCATCATTAGTGGTTATAAGTTCAACATCAATTTCTTCATCAGGCTTCTTTAGCTCAACAATAACCTCTAACAACTCCATCAGGTTCTTTGCCTGGTGGAACTTTCTGATATAAGGGTCTGTTATAGTTATCTTGGAGGCTCCTTTAAGGTAGGGACCAAACAGCCTTTCGAAAGATACACCTTTTTGATTCTCCTGAAAAACCAGATGCTTCTCTTGAGGTTCTTCGTTAAATGCTTGATCACGTTTTTCCCTATTAGTTTCTTCTCCTGAAGTGTGCAATGTCTCTTCACCATCATTTGAAGCTTGCATTGAAGAGAAGTACTGCGGATATTCTGCTTCCTCAAGACTCTTTACAATTACTTTTTTGTCACCTTTTGTGTACCCAAAATTAACCTTAGCATAAGTAGAATCGATCTTCATCAACTGGTCTTTTATCCTCTTTCTGCACTCAATAGCAAAACATAACAACTCTTCTATTTCTTCAGATGTTGCTTCACCGCTTGGGTATAATATCTTCATTAAACCGGAGAATGTTTTGTGTATACCGTCCCTATCTCTAGTTGATATATCACTGAAGAGCTCGAAGTGTTTTTGATAAAGGTGGGAAAAATCGTGTGATCGCATGGTCTTCAAGATCTCTGCCAGGTAATCCACTACAAAGCCGTAACCATCAGAGAACATCTCACCTCGAATTATATCAATTTCCCAACCAGGTAGATACATGTGCAACCTGTCCAGGAAAGCAGAATCGTAATACTTTTCTGGTAGCTCATCGAATAGGTCAGTATGCTTAAGCATATATGCCAAAGTATGCTTTGTATTGCCTACAAATACCATCGAAGCTTCTGCTCCAAGCGTTTCTACACCCCTGGAGAAGGTTTTATTTGCCATGAAGTTTTTCATTATATCTACAAGAGCATTATCGACCTTTTTCTTCTTTCCAGCAAACTCATCAAAGGCTACAGTATCCCAATAGCCCACTAGCCCTATCTTGCCTGTAGCATTGTTAACAAAGAGTTTTGGAACCGTAACCTCTCCACCGGATATTAGTATGCCATGAGGGCTGAATTCGGAATAAATATGAGATTTACCGGTACCCTTAGGACCTAATTCAATCAGGTTATAATTACGTTCACAATAAGGTATCAATCGTGAAAGTTGCAGCAGTTTACTCCGCTTATTAAACATCTCTGGATTGAATCCGATACTCTGTATTAATAGATCTATCCATTCATCTATGGAGAACTTCTTTCTCTTAGTCAGGTACTCTTCTAGATCAAAATGGGAGAGCTGTATTGGTTTAAGAGAACTCATGAGCCATGGAGTCACATTCTTATCTTCGCTAAAGCAGTACTCCATATCCACAATACACCATACACCGCTAACAAGTAGCTTGGGATGTTTCTTTACAGTATCAGTTTCTACCAGCACTTTCTTGAGTCCAAGGTTACCAAAAGCAGCCTCATAGCAATCTGATCTATCATTTAAGGATACGCTAACCTTATCGATAACCTTATGACGTCCCTTCTCCTTAATAGTGGAGCGAATCAGGCCAGCTTCATTGCGATGAACATAGTGTTTGCGTAAAATATCTTTTACCGTAGTTATACCGGATTCTATACTCTTTTCATCTGATGTAGCACAGTATTGACCTAACAAGTATTCCAAGACATAAGTGGGTACTATGGCATTACCTTTTACTATTTTTACCAGGTCTTTTCTAACTACCAATCCCGGAAAGTGTTCATTGATTTTCTTATCAAGTTCTGTCATTCTTACTCCTTGCTAAAAGTCGAAATCAGTCGTAAAGGAACGACGGATAGTATATTGGATAGACTTATATTCTTTGTAATGAGACGTATCCGCTATCTGCTCTTCCAGACGCAATGACACTTCCTTTCCATTAGCTTCATCTGCTAGCCGTGATAGTACAAACCTTACCTTTATCTCACGTTCTCTGGCATTATCTGAGATATAGTCAAACTTAAGAATATGGCTGTCTGAGATAAGTCGTCCTTCCTTATTATAAATACCAGTTCGTAATACTCTTGGTTGCACCTTATCGGTTACAGGATCTACCTGATAGAAGGCTACGGACAACTGACCGGATGAAATAATATTTGTCGTACCACGCATTATATCCACATCAACATTGGTTATATCACTCTTTCGCTTTTTATTGATGCTAAGAACAGGTATGATAACTTCCTGCAGCGATGCTCCTCCATGTACAAACCTGCTGCCGGAGCCTTGCAGTCGAAGCCTGTTGATAGACTTGGATATTTGTATCTGTAATTCTCCTGCTATTCCTAACTCTGAAGTATTATATTTCTTAAGGCTTTTATGTTCTTTCAATTCTTTACCTATCAGGAATCTTCTGTCCCGATACATTATGTTGTCTTTATCTATCTCTGCAGCAGAGAAATCGCTTTCATCGATAGGACGGTTCTGGTAGATAAAACCATGATCTGCTGTTATGATTATATTGTTAGCATTGGCATTTGTTAGTTTTTTTACTAGTTTTACTAATTCTTGCATAGTATCTTCTACAGCCTTAAAGACGTTCTTCTCAGTATCTCTTTTATCTCCTGTAGCATCAATATGGTTATGATATAGATATACTACTTCAAAACTACGTGCGAATGATCTATACTCATCCCAGTTCATTTTCATGAAATCTTCTGACTGTATAGCTGTTGCAACACCTTTCACAGCATTTTTAAGTATCTTTGCCCTGTTATCTGTACCCTGTGAACTCTGACCATCAACTAACACTTTACCCGAGCCATCATCAGCGATTTCCAGCTCGCTATGCGGCAACAAGGCAGCCATGCCCAATTGCGTGTAGCTCGGTAGCACACCAAACATTGGTTCCAGCTGGGCCATATAACGATCTTCCTGCTGGATAAGTTTCAGGAACTCATCTGCTATTTCATAACGGAAGGCATCGGAGATAATCACAAAGACCTTTTTATTGTTTTTCAGGAATGGTTTAATCCAATGAGAGAAGAATTGCGTCTGGCTTTTCATTCCACATTGCCAAGTGTTACTATCATCAACCTTCTGCTGCCAGTTATCATTAAGCTTAAGAAGATAATTATTGGAATAAAGATTCTCTATATGCTCATTTAACGGGCCAAGCAAAGAACTCTGACCTGATGACCCAGCATAGTAAGTGAATTTCCGGTATAGCTGATCTATCTTATACCATGTTTTAGTATAAGTCTCAGCACCTTCCGTCAAAGAAGTAACATCCAGCTTTACCTCTTCCAGAGCATACACAAATTGTACAGCGTAGTCGATAGCTTCGTATAAAGGCTGGAATTCCTCATACCAGTAACTTTGCCTTCTTTGCCGTACTAAAGACATACAGCTACCGCGGGAGATGGTGTTGTTCATCACATGCTTTACAAGATCGCTGAGGATCTTCTTATCGATAAGCTGGAAGTAGTCCATATCGATCAGATCTCGATAGTCTCTCTTATTCAGGTCTTGCTCAATGTTCAAGATCTCTTCACACTTCTTGGATATCTGTTCAAAGGTATTGCTGTGTCGACGGCTGTCTTTCCAACGCTTCAAGAAAACCAATGCTTCACTGGTGAGTTGATGCTCCTGATCAAAGCCCATAGCATGGCAGGATTTGAAGAGCTCTATGGCAAAGTCATGGATACCCGGTTTATCTGATTTATAAGCATAGAAGCGTTGCAGTTGCTCCCACAGGAAGTTATCCAGAGAACATCGTTTAATCAGCTTTATACGTGCATCCTTACCAGCAGCCTGTTCACTTAAAAGTGTCTCCAGTATCTCTTCGAACATAGATTCCGAACCAGCACACACAGCCAGCATCTTCTGCCTTATCCTACTATGAGTATCGTCTTTCTTCAGCAGCTTCTTGAGGTCTTGCTTTCTTTTTTCGGATTGGAAGAACTCTTTGTGATCCCGCACGATATCAATGAATATATGATCCAGATCAAGCTCATTTAGCCAGATGGCATCTTGATCTGTGCGGAACTCTCCGTTAGCCAAAAATACATCCAGTAGCCAGTTCTTTATGTCCTCAGGTTGAGTTCCTTCATGATAGAGCAGGAATTTCTGTTTGGGCTCTTCTCGTAGTACTCGGTGTTTTATGGCAAACTCATTGTTGTGAATTTCTATCTTCTCTATGCCTGGTAAATCTAAAGCTTCGAAGTCTGCTCTTAGCTCTTGCTTGCCATCAAACCAAAAGATGATGCGGTGTTTGTCGAAGAGTCGTTTCAGAGTGTTTATTACCTGTTGATTCATTTAATATTTCCTATCCTTAATCATTTCCGCAAAAATATCCCCTGCTATTGTTTCAAGTGTCCTCTTAGGAAGATTGGAATCCCAGTATTCTTCATAAAACACAATCTTGGTTTCAAAGGATTCCACAGGTAGATCATAAGCCACACCTTCGTCTGCCTTCCCCCAGTCACCATATGGAGCAAAATCGGCCCTTGCAACATTAGGTACAGGATTCTTTTTATCATAATTTTTATCTTTGCAGTAAGCCAATATGCCTAAAGCATCCGGTTTCTCTTTATTAAATTCTGTCGCTATACAAAAATCAATATTGTATTTAACCTCTTCTTTGCTTAAATTCTTAGGTAACATTATATTAACAAATAATCGTTTAACAACTTTTTTGTTAAGCCATTCTTTCTCAATCACTTTATAACATGGTGTAAAAGTAGAATATGGAGACTTAATATCAGCTAAAGTTTTTCTTTGTTTTTTATTAACAGCTAACTGGTAAGATTTCTCCGTAGCTCCTTTAGAGTTTGTTATGCTTTCACGTGTTCTTTCGAATTCAGATTTACGCCTTATATCCTTTTTCTTCTCAAAATGCAGTAACTTCTTTATGCAGATTTCAGCAATATCTAAACTATTATTGTTGTATGATAAACATATAATACTCGATGGGAGACCACATATCTGAGCCTCATCTAATCTAACAGGGATAAACCGATTTTCTTTGTGTCGCTTAAGAATCACGTCCCATTCATATCTAGGCCAATTTTTCTTTTTATAGCTCTCTGATATTAATACTATTACTTGCTTACATGTAGAGAACATTTCTTCGAAGAAAGACTCACCATCTCTTCCAACTAATTGATGTTGTTCATTAGGTGCAAAGAAAACCATATAATCTGCATATCTTGAATGGATATGGGATATAATCTTTTCAGCTATTGTTTTATCTTCACCAGCATAGGAAATAGCAAAATCGTAAGTAAGCATTTCTTCCCCCTACTTCCCACTCAGTCCTGTAACCTTCTTCAAGGCTTTGTCAAATTTATTATAGTTCACCTTCACACCATCATCCAGGTCGATCTCAATCTGTTCTGTGGCTAAGGGATATAACACCTCTTTTTCATAATCATTGAGCTCTGTGATAATTTTCTTGAGGCTATCAAGCTCTTTAAGGGCGGATGTTTTTTCTTTTTGTGATGCAGACATGCTTATACTTACCTGATCCAGGTGTTCCTTTCGGGCTATCAGCTTGGTGCGGAACTCCCTCAGGTAATCATTCAGGATGATGCTGATGGTATCGGGACGATAGCGGTGCATGTAGATGAGCGCATTGAAGCTTCCTTTGGGAGAAGAGAACATCCAATAGATTGGACGCTTCTTGTAGCGTTTGATATGATCATCATAGAAGTCTCTCAGGAAGTATTTGCGAATATCCTTGCCGATAGCATCCTCTATGAACTGCAGGTTCTCTTCGTAATGTTCTTCACCAAAAGAAACACGCAGGAATACCAGGAACCTTTCCACGATATCATCTGTGAACCAGTTACCTTCCAGAATTGGTATCACATTATCCTCATCCGGTGTGTAGGATGGCTCTGAGATTTGTGCCAGATAGTCTCTTATTGTTTCTTCCTGGTTGGCTAATATAAGCCCTATCTTATCTAATGAATACCTACCAAACATACAACCCACAGCATAGCTGATAAGTTCCTTCATTGTATCTGCAAGAAGCCTAGATTCAAGATCATCATTTATTGGGAACGTATTGGGCTCTATTTGATCCGCTTCCTTACCATATCGATAATAAGGATTGCATGTTAATGTAATCTCCTTAAGCGGAACTTCCGGTGTAAATTCTTCATCCAGTCCAAAGGCCTTTATAAAGATACGGTTATTCTCCTCTTCCAGCATTTGTATCTCAAGAGTCATATCACCCCAATGATTGCGGAGTTTCTGATAAGTGACTCTTAAGATTGATTGATGATAGTCGGCATATAATAATGGAATGCGTGTGAAGTTCCAAGTATTTTCAACTCTTGCAACCTTACTTTGGTGAATTTTTTGGATTTTCCAATATAAATCAGATGCCTTTAGCGAACCTACGATATTAGAAACCGGTAGTTTTAGCACTACTTCCATTGGGTAATTAAGTGTTGGATTAAGAATGGATAAAAAATAATAGGCTACTTTTGAGTTTAAAAATGCTAGGATGGAAGGTATATGATCGTCATTGTAAAAGAACAAACCAACATCGCTAAAAGTAAAATCGGTATTTAACAATCTAAAACTGGGTAGAGATGAAGTTATCAATCCCCATGTAATTCCTTTCCTAAACCAAATATATTCAGAGATAATCCTCCCAATTGAGCTCTTTCTATAATGTTTCCTCGCATGATCTGACCAATCTATTGTTACATCTCTGCTCTCCACCCATTTCTTGAAACCACCACCTTTTGAAATAAAAACCCATCTATAATCATTACCTACGGAATGACACGAAACCTCCCAAAAATAACGTTGATATTGATTATTATCTCCGGTGATATTCTTTCCGTCTGAGAAGGCATAAGTACCAAGATACTTATTTCGTGAAAACGCTGATCTGGTATTCTCACTAATCCAATACGCAATGGGGCTACCTGGGATCTTCTTAAAATCTGCAGATGAAGCACGGAAGAACCAACCACAGTCTGGATTGTTAATAGCTTCCAGAGTTTTAGGTGCCTGGTTATTCGAACCACGAAAATCAGATAGCTTTACATATCCACCTTTGTATTCAGGTTTGCTGGCATTTTCCAAAGTAAAGGTGCAGATTGGCACTGTAGCTCCTTCAAAACCGGAATACTCCAATTGCACAAGAGAGGTAATTGTTTTCTTGTTTATCAATATTTGTCGCATTTTCTCGTATGAAGAGATAAACATCCATACAAAAGGTGTCATAAAACCTAGTTGTCCACCTTCCAAAGTCATATCTAAATTCCGTACAACAAAGGCAGAGAAAAGATCAGATTTCACCTCAGTATAATTATCCTGTAGGTATTTCTTCAGTTTCTGGGTCATTCCTTTGCCACCCATATAAGGCGGGTTCGCTACAACTACATGGTATCGTGGACTCAGGTATTCGGCCTGCTGCAAAGCTTTAATTACATTTACATGGGTTGCTGCCAGGAAGACGTCTTCATCAAGATTAGTGGTGTATAAGCGCTGCAAAAGGAAGTTCACATCAGCTACTTCCGGTTGGATGAGAGAACCGTAGGTATCACAGTCTTCAAACTGCAGCAAGGTTCTTTTTAAGCCTTTGCTAAAGAGGTCAACGCCAACTTCCGAGATATATTCGTTCAGCTCATCCTCATCAAATTTAATGTTTTCCAGCACGCAGATATTGGGTTGTACCGTATCACGGAAAAAACGACGGTACTTGTCACGGGCTTTCATCACCAGGGCAAAGGCTGCCAGTTCTCCGGCCCTTTCATCTATCTCTATGCCATAGAGGTTTTTCTCTATTATCAGGTAAGGAATGTCTTTGCTGTTGTAGCCTTCTTCTTCATATATCTTGTAGAGCAGGTCAAAGGCATATACCAGTATATGCCCTGAGCCGCAGTCCGGATCACAAATGCGCAACTCTTCAGGAGATGAGATCTTCAGAAAATCTTTTACTTCAGACTCCGGTTTGATGTAATACTCCATGCTATCAATAAGCTTAGAGTTTGGATGGTTCATCATCCAAAGCCTACCCAGAGAGTTTTCCGTAAGGTATTGTACTATCCAATGAGGTGTAAAGAGCTGGGTAGCTGCAGGTATGTCTTCAGCTCCGATCTTCTTGTTATTTTTTAAGGCAGCAAAAACCTCGTCTTTCCTTTCAGAAATATAATACTGGTACAGCCAGCCGATGATTTCCACATCCTGACAGTTATCCGCTGTCATTGCTTCCCGCACTTCCTGCAATACAGAGCTTTCAGATAGAAGGTCGTCAGGCATCAACAACTCTGTGTAGTCGGCAATGCGTTCGAACATGAAAGGCATGATGGTGTGATAATAATTGCATACTGCAACCAGCAGCATACGATAGGCTTCCTGTTGAGGAACTGCAGAAGGAGCTTTGCCTGTAAGTAGGTCAAATACCTGGTTAGTGTTTACAAAGCTTTCCAGGTCTTCATCGATGTGCCCCTGCTTGGCTTCCTGCAGCATTTCGGGCTGGGTAAAACCAGCAGCGGGAGATACAGTGCCAATGCGGGTATATTGGTTAACGTCCATAAAGCGTAATGCACAAAAACGGTTGAACCAGATGTAGGCAACTCTATCTATAACTTTCTGGCGGGAAGTGTCTTCTATCTGCTGTCTTAGTTCCCTTACTGCTGCTGCTCGCTCTCTTGCTTCTATGTTATCTAATGCAAGCACACGATCCAGTCGTGCTCCCACCTGTTCTAAAAGTTGTTTTCTGGCTTGCTGGGCAAATCGCTTTAAGGCTGTTGTGTTCATATTTGTTCCTTTCATATTAATCTGAGAGCCTGTTTCCGTTTTTAATTTCCTTCATTATAGCTTCTTTCAGAGATTTCAAGTATTCATCAACTTCTGTTTCATTTTCCAGCCAGGCTTTGACAAATGGCACTTTGATAGCTTTAATTGAAACATATTTCTGTTTAAGAGGTTCCGGTTTTTTCTCATCTTTATCACCAGGTTGTACCGGTTGTTTGACAGGTTCATTGAAACCATTCAATTTTGTGAGTATTCTGACATACTCTATCTCTTCAAATCTGCGAAGATTATCACGGATCACAGCGATCAGCAACTGAACCTTTAACTCGTTTATTATAGAATTAAAGGGCTGAAGAAGTTCTGCTTGTTTCTCTTTTGGAAAAGACTGGAATTCCTTCATGGCAGCAAGTTGGGTCTTCTTGTTATCGATAGTATTTATGGCATTGGTTCTTTCTTCTTTAAGTTTTTGGTTTATCTTCTCTTTAGCAGCATCTACAAAGCTTTTAGCTTTCTGTATGCTATTCCCTTTATAAGAATTTCCATCTGCAAGGATAGTCTTGATCTCTTCCACCTCATCACCTGCAATGTAGCTGAAGTTCGGTTCCTGATCTTTGATAAATTTGGCAGCAGAGTCGTAAAGAGCCTTCTGTGAGCTATTAACAAATTCCCGCATTGGTTCCAGAATGTTTTCTTTAAGATCCAACAGGTCATCCTCCTGCTTACTAAGATCGGTTAAATAAAACGTGTATTGCTTCTTAGCTATCTCCGATACTAAGGCAATAAGCTTATCCAATTCTTTGCTAAATGGGTAATTCATAATCTCATCTGCCAGGATGTTAAGGTCTTCCAATATTTTCTTGAAGGCTTTGGAAGTGTCAACACCCAGGGCTTTGGCTTCTGTTGAGTGAGGGAGTTCATCAAAGAAATCTTCGTAGAACTCCTTAAGTCGTCTTATCTGAGCCTGGGTAAAATCTATCTGGGGGGTTAATACAGTGTTGCCCTGATAGGTAGTATTGTTTAGTGCCATTAGCAGGTCTGAGTTCTCCAGTATATTACCATCAGCTTTGGCTTCTATCTTTCCTCTACTTAGAAGCTTTGCCAAAATGCACAGGATAGCGTTACGGGACCAGCCATAGGGTTTCTTTTCGAATTGTTCTATAAGACCCTTTAGGGTGGTACGCACTCCATTACGATTGTTACCTGTAATAAAGTTCAGTTCTTCCTGTT
>Ga0307991_1001873_pt1 | contig 14481 bp, 6 predicted proteins | sample EllFjometagen131_FD_203146 | JGI IMG/M metagenome (GOLD analysis project Ga0307991, IMG submission 203146) | Marine microbial communities from Ellis Fjord, Antarctic Ocean - #131 | ecosystem: Environmental > Aquatic > Marine > Unclassified | place: Southern Ocean | collected 2014-10-08
TCAAGTAGTCATGTTTTCAAGTTGTCGTCCTTCGCACCTTCGCACTTTCGAGTTTTCCAGCAGCTCTCTGTGGTTCAAATAAATATTAACTTCCCTTTCGCTTATTCGTTGAAAGTTCGGTCGCAATCGGTTCACCCTTAGAAACTTTTGGAGAGCATACAAGCAATGATTTTCCCCAGCGACTAACTTTAAGACCTGCCATCTTAACAACCGCATACAGGTAATTTTTATTTAATATTACCTTCATTATAATACTCCTTTATACTATTTGTAAATAATATAACTGAGTTTGCTGTAAAAACCCCACTTTAGAAACTGAAGTGGTAAAGTTAGATGTGATTTTAATTATTTACTAATTTGATTTTTTTAACAATATTGGAAGTATATTCTTGATTTACTGACTACTATATGTAAGTAAAAACTCCATTTCTTTAAAATATGAGCAGAAAGAGCCAATAATTTGCGATTATCATCTTTTTTCATATTACTGCGGTAAATTCTACCAAAATTGATCGCTATGGCAGTAGCAAAAGTAAATAAGGATGATTTGAAAGTCCCTCGAACTACCAGCTTATGACCATTTATTCAATGAGTGAACTCATGCATAGTCGCTTCCACATTTGCTCTTAGTTTTCTACGCTCTAGTGGAAGTTTTAAAATATTATGATGGCGTAACTTGCGGTACATTTCTTCTTCGCTGAAATTGTATTTACCTAAATTCCTTTGAGATGCTACTCTGCATTTTCCAAATAATGGACAACTTTTACATATTTCATAATTAAATGTTGCTCTATAACGTTTCCTAACTATACCTGCTACAACAGTTTGCCCATGAGGGCAGGTAACTATAATTTCATTCTTATCATTAATTTCAATATACATTTCCGCATTAGCCTTTATACCCCTTACCGCCGTTTGAACAGGCATTATACCCATTTCTCTCATTAAATTGTCATTGCCTGTACTACCATAACCACCATCAAAATGCAGCTCTTCAAGATTAGGTAACATTTTTTTTATCTCAGGCAGACGTTCATTAAGGATAATGCTATCATCAACATTATTTGGAGAATTCCCTATATCAACAATAAGATTTACATCGTTATCAGGATGAGATGTTTCCGTTACACTGGAAACTTGCCCGTGATGTTTGCCATGCTTTTTACGAAAAGTGGCATCTGGATCATCTGGAGATTGCAGTACATCACTACCAATTTCTTTTGGATCGCGTAATACTAATTTATTAGATTCTTCAATTTTAAACTGTTCCTCATAAACCCTTATAAAGATATCGTATTCATCAGTAAATTGGTAATTGTCTGCTATAATAGTCTTTAACCATTGATAAGCTTCTGCAATTTTCTCTGCTTCATGAGATAAATCTGAACCCTTTAGATCATACATGTAATGTTGAGAACCTTTTTTCTGATAGGCAGCATACCTTTTTATAAATAAAGCTTTATCTTCATCTGATAAAATACGATAAAAACGGAGCATCATCTCTATCAATAATTCTACTCTTCCATAATCACGAATATTGGAATCAATCATATAAGAATCAGTACGTGCAATATTTGTCTTGATTTTTAAATTTTTAATCTGCTTCTTAGTAAGTCTGTTGAACACTTCATTAAAAAGATTTACATCATTTTTGCCTTTATAGTCTTTTAACCGTCTCATGAAATTGTAAACAGTTGATTCATTAAAAGGCATATCTTCAAGTGAAAATAACCCTAAAGCTGTACGTGTAGCAAGATTATATTCTACTTCATTCATTAACTGAATGTAAGTCCAATTTCGTTTTTCTTTAAGAATAATGGCAGCTACTAAAACATTGATTGGACAATTAGGGCGACCATTATCAGAGCAATATAGGGGCGCAAATATATCTTCATCAATATTGCACAATATTATCTTGTAGAAAAAATATTCTTCCGATCTCTCTAATTTCTTGAATAATCTGCTTAGTGCAAAAGGGTCTTCACAAAATATATCCTGCTGTAAATGACCATCATTTCTCTTAAACATCTCATTACCTCTCTATTAATATGAACAGTTTAAATGAATATTATGTTAAAAATGTGTCAAGTATAATTTTAATCAATTATAATATTTTTTACATCATGATAATTCTATTGATAATATTTATCATGAAGCGAACTGATATTCGTATCTGGTACTAAGAATTCGTTAATTTCAGATTGTGCTAAGTTATTATATCTTATTCCTGATTTTCATGCCAATATTAAAGAAGAGGGTTTTTATAGTGGACTCATGACATATATAATGATAATTTTCACTTAATGAGCTTGATTTCGACCTTCCTTTTTATTATCAATGACTGCATTGGACAATCTCGTTGTTATAAAAAGGATTATGTGTAATTATTGTAAATTTTACGACACCTTTACAAAAAATGAGGTCAAATCAAAATCATTGAGGTCAGGTGTTCTGAACTCGTGAAAATGAGCATTGAGATAAAATGGGAATTGACCAAGTGAGACTTTCACAATGGTTGGCCTTTATAATATAATGATAAAGTCAGTTCAAATAAGTCAAACATTCAGTTTTAAATAGCAAAAAAAGCAGGGGGGCAGGTAGTAACTGCCCCTCCCATAGTCCATTCAAAGGAGAGACGGACTAAATTATTTCAAAAGGACTACCTTTTGAGTATTGTTAGCAGTGTTAGTATTAAAGTTAAGAAAGTAAATTCCTGATGGTGTATTTTGTGCATTCCAACTAACAATGTGATTTCCAGCAACCATCTCTTCATTAAAAATAACGGCTACCTTTTGTCCTTTTAGATTATAAACAGTTATCTTCACATTCTCTGTCTGGCAGAGACTGAATTGGATATTTGTAACCGGATTGAAAGGATTCGGATAAATCGCATTCAATGTAGTTACTTCCGGTAATTCCTCGATATTAACTGTGAAATCTATTCCATTAATAGTTCCACTGATCTCATTGCCAACCAGGTTTTGAGCATCATTAAGGATGATGCGACAAATCTTACTATTTATTGGCAGAGCAGAAGCCAGAGCCATCTTGCTGCCATTTACGCAGGTGAGAGCTTCTTCATTAGTGATACTGATTTCTCTATTTGTAAGGTCTATATTGAGATCGAACAGGAAGGAATGAAGTTCTCCTTGAGCAGCAATGATCAACTCATTTCCAGTTTGAACTATAGATAACTCTGCTGAAGGATAGATATGAACTTCACGTGTTTCAACCGGGAAGATATCGATCATACCAACACTGTATTGCAGTACAAGAGCAGCATCATAGGCTCCAGGACCTGCGATGCCATCAACGTTACCTGCTATTAATTGCCAGGTCCATGGTAAGGGAGCACCCACAGGATTCAATCCCACAGTGTACTGAAGAATGTTAGCAGCATCAAAGGCATCTACTATCAAGTCTCCTGTTACATCACCATAAATTATGTCAATTCCTTCATTGTAAAACAGGTTTGAAAATGCTGGTTCTGATAATACATCACCAAGATATTCTACGCGTACACAATATTCATAATTACCTTCTTCTCCTATCATATCCCAGCTCGTATCTTCATATGTGGTGTCTTGTACGGATGAAGCTATTAATGTCCAGTTCTCAAAATTAGCTTCATCTTCGGCTAAACCTCTGAATATACTGTAACCCTCCAGACGTTCCAGACGAGTATCTGTTTCTGAAGCTTTACTGAAGCTGTTCAAAGCAGTTTCTTTGTTGGTAAAGAGCCGTATTGGGCATCCTCTGTTTTCTGGTTCACCGATATAAACATCATCGATATCCCAACCGGAATAAGCTACACCACTATCAGAACCAAAGTGAAAACGGAACATTACTTCTTCACCATCATACATAGATAGATCAAAGGCTGCCATTAGCCAGTCGCCTGAATTTCCATTAAATGCCAATTCACCATTTAAGCCCCAGGCAATTCCAGGATAACCACCAATAGGTTCGATGATTGTCCAGGTTGCTCCTTCATCCAGAGAAATCTTAACATTACCACCATCACAGTAGCCTTCAGTGTCATACCAGTGATGGAAGATCAGTTGTGCTTCATCAGAGAGAACATCGATCACTGGAGAATAAAGTGAGGTATTAGCATCATCGAGATAGTCTATTCCGGGCCAGGTGCTCCAGCAGTTTTCACCACTCCAGGCATTATCGGCATTACAGCCGTTTGCCCATTGCCATCCTGTTTCACCCACAAATTCACCATCATTATCTTCAAAATCAAAGAAGGGATTCAAAGCCCCTGCTGGTGAATGCCAGATGATATCGGCATTTCCGGCTTGGTTCACTTCAGCATATACATCAAAGGCAGGATACGTCATCTCTGTGAGCATACCTTCGTAGATGACCACATTTTCCATAATTTCAATATTATCTTCCAGAGTGGCAAAATTCATAAGCTCTGCTTCCAGATTATAATTGCCTTTCCAGATCCCGGTGATTGTACATTCTCCTTGATCATCAGTTATTCCCACATATTCAAGATAATTACCGTCAGGATCAGGTTCAGTTGCTTCCAGAGTAACTATAACACCTACTGGGATGTCACCGATATTTGTTTCAAGTGCTACTTCCAGGGATGCATACATATCAAAACCGATATAATTTGAGAAGGAAGGATCAGAAAGCACATCACCAGTATATTCTGAGCGAACGCAGTACATGTAAACCCCGGCTTCAGTAATTTCAGACCAGGTGACATCTTCATAAGTAGTATCCGGAATTGTTTCTGCAATCAGATCCCAAGCTTCGAAGTTTTCCGTATCATCAGCAAAACCGCGTAACAGTGTGTAGCCATCCAGACGTTCCAAACGAGTATCTGTTTCTGAAGCTTTACTGAAGCTGTTCAAAGCAGTTTGTTTGCTGGTAAAGAGCTGGATCGGGCATCCTCTGTTTTCTGGTTCACCGATATAAACATCATCAATATCCCAACCGCAATAAGATACAGAACTATCAGAACCAAAGTGGAAACGAAACATTACTTCTTCACCATCATACATAGATAGATCAAAGGCTGCCATTACCCAGTCGCCTGAATTTCCAGTAAATGCCCCTTCACCATTTAAGCTCCCGGCAGTTCCAGGATAACCATTAATAGGTTCGATGATTGTCCAGCTTTCTCCTTCATCCAGAGAAGTCTTCACATTACCACCATCACAGTAGCTTTCAATGTCATACCAGTGATAGAAGATCAATTGAGTTTCATCAGAAGGAATATTAATCTCTGGAGTATAAAGTGAAGAGTTAGCATTATCGGAATAGTCTTCTCCTGGCCAAGCGCTCCAGCAGTTTTCACCACTCCAGGCATTACCGGCATTACAGCCATTTGCCCATTCCCAGCCAGCGTCACCGATAAATTCACCATCATCATCTTCAAAATCAAAGAAGGAATTCAGAGCACCTGAGGGTGAATGCCAGATGATATCGGTATTTCCGGCTTGGTTCACTTCAGCATATACTTCAAAGGCAGGATATATCATTTCTGTGATCATACCTTCGTAGATGACCACATTTTCCATAATTTCAATATTATCTTCCAGAGTGGCATAATTCATAAGCTCTGCTTCCAGATTATAATTGCCTTTCCAAATCCCGGTGATTGTACATTCTCCCTGATCATCAGTTATTCCCTCATATTCAGGATAATTACCGTCAGGATCAGGTTCAGTTGCTTCCAGAGTAACTACAGCACCTGCTGGGATGTCACCGATATTTGTTTCAAGTGCTACTTCCAGGGAGGCATACATATCTTTGCCTACCCAGTTACTGAAGGACGGGTCAGACATGTTATCATTTGTATAAACTGAGCGTACTCCATAAGTATAGACAGTTCCATCTTCCAGATTAACCCAGTTTAGGTCAGTATAAACAGTATCTTCTACCAGAGTTACGTTCATCGGTTCCCACATCTCCCAGTTAGGTTCATCACCATAATCACCACGAATAATATTATATCCAAGCAGTTCACGATCTCTGCGAGTATCCCAGTTTGATGCTGTGCTGAATGGATTTGTATTATGAATTGGCATATATCTGGCAGTTCCAACTTCCTGAATACCTTGAGGAAGATTAACAGCATGTTCGCTTGCAGCTCCCTTATGAGGAGTGATATTGCTGAAATCTACTACTGGATTGTCATAACTTACAGTCACCTGGCGACCAGTAGGTCCCTGGATTATGGCGCGCAGCATGTAATCCTGGTAATCTGAAATTGCCCAGGCATCTCCATCAGTTACATAGTGTTCATAACTTCTGCCCATCGTTGGATCTGTATCATCTACTCCTATCGGAGCACAATCAGGAAATACTCCACCTTGTGCATAACCCAGGAAGAATTCGGTTCCATCAATGGGAATTGGAGTATCAAAGGTAAATGGTACCCAGTAATAATCAGTAGGGGTAACTTCCACGCTGCCTAATAATTCACCAGGCAGTCCCGTGTCATCATCATACGCCCAAACACAAGCGGTGAAAGGAGTCAGCACATTACCCTCAGGATAGGTCCCATCATAGATATGCATGCTTCCACCAGTTATCCAGCAGGGTACGCCCTGGGCAGTAAACCATACTGCACGTTCATTATCAGGATCATACCAGGCAGTGGAATTTTCTGCTTCATCATCATCATAGATGATCTCATATTCTGACCAGGTACCTGGAGAATTCCAGGTCAGATCGCATTCAGTATCTTCAGTATTTACCTCGGCGAGTACGTTATATGGTGAATTGATAATCTCCTGCAAAGTGATCATATCATAGTCTATATCTTCACCGGTAACTACTACTTCTTCACTCCAGGTCTGATAACCTTCATAGCTGGCAGTAATCGTATAGGTTTGGTTTCCATTTACACTGCTAATAATAAATTCACCATTGGCATCTGTAACGGTTTCCCAGAAGAAATGATCATTTTCCAAGATGATTGCTACATCTTCAAAGGGAGTAGTTTCAGGAGTGTCTGATGCTGTCACATATCCTGTAATATCCAGTGGATATACATCTACAACCACTTCTTCTACCTCTGATTCACCAGAGTCATAAAATGCCGTGATACCATAGGTATATGTTCCATCAGGAACATCAATATCAGTATATTCCAGATCGACCACTTCATCAGCGAGCAAGTTACCATTACGATAAATATTATAGTGCTGGAATAATCTATCTCTATTATCTTCAATAGGAGTTCCTACACGAACATCATCGATATCCCAACCGGAATAAGCTGCACCACTATCAGAACCAAAGTGGAATCTGAAAATGGCTTCTTCTCCTGCCCACTGTCCCACATTAAAGGTTGCCAGTACCCAGCCACCGGAATTTCCACAGTAAGCAGGTTCACCGGGAATTCCAAAATTGCCCATTGAACCTTCATCTACCGTGTAACCATCTTCTGGTGTTATAATTTCCCAGGTAGAGCCATCATCAACTGATATTTTTATATTTCCACCATCAAAATAGTCTTCTGTATCATAATAATGGTAGAAGGTAAGCTGTGCTTCGTCTCCTGGAATTGGAACAGGAGCACTATAGAGCGAGCTATTAGCATTATCGGAATATTCTTCTCCTGGCCAGGCACTCCAGCAGTTATCACCACTCCATGGGGTACCTTGATTACAGCCATTAGCCCATTCCCAGCCAGTGTCACCTGTGAAATCACCATTGTCAGCTTCAAAATCAAAGAATGCTTCATCTGCTGGCTCATTCCACCACAGTGTTACATCATCATCAAGTACGATGTAATCTAATCCTATTACATGATTCAGGTTCTCTGTTAACTGAATTTCCAATGTATATGGCTCATAAATTGGCACCATTTCATCTTCATAAGTTGCCATATTCTCTTTTGTAACCCGGATATTATAATCACCTTTCCAGATCATCGGAAAATATCCCTCTCCCATAGTATCTGTAAGAAGCTCATATTCATTAAGTACTTCATCAGGATCAGGAGTCTGGCACATGAATTTTGCTTCAGCATCAACTACTGGATTACCAAAGAAATCATATATTGACACGGTTGCATTAGTATAATAATCTCTGGCTACCCAGTTACTGATTGCAGCTTCTGCCGTGATCTCATTTGTATATTCTGCAATTACTGCATATTTATATATATCACTTTCTACGTTTTCCCAGGTGGGATCAGTATATACTGTATCCGCTAGCCCTAATGCTATCATATCCCAGTTTTCTGGAAGTTCTTCTTCACTTAAAAGCAGGCGATATAGATTGTAGGTCTCTAATATTCTTTCATTATTATGAGGTAATAGATTAGCTACAGGTCGGAAGTTCGGATTATTAGGATGCATTAATCTGTCTTCTGGCATTCCTACATAAACGTCATCAATATACCAGCCCTGATAGGTTATGCATTCATCTGAACCAAAATGGAACTTGAACATCACATCTTCTCCCTGATATGCACCAATTTCAAATGTTACCAGTGTCCAGGTTTGATCATAACCAGTGAAACAGGCTTCATTATTATTTAATCCCCAGGCAGTACCGGGATAACCTCCCACTGGGTTGATCAATGCCCAGTTTGTTCCACCATCAGTAGATACTTTTATATTGCCACCATCAGAGTAATTTTCCATATCCATCCAATGCCAGAATGTGAGAACTGCATCATCGGAGGGAATTCTCATTTCTGGAGTTACCAGTTCATAATTAGCACTATCGGAATATTGTTCATTCAGGGTTGTACCCCACACGTTGTCACCACTATAAGCACCAGCCATAGTGTCTGTGCCCCATGCCCAACCTGTATTTGCTACAAATTCACCATCATCATTTTCGAAATCCCAGAAATTGTAACCAGCAGGATTAGGTCCATGCCAGACTAAGTCCACAATAGTACCTTCATCGTTCTGAGTAGCTATCACATCATAAGCAGGGAATACTATCTCATTTACGATTATATTGCCAAGATCAGTATTTGTGGCTCCGATCTCTGCTTCTCCAACCAGAACTTCATAACCTTCAGCTACAGCAACTAATTGATAAGTATTATAAGCATAAACTGTGTTGATGTTAAAATAACCATCTTCATCTGTAAGACCTTCATGAACTCCCATTCCGCTTAAGGTCACCATCGCATTTTCCAGTCCGATATCAGGATAATCTGAGCCCACTACGCGACCTGTAACTTCCACTTCCGGTACTGGATGCATAAAGAAATCCTGATCAGTAGTTTCATCAGCATCGATTATAATCATTTCCACTTCTTCACTGTGAGCAAAAAGTGTGGCATGTGCTTCATAAGTACCTTCTAAAAGACCAGGGAAACTGTAATGTCCATTAGCGTCTGTAAAGGTATGAATACGCTGTTCCATAAGCTCGATCAACACGCCTTCCAGAGGTTCATTATTATCCTCATTATAGGCATATCCCTGCATTTGTCCCAGTCCGGTTGTATTTATGAACATCATCGTATTAGGATTACTGCTTACAAAGTTAGCCGTAGTGGGTGGATTATAGGGATCATAATCATCTCCGTCACTTTGTTCCCAGAGACAGCGGTCAGTATATTGAGTATCAGTATAATAGAAAATATCATTTTCACTGTAATAATCGTTGTCCATCACTTTTTCCACAAATATGATCAAGTTTTGCCCTTCATAAATAAAAGGTTCATCAAGATCAACTATGATTTCATTTATACCTATCGGAAAATCTAAAGTGCCACTAAATACCTGAATCATATCAGTGGCAGGTACCCAGCCACCACTCAGATTATCCAGGGTTGTATTCTGCATCCAGATATTTATCGACTTGCCGGGAATATCATTTTCAAAGTTATTGTAATAAATGATACCAGTAATTGTTCCAGCACCAAAGCCCTGAGCAGCAAATTCATCTGCATAATAAATTGTTTCTGAAAGTGAGTTCTTATACCAGAAATTTATCGGAGTATAATAATGAGCAGTAGTGGTATTGGGATCGCCAAACATGGCTGCCTGGCTGTCACCTATCCAGGTCATTTCTGAGCTGACACTGCCACCATCGCCAATGGAATTATAAGGTGTGATCGTGTAAGCATAAAGACCTTCTTCCGGAATAGTATCATCAGTCCAGGTTGTGTGCAATCCTGCTACTTCAAAAGAAACATCATCTGTTCTTACAATGTGATATCCTAGAATTGGTTCATTAAAGGGTCCACCATGCAGTCCCATTGTGGGATTTGTCCAGCTTAATTCACCATTTCCACCAACGTTAGCAAGCATGATTCCAGTAACTTCAGCGGGTACATCCTCTCCGATGTATGCCATGCTACTGGCAGGAATTCCTTCTCCGGCATCATTAAAACCTACAGCAGAATAATTGTAATTGCCTGCTTCAGGTAGATTATCTGTCCAATTGACCACTCCACCAATTACAGGATCAGTAATAGTATGAATAAGTTCATCATTACGATAAACGTGCATTTCATCAAGATCAGTCAGGTCATCTCCCATCACTGTCTCAGTAGGATTCATCCAGCCCAGATCAGCAGTAAGTCCGCTATTGGGATCTGGAGTGACTGTGAACATATCAGGTGCTGCAGGAGCATCTGGAGGTGCATTTATACCTAATTCATAAACGCAAATATAATCCGGTGTTCCCTGCATTAACGCACCAAGTGTTCTCAAAGCAGGATCCCAGTCATTCATATAACACAAACCACCGGCGACGGCATCCTCTCCACCCTGTTCGGCTACATCCGTTGATTCCAGTACTTCACCAGTTTCCGGATCTATACGCTGTAATGTACAGGCGGGATAGGGTGTTTGCTGATGTGCATATAAGAATGGTCCATCAGGATCATCAGGATCAAAGGCAAGACCAAAAAGGTCAGTACCAAATGTTAAGGTATTGATCACAACACCATCACGTCCCCAGTTAACTACCGGATCGCCCCAGTTGCCACTCCAGAAAGTGTCAGTTAGCGGATCATAAGCAATAGCTCGAACAGATTGACCGGTAACTTCAATGTTGTTTTCCGGTACAGCTACACCTGTTTGTGATTCCCAGCAATAAACTGTACTGTTTGCGGCTGAGCCATACATATACTCGCCATCAAAAGCGAGATCACGGGCGTCAGTAAATGGCACAGTTATGGCTTCAATGTAATTACCTTCTGCATCAAACTTAAAAAGCTGATCTGAGTCACTCCATTTCGTGGCATAAAAATACATACCATCCCACTCCACGCCAGCAAGACCACCTTGACCTGTTGGAGTATTTACATCAAATTGAAGCAGATTGTCCCAAAGTTCACGACTCATCTCTGGCATAGCATTACTGGGTGACGTATTAATGTCACGCCTTTCAATACTGCCATTTGGATCTTTTGCCATTAAACTAAAAGTAATACAAATGGCAAACATTAATAATAATAATTTCTTCATAAAAACCTCCTGTTTTTGAAGTTTGCTAAGTAAATATTTATTTAAGAAAACAACTTTGATCTAATTCATTTTAATAATTAGATTATCAAAATTTTCTATTACAACCCTTAATCTACATACGTAAATCCCCATTTATTAATCTCAAAAATTGTTTCCTCGAATAAACTGTCAAGTTCTATTTATCTTTATAGCAGTTATTAAACAGATATTATTGTTAATAAATTATATATCTTAGTTTTATATAAACATCACTATTTTGAAAGCGAAGTTGCAAAGTTAGATGTGATTATAATTATTTACTAATTTGATTTTTTAACAATATTGGAAGTATATTCTTGTTTTACTGATTACTATATGTAAATTAATGATTTCATTATTTCAAATATGAGCAAAAAGAGTCAATAATGTGCTATTATCATCTTTTTTTCATAAAATTACAGTAAATTCAACCAAAATTGAATGCTATGGCAGTAGCAATGTAAATAAGGATGATTTGAAAGTCCCTCGAACTACCAGCTTATGACCATTTATTCAATGAGTGAACTCATGCATAGTCACTTTCACATTTGCTCTTAGTTTTCTACGCTCTAAAGGAAGTTTTAAAATATTATGATAGCATAACTTGCAGTGCATTACTTCTTCGCTGAAATTGTATTTACTTAAATCCCTATGAGATGCTACGCTGTATTTTTCAAATAATGGACAACCTTTGCATATTTCATAATTTAATATTGCCCTATAATGTACCTTAACTCTATCAGTTACAACAGATTGCCCATGAGGACAAGTAACTGTAATTTCATTCTTATCATTAAGTTCATGGTAATTTCAATGATAATATTTATCATGAAGCTATCTGATATTCTTATCTGGTACCAAATAATTGATATTTTCAGATTGTGCCAAGTTAGATGTGTACCACCGGGTATTTTCAGGTAGGACGCAGATTACGACCGCTTTCAACCCATCCCAAAATTAAAATTGCTACTAATAACAGCAAATAGTTCTTGACACTATATTTAGAATTATATTTTCCGACAATGAATTATGTTTACTTAAAAACTAATAGTCAAAAATAGTATTCGCTGCAAAACCTGAATTAAGATCAAGGAAGAAATTATGGCAAAACACCGCCGGAAACGAGGTAGTATATTACTTAAAACTTTCCAGACTTCAGTTCTGGAAGGTTCCTTTGCCCATGTTTATAGTACATTGGCACAAATAGGCTCAAGTTTTATCATCAAGTTCATGGTGATCATGGGAGCAAGTCCTCTACAATATAGTCTTTTTTCTGCTATTGCTCAGGTATCCGCCATCTGGCAGCCACTCGGAATAGTTTTTTCTCATCGGATTTCGCAACGCAAATGGCTTTGCATCTGGATCACTGCTCTGGGTCGATTTCTTTCCATGTTCATGGGGCTGGCTCTGATTTTCAATGATCCTCAGCAGGGAATCTGGTTCTTACTTATATTGATGTTTTTCTGTGCTGGTTTTCAGGCAACTGGTGCCAATATCTGGATAGCGTGGATCAGTGATCTCATACCGCTTCGCATAAGGGGTCGCTTCTTTTCGCGTCGTAATCAGATATTGCTTGTTGTAGGACTGGCAATTAGCTATGTAGTCAGCTTCCATATAGACCTTTTTGAATCAAAAGGCGGTTCTCTGCGGGAAGTATATATCAGATTGCTGGGAGCAGAGAGTTTTTTTGTACCAGCAAATCAATCACGTTTTCTAGCAGTTATTTTTGCAGGGGCTGCCATAATTGGCTTAATCGGTTTATCATTTTTAGCTTTGCAACCGGAACGTAAACGAAAAAATCATAAGCTTTTTGGACTGTGGCAAACTTTCCGTCAACCTTTCCAGGACAGGAATTTCCGGTTACTCATGGCTTTTGGTATCTGGTGAATGTTCGCTGTTGGAATTGGCAGTCCTTTCTGGGATCTATTTATGCTTAAAAATCTTCACATGACTCTTTTTGAGATCCAGATATACAGCACTATTAATATTGTGTCATCGCTATTCTCATTTGGTTTTTGGGGTAAGTTCATAGACCGTTATGGTAATAAAAGTTCAATGAAGATCTGTGTTTTTCTGGGTGGATTAAATCCCATGCTCTGGTTATTTATGAGTGAAGCTAATTATAACACTCTTTGGTTGGAAGCTCTTATTTCCGGGTTCAGTTGGGCAGGAACAGCTATTATCACCACTAATTTTGTGCTTTCTATTGCTCCCAAAGGCAAAGAACAGGTTTACAGCGGGATGTATGCCGCTGTGGCAGGATTGAGTATGATGACATCTTCTCTGGCTTCCGGTATTTTCTATCCGGATCCGGTAGATGTGGGATTCAAAGTTCTGGAACCTGAACAGGTTATGTTTGGCATTGGTGGTGTGTTCCGCTGGTTAGCCCTCATTCCTCTGGTTCTGGTACAGGAATATCGTTCAGTTCCTTTGCGAAAAGCAATTGCTTTCACTTTGGTACGCATCTTCAACGGTCGTTTTAAAAGTAAAAAAAGAGGTTGATTATCTCAAAAAATTACCAAAGGGCACTTTGTACGGTATCCCTTTGGAAAACGTGGAATATATGATGATGTCCATTTACCAGCCCCGGCATAATTATCTTGCCTTCACAGTCAATTTCCCTGTCCACTTTATCAGTTCCTGCTGTATATCTCACTTTGCCATTAATTACATATATATCCTGCTTTTTAACTTCAAATCCGCCTTCTCCAAGTAAGATAACATAACCACCTGTTAGCCTAAAATTCATAATCTTCTCCCGTTTTTTCGTTGAAACTCGAATTACTATTTTTGTTTCCTAAAAATTCGCCACTCCCGGCTTTCGCCGTAATTCCCTGCTCTGAATCATATATAACCTTACCCTGACGGATAGTTTTCAGTATTTTTCCTTCAAAGATTTTCCCCTCAAAAGGACTAATTTTGCCCTTTGATAGAAAATCTGCTCCCCTCACCTTCATTTCTCCACTGGGGTCTATGATCACAAAATCTGCATCCATTCCCACTGCTATCTTACCCTTTCTATCTGATAAGCCAAACCGTTCTGCTG
>Ga0307991_1001876_pt1 | contig 14471 bp, 9 predicted proteins | sample EllFjometagen131_FD_203146 | JGI IMG/M metagenome (GOLD analysis project Ga0307991, IMG submission 203146) | Marine microbial communities from Ellis Fjord, Antarctic Ocean - #131 | ecosystem: Environmental > Aquatic > Marine > Unclassified | place: Southern Ocean | collected 2014-10-08
ACTTACAATTTGGGCATTGCTTTTGCTTCATATTTATGCTCCTACATAATAATATATACTTAAATAGTTTACTAATAATTAGTTATGCCCTATTTTAGCAACCACTTTTTGCCCTTTAAACCAATTAATATTTTAAGATAAAATGAGAACAGGCGGTTGAATTTATCAACCGCCTGTTTTTTATTATTAGTGAGTATTATTTATTTGCTTCCGGGCAATCAAGGCACTCTTCACGAGATTTGTGTTTGCCCTGGAATCTGGTCATTTTGAGGCGGAAGAATATGGAATCTACCAGTGAATAGATGACCGGGATCACTAATAACGTGAGCATCGTGGCAAATGCCAGTCCAAAGGCAATGCTCACTGCCATTGGTTTATATGAGCTGATAGTGTCTGAGGTGGAAAGAATGATAGGCATGAAACCAGCGATTGTGGTGATAGTGGTCATCAATATAGGTCTCAGCCTGATGGCACCAGCATTGATCAGCGAGTTCCAGCGATCTACCCCACGATCTCTTTCACGATTTACAAAATCTACCAGTACCAGCGAATCATTCACAACTATACCCGCCAAAGCCACCACCGAGATCATGGTCATCATGGAAAAAGGCAGTCCAGTAACAATTAGCCCAAAGATAACACCGATCAAGCCAAAGGGAATGGCAAACATCACAATCAACGGTTGCACATAGCTTCTAAACTGAGTAGCCAGAATCGTGAAAATCAGTAGAAGTGCAATCAAACCAGCCAGATAGAGTGAATTATAGACTTCTTTCTGCTGCTCAGCACTGCCACCGTATTCCAGTTGGTAGCCTGCGAAGTTCTGACTGAAATTAGATAATACACCCAATTCTCCAGTAAGTTCATTACCTTTCAGGAATCGAGTAATCTCATCAGGAGTTCGCGTCACAGTGTTGCCCGCATCGTCCACGTAAGTAGTGGCATTACCAGTAACAGTTATCAGTCTTTTACCATCACGATGATTGACCTGGGCATATCCACTGGCAATCTGCAGACTCGCAACTTCTTTGAGAGCAATCAGGTCCCCAGTCCTCGACCGCAATTTCAGGTTTTGCAATTCATCCACCATATCGACCTGATCTTCTCTGATTTTGAGGATAATATCATATTCATCCATACCATCACCGCGGAACTTGGAAATAGGCATACCATAGCAAGCCTGAGCGATCAGAGTGGAAACACTATTTGTGGAAAGCCCATATAAAGCCAGTTTATCATAATCAGGATAAATCTGAACTTCTTTTTTGCCTTCATAGAAACTGGTTTCCAGATCAGCAGTGCCGGGTATTTTTTCCAGTTCGCTGATCAGATAATTACCTATATAATCCAGCCTATCCAGGTCATCACCCAGAACCCGCAATTCAATATCTTCACCAGTAGGAGGTCCGCCCTGACTTTCAGCCATTTTATAAGCATATAATCCGGGTAATTTATCCAGAAAGACCCGCAGGTTTTTTTTCATTTCTTCGTGAGTATATTGCATTTCATCGAGTTCTACCATATCAATCTTTACATTAGCAATATTAGTTTCCTGCTTGGAACGATGATTTTCTGTATATTGCCCGATAGTAGTGACAACCGCTTCTATATCAACCTGCTGGGGCATAGTACTGATGAATTCTTCAAACTGACTTACTATCTCATTTGTTTTATTAAGATTATAGCCAACCGGGCAATCCATTTTTACTGTGATAGTATCTGCCTTATGTTTGGGGAAAAATTCAAACTTGACCATTCCCATAAATATTGAACCAATAGCTGCGAGCATAGCCAGCACCACAATCAACATAGTGCGAAGCCTATGCTTCAAGGCACCCTTGATCAATTTACGGTAATTAGTGTCCAGCCAGATTTGCAATTTACTATTATCTTTATGCGTCCGCAGTTTCTTTTCGCCAAATTCTGATAGATGCGAAGGCAAGATCACCAGGCATTCAAACAATGAGGAAACCAGAGCCAGGGTGATAACGATAGGGAACACTCGCATAAACTGTCCCATCATGCCCTTCATCATCAGCAGAATAGAAAAGGCGGAAATAGTGGTGAGCACAGCCGAGACCACGGGCCAGGTGATTTGTTTTGTACCTTCTATAGCTGCTTCTCTGCGGCTATAGCCCATTTCCCGGAAGCGATGTACATTTTCCAGCACGATAATGGCATCATCCACTATCATACCTAATACCAGGATCAAGCTGAATAAACTGAGATTATTGATAGTGATATCAAACTGGCGCATCAGGATAAAAGTAAGCAGCACAGAGAACGGAATTCCCCAGGCGGCAAACAGAGCATTTCTCCAGCCAATAAAGATAAACAGCACAATAAATACCAGGATAATACCCAGCGCAGCACTGCTGCCCAAGGTGTTTATACTATTCTGCACCCGGATAGAGCCATCATTTTGCACCTGGATATTTAGTTCTGGAACCTGCTTTTTCCATTTGGCAGCAAGCTGGCGAACTTCCTGCATCACTTTTATGATATTGCCATCACCTTTTTTATAAATATTCACGTTAACGGCATTTTTGCCATTGAGCTTGCCCATGGTAACCGGAGTTTCCAGAGTATCATTTATGGTAGCCACATCACCAATACGGATTGCTCTACCCTGCTCATCCATAGCAATCACCTGTGACTCTATTTCTACAGTATTATCATATTCTCCTACACTGCGAATCAAGTAGTCCACTCTGCCAAACTTTATAGTTCCACCAGGAGTATTGTGGTTTCGCAAGGTAACGGCGTTCATAAGATCAGAAAGACTGATATTGAAATTATCCAGCTTATGAGCATTAGCTTCCAGCCAGATTTCACGTTCTCTGGTGCCAGCAATTTCTACTTTGGAAACGTAACTGATGTCCATTATATCATCTTTGAAATCATCAGCTAATTCCCGAATAGCATTTCCTGTGAAATTACCACCAAGGGCAACAGTACAGATTTCATTTACTTCCCGCATATTAAGCCGTACTACAACAGGGTCATTGGCATCATCAGGCAGGTTTTTCACTTTCTCCAGCTCGGTATTCAAATCATCCCATCCCTGATCTATATCAGCTCCAGATACCATGCTCACAAAAATGGATGCCATACCTTCCTGAGATGTAGAAGTGAAATAATCCAGATCATCGATATCAGCTATTTCATCTTCTATCCTTTTCACAACCAGCTTTTCCATTTCAGTTGGTGATACACCCGGATAGGTTACCAGAATATAGAAAGAACCAAAATCCACAGCTGGCATTTCTTCTTTGGGAATATCTATCATTGTCCATATACCATAGATAAACACTATGATCATGATCATAGTGATCAGTATCTTATTATCTACAGAAAATTTTGCTAAAGACATATTTACTCCCAATCCTATTTCTTGATCTCTACCAGGGCATTGTTACTGAGGCTGTTTGCTCCTTCCACTACCAGAAGCTCACCTGAAACTATACCGCTGACGATGATCACGTTTCTTTCTATCTGTCTGCCAATTTTTACTCTTCTATGTTCAGCCCGGTTTTCACTATTTATAATATAAACCAGATATTCATCATAAACCTGAGTAAGATTATTGATTGATGTATAAAGTGCCTGCTCATAGGTTTTACGCAATATTCTGCCAGAAATCACCATCCCGGGTAAAAGAGTATGATCAGGATTATCCAGCTCCATTTCGATGGGATAATTGCTGGAACCATTCACTGGCGCTATTCCTATACCGCTAACAATAGCATCTAACACCTTTTCATAACCGTCTTTTATAATAAAAGCTTTCTGTCCCTTTTTTATACCGCTAATATCGCTTTCACCCAATCCGGTTTTTATGATCAATCTGCTGTTATCCACTATTCGGCATACTTGTTGTCCCATCCCTATATATGAACCTATTTCCAGTTTAAGATCGCTGATATATCCGGAAACTGGTGCAGTGAACTGAGCATTTTTTACTGCCAGTTCATTTTGTTTCAAAAATGCCTGTGCACTGGCATATCCTGCCTGTGCCTGCTTTAAACTGCTTTCTGCTGATATATAGGTACCTCGTGATACCTGTTCTGCTTCAAATAATTTCCTAGTGGATTCATATTGCATTTCTGCCAGTTCAAGTGATGCTTCGGATGCCATTAAAGAAGCATTAGCCTGGTCAAGATTATTCAAATAACTGTCATTTTCAATTTTACCAATTGTTTCGCCTTTCTTCACCCAGTCACCCAGCTTTTTATTAAGCTCAATCACTTTTCCACTGCTTTCACTTGTAAGATAAATATCAGTTATTCCTTCCAGCTTGGCAGTGAAACTCACGAATTCTTTCAGATCAGCTAATTCCAGTTTCTGCACCATAACGGGTACTGCTTTTTCTATTGATTTGCCAGTCTCTTTGGCAGCTACAGGTTTACCTTTTCCACAACTTACCAGCAATAATATTGCGATTAAGGCTATTATGATTATTATAAATTTATTTTGCTTCATTATTCCTCCATTTCATCTATATATTTTATTAACTGCTCTTTATCTTCCATACCAAGAAGGTTCTTCAAATTAGAAATCGATTCCAGAAAACCCTGTCTGGCTGAGATATAATTATAATCAGAATTGATCACCATTACTTCTGTGGAGAGCAGATCAGTACTGGAGATCAATCCCTGCTCAAAACTTTCTCGCATCTGATTCCAGGTTTCCCAGGCAAGTTCATTGTTAATTTTGGCAGATTCAACCTTACGAGCAGATGTAAATAAATTAAGGCAGGAACTCCGAATCAATAGTATGATGGCATCTTCAGTGTATTTTAAATTGTTTTCTGAGCTTTTCAACTGATAATGTGCAGATTGATAATCAAGCGCATTATCTGCCAAAGGAAAGATTGGCATGGATGCTGCCAGCACCAGACTGCCACTACCTTCAAAATCTTCTTCAAGATTGTTATTTGACCAATTGTAGGAATAAGAAAGATTCAAAGATGGTAAAAGATTCCCACCAGCCATGGTCTTAGATTTTTGGGCATTATCAATATTTATACGTGAAATTGCGATTGTAGGATTATGCTCTTTTCCTATTTCTATCAATTGATTTTCCAATGCTTTCTGTGCTGCCAGATCTGATTGCTTCAATGTTTCCATTATTGTCTGAAAAGAAGAAATATCAAATTCTTCTACCTCAAAGCTCGCTGTATAGCCCAGGTAATTTGCCAGCTCAAGTTTGCCAAGTTCATAAGCATTCTGCACGTTCATTAAATCCAGCTCAGATGATAGTTTCTCTGATCTCATCTGTAAAAATTCTGCATTAGAGAATAATCCCGCTTCCAGTTTTGCCCTGGCAATATCCAGATTTGTTGTGCTTTGCTCAAGTCTCTTTTCCAATGCTTTCACTTGCTCCCGAAAACCCTGCACCGCAAAATATTTCTGCTCTACTAAAGCTGTGATCTCCAGAACCTTGCTTTGATAGCTTGTCTTCTGTATCTTATAAGTATTTTTTGCTATCTGGGCTGACAATAATATTTTTCCGCCTTTAAAAATCGGCTGACTGGCAGATATGCCATAAGACGATGACTCATCAAAGTTGCCTTCAGGTGTAACATTGCCTGGATCAAGATATACTTTGTTCCCGCTTAAGCTGGCTGAAGGTCCCAGTGCAAGGTAACTGCTCTGCATTGATTTTTCCGCTGCTTTCATAGTATTTTCGGAGGCTTGTAATTCTGAATTATTCGTTATTGCCATCTTTAGTGCACTATCAAGGGATAATACCTCTACGGCTGATAAACCTGCTGTCAACAGAGTAATTAATGTGATTAAAATTAGCTTTTTCATTTGATATCCTCACTATTATTTTTTTTAAATACATTAGCATTTTCTGGTTTATCTGCTGCGGCCAGAATATTATCAAGTAATTGAAATTCTGTTGCACCAAATTTATGCATGTGCTCCATAAGCATGGTCAGATAAAAGGGGATCTTGTTCTCGGCAAATTGATTTTCACTGGCAAGCCGCTTGTCCTTCATCTTTTCATGATGTTCCAGCATTATTCGCTGATGATGTTTTATTAACTTGATAAAATACTCTTTGCTCACATTGCCATCGATGAACCGGAAAGCATTCCAGAAATCAAAGGGTGATGTAAATTTCTCACAGAAAAATATCTCATCAAGAAGCTCATGAAAATATTTGCATCCACTATCTGTTATTGAATATACCTTTCTTGCCCGATTATTATCATCAATCTCCACCTTACCCGTTATGTGACCCTTGCTTTCAAGACGGCTAAGTGCTTTATAGACTGAGGGCATTTTGATCTTGATCCAGAACTCAATGCCTCGCTTCTCAAAAAATTCGGCAATCTGATAACCATGCATTGGCATGCGTATCAAAAATCCCAGTACTGCCAAATCGACTTTATTCATTTATTACCTCCAACATAATCTACTATAAAAAGACAAAAATCAAAAAGAAATCCTGCCTAATATCGTCAAGTAATATATTATACTTTATAATAATGTCACTTATAGCATAACGGCTATATGTTTACTATAATTACTATTAGCCCTATTTCATCTATAAGCCCACAACAACTTAGCACGTACTCACATTTTTTTGTTAGATAGTGCTAAGTTGTTCTTGTCTGATAACTCATTTTGATTAATTTATAGGTGGGGGATGCTTGTGAGAGCATCATAAAATAGTTTTAAATAAGGTGGATAAGATGAAAAATCTAACAGGTAAAACTGTGATCGATTTCGTGCAGCGGAATTTTGAAGTGCATGGCGAATTTGAAGGAATTGTGTATCGCACTAAACGCAATGGAGCACAGGAACATTATCCCTATGACCCGGTATCATATTATCAGCGGACTCCGCTGGTGATAAGAAATGAAGCTGTCAGGCGTTTTGCTGCGTCTGTTTCCAATCCACGGCTGGCTGAATATAAATCTGTGATCAAAAAACTCAATTATTACACACCGTATATTTTGCATCCTGGGGCACAGAAATTCCTGGGTGAAACGGCGTTTTATGTGCGCCAGCGAGGAAATTATGAATCACGCTGGCAGGGTATGCCTATGGGCTTTCATCAAATTATCGCATCTCGCACGATGGTGGAACTGAGCTTTCATGCAGAAGGCGAGTTTGGGCTGGATTGCTATTTTCAGGATGAATTATATTGCCAGAGGAATTTCATAATCACATCCGGTGATCTGGATACAGCTTATGACACTTGGCTGACAGCGAATCTGGAGTATGTGCTAAGCCTGCCGGAACCTGAATATGAGAGCATAAAGACCTATCGCAGAGGACTGCGCAGCAAAGTGAACTGGATCACTGCCATGACCGGTAAATACCATGAAGAAGTGGTCTATGAAGTACTTGACTACAGTTATAAAGATAGCAAGCGTAAAAATCCCTGGCTCTATCACCGCCGAAGGTATGACCACATTGTGAACCCGCAAACACTCTATTTTAATAATAAGATAAAGGAAATTGCTATAGATTGGCAAACACTTTCTCAGAATGAGCGTGATGACTGGAATAAAAGAGCTGCGAGGTACAAAAAACAACGCTTAACAGGGTTTAACTTTTTCACAAGACAGGTATTGAGTTAAGACGGTATTTCCGGATTGACTTAAGACCGGGCAGGGGGTGGAAACTGTCCGGTCTCAAGTCAATCTGATGAGTACATCATCTTAACTCGATAACTGGTTAGGGGATATTATGCTTTATTAGTAGGTGTAGATGAATCTGTCTCCAGGGTCTTTGGCTGAGAATTTATCAAGGTTATATCCATCCTGGGTAAGCTGGAGATTAAATACACTATACTTTGCTTCATTTCCACCAGAGTGCATGGGCATAAAATAACTGGGTTGCAGGATATCAAGAGTTTTATAAACACCAATTCTGACAGCTTCATTATCACCAAAATTACATCCACTGATGGGCATGAATGCCAGGTCAATATCTTTATTTAATGACTTGATATAATCAATTTCGGGGAGATAGTCACCGCTGAGATCACGTTCTCTATTAGCATGGTCACCAGGATGGAAAATTACCAGTCCATTTACTTCCACCAGGATGCCAACTCCGGTATCATTAGAATATATGGGATATATTTCTAAATCATCTCTCAGGAATGGTTCCCGCTCATTCAGTAGGGTGATCTCTTCCTGTCTGCCAGGATCAAACCCGAAAAAGTATTCAACATTGGGGAGATCAGCGAATTCAAAAATCCTCGGATCATAATGGTCTGAATGGATATGAGAGACGAGGAAGGAAACAGGTTTATCACCATCAAGAAATTCACGTGTTAGGCATCCTGATTTGATAGTAGCTCCTGCGGGAGGATCATTTCTTTTCCAGTAATCAAAGATCAGAATGTGATCACAGGTTTCTATTATCCAGCCACTATGACCGGAATAGATAACTCGGCAATCATGAGAACTAATATCCTGGAAATCAGCAGAGACAGTAGCAGGCTCTGCACCATATTTCAAAAGCAGTGACTGGATATTTTCATATCCATATCTGCTGGCAAGGTCAAGCGGAGTCATATTATAACTATCAAGGGAGTTATAATCAGCACCGGATTCGAGCAGATATTCTGCTACATAAAAATATCCACCAGCAGCAGCGTGATGCAGAGGAGTTCTGCCCTTCCTTACATCTGGTTTATTGAGTTCTGCTCCATATTCAGCAAGCAGTTTCAGCATTTCCAAAGAGCCATTTTCAGCAGCCATGTGTGATGGCATCTGAGTGATAGAATGATGCCATTCATTTAAGCAACCAAAGTTTTGGTCAGCACCATTTTCCAGGAATATTTTAACGAATTCCAGGCTATCCTGCTGAATAGCAAAATAGAATCCTGAAGTGCCATAATCATTAAAATAGTTCACATCAACCTGTTTTACCAGATATGTAAGTGTTTCAACGTCACCATTCCAGCCAATATTGATCAGTGCATTAGAACCCGCATCATTTAGTTTCTGAATGTCACCTCCATTATCCTGGAGTAATTTAAGAGTAGTCAGGTCACCGATTGCCATGAAAACTGGAGTTTCACCTTCATTATTGACTTTATTTACATTAGCACCTGATGTGATCAGGTATTCCACGCAGGCGCTTTGACCCCTCATGGCTGCCCAGAATATGGGTGTTCTTCCCAGGTCATCCTCTTTTTCGATATCTGCTCCCTGTTCTATCAGATATTTAACAATTTCCAAATAACCATGGGTACAGGCAGAAACAAGGGGAGTGACACCGGAAACATTAGTCGTGTCAATCACAGCGTTATTTTCGATCATTAGCTTAACCAATGGCAGATCACCATTAATCACAGGGAAAAACAAACCTGGTAAACTGCTCATTCTGGTAAGATTGGGATTTGCTCCCTGGTTGATAAGATAGCTGGCAATTTCAGAGTAATTTCTGGCCAATGAAAAACTTAAAGCTGTGACATCATTACTATCTTTGCGGTCAATTTCTGCTCCATGTTCCACCAGATAACGGGTGATTTCCATAAATCCCATAGCAGCAGCATTTATCAGAGGCTGGCTGCCCTCACGATCTCCAGAATGAATATCAGCTTCTAAACTGATAAGCAGTGTAGCCATTTCAAGATTGCCTTCGCAGACGGCATAATTCAATGGGCTTAAGATATTCTCGTTCTTTTCTTCTAGAAGATCAGGTTTGGAAGTTAATTCTTTTTTGATGCCAATAATATCGCCATCATCGATCATTGTGTGGATGATAGTGGCAGGTAGAACAGCAAAAAGGCAGAAGATCATCAGGCATAGCAGGGTAATTTTAGACATAATAATTCCTTTTTATTATTTCCCCCGAAATGTGTTACTATGCGAATATAATTAGAAAAGCTTGTCAATAAAAAAATATTAGAGATAAAAACAACTGAAGAATGTAATGTAATATCTTTTTACCACAGAGGCACAGAGAACACAGAGGAATGTAATGTAAGATTTTTTTTTAGCAGCGAACAAGACGAACTGTAATTTTGAAAAAGGAGAGCATATTGATCTGCAGATGATGCTGATTAATGCTGTGTAACCAGACCATCTTAGTCTGATTTTCGTTGTATCCAGTGCATCCTTGCGCTGGGTGGGGGAAGAGAACAAGACCAGGGATGGTCTTGATACAACGAGGGATAACTGATCGCCAGGAGTCTTGTCCGGGGTACGGTGCAAAACTCCTGCTTAGTTGGGGAGGATTTTAAATACAATTTTAAAAAAAAGTACTTGACATGAGTAAAACTCATAAAGGAAATGAGCGTGAGTCATATAAGGGGATAATTAATGCCGAAAATAATTGAGAATGTGAGGGAACTGATAATCGAGAAGGCTTATAATCTCTTTATAAAAGAGGGATATGATCATGTGAAGACGAGTCGAATTGCCAGGGAATGTAATATTGCAGCGGGGACGCTGTTCAATTATTTTCCTACCAAATGGGATCTACTTTTAGAAATAATGATGAAAGTCAATAAGAAGAATTATGAAGAATTTTTAACAAAGCTAAAAGAATCCAAAAGCAGCTATGAACTTGTGAGTCATTTAGTGGATAATCTGTATTATGTGATTAATCGATTAGGAAAGCTAAGTATGGATTTTTTTTCATTTTTGATTTCTCAAGACAGATGTGAAGATTCAGAGAAAACAGATAGTCATAGAAAAGATGAAGAAAGAGCCCTTGAGCTTATAAGGGATAGTTTTCCTCAGCTAAAAGGTCAGTCAGATGAAGTCGTGTGGCTGGTAACGAGAAGTTTTCAAGCAATGGTGATTGCTACATATTGCAGTAACCATGAGAAATTGAAACATCGAAAGGAATTCGTGTGTAATTCTTTTTTGGCAATGCTTGACGATATAGATAAAAAGCGAGAAAATCAGGAGGTTAAATGAAAGCACAATATTACAAACTGATACTGGTAATGTTATTTATCTCAGGAATATTGTATAGTTCTGAAGTTAATGTGGTCGAATTAAGCTGGCATGATGTAGCAGATTTTGCTCGATATGATAATCTTAGCCTTAAGATGACAGAATATGATTATAAAACTTCTGAGGTAGAGGTAAAGAAGGCGTGGGGCAGTTTTTTGCCATCAGTGGATTATCAGTGGTTGTGGAGTGATGATGAGCTTACCCAAGCCCAGATGTTCGTGCCAGTAGATAATATGTTCATGCACAGCCTTAACCTAAGCTATCCGCTATTTACGGGAGGGGCGAGATATGCAAATCTGAGGATGCAGCAGCATTTAAAGAAATCACTGGCTGCGGAACTAAAGGGAGCAGAATCAGAAGTTGTGCTTCAGAGTTTGCGGGCATATTATGGTGTGATCCTGGCAGGGAGCCTGATGGAGGTTTATAATGAAGCTATGGAGCTTGCAGAGCAGAATTTGCGTCAGGTAGAGAGTAAATTAGCAGCGGGGACTGAAACTGAACTTGCTGTAATGCAGGCGCGGACACGTTATTTTGAGACGATACCACAACTGGAGAATGCGCAGAATCAACAGAAACTGGCAGAAAATCAGCTAAAGATGCTTTTAAATATAGCTTCTGAGGATAGTATATTAATAAAGGAAACATTAACTGAACATAAATTTTTGGGAAGTTATGCAAAATCAGAGGTAGAGACAATCAAGGGTCTGGCACGAAGTAATAGAGCGGAAGTGGAACAGATAAAAAACCAGAATGATGCAGTAGCCCAGCAGAAACTGTTTGCCTGCAGTCAATTCATGCCACAGTTGGTACTTACAGCCAGCAGGAATTTTTATGCCTATGATGATGAGTGGTGGATAGAGAATGACGATTTCAAGGCATACAACAGTGTGGGACTGGTAGTTCAGATGCCAATATTTAGTGGAGGCAGCCGCTGGTATGATGTGAAGCAGGCGGGATATGCCAGGAAGAAAATGGCACTTGCAGTAGATCTTACCACAGACCAGGTAGAACTGGAAGCAGAGCAGGCATATTACAATTATCTTGATGCCAGGGATAATTTGAAGAGTCAGGAAGAAGCCTTGATAACAGCAGAAGAAAGCTTGAGATTAGCCAATCTTTATTTCGAGGAAGGTATGGTTACGCAGACAGAAGTGCTTAATGCTCAACTGAGTTATACCCAGAACCGGATTGCATTAACCAGAATAATATTTAATTATAATACCAGTCAGTTAGCATTATTGCAGGCAATAGGTGATCTGGCAAGTATCTGGAATAAATAAAGCGAGGAAAGAAAATGAAAAAGATAATATTATTGAGTATAGCGATATTATTGATATTGGTGGCAGGTTGCGATCAGGCTAAAAAGGAAGAAGTAAAGAAAGCAATTCCTGTAATGGTATATGAAACCCATCCGGAAGATATTGCCAGTTATATCAAAATAAATGGCGGTCTGGAAGCAGCAACGGATTTGAATCTATATACAATGAGCTCAGAGAAGATCAAAGCAATCCATGTGAAAGTGGGAGATCGGGTAAAAAAGGGTGATCTACTATTGGAGCAGGAAAGTGAAATAGCTCAGGAAGGGGTAAAGCTGGGGTTGGCAGGGGTAAATTCAGCCAGAGCACAGCTTGATATGGTAAATGGTGATCATAAGCGGATGAAGAAGCTAATTTCCGAGAAAGCGATCTCACAACAGCAGTTTGATCAGATGGAGATGCAGAAGAGTGCAGCAGAAGCAGGACTGGAACTTGCTGAAGCGCAACTGGAGCAGGTACGGCAGCAATTGAACTATACCAAAGTATTTGCACCAGCAGATGGGGAAGTGGCAATAATCTATTTTAATCAGGGAGATATGACACCGGCAGGGGTGCCTGTGATCAAATTAGTGAATGGTCAAAGTATGACAGCAAGCCTTCAGGCAGTGGAAGTGGATATCAGTAAAATATATATTGGTCAAGATGTAATAGCTCATTTTTCTGCATTTGGAGAAGAAGAATTTGCCGGCAAGGTGTTAATAATTGATAAGGCATTAAACCCAATGACACATACACTGGAAGTAGAAGTGGTATTTGATAATTCAGAAGGCAGACTTAAATCTGGACTTTTTGGAGAATTCATGTTCATAACAGATCAGCGTGATGGAGTAATAGTCCTTTCAGATGCTGCCATTATGAGCCGGACAAGGCTGAAGATAGATAATAATGGCAAGCAGGTAGCAGAAAAGGAATATTATGTGTTTACAGCAGCTGCAGGCAAAGCAGTGATGAAGATGATAGAAACAGGAATTCATTCGCGCGGCAGGATGGAGGTAGCATCTGGACTGTCAATGTGCGAGCAGGTGATCGTTGTGGGGCAAAACATTGTAAAAGATGGTGATGAGATCAGATTAACTGACTAATTATGGAGAAATTATGAATTTGATAAATTTATCTATAAAGCGGGTAGTGCTGATTTCCATGATCTATATCCTGATCGTGGGATTTGGTGGATTTGCTTTAACGCAATTGAAACTGGATTTGTATCCAAACATAGATTTTCCGATAGTGGCAGTGATCACCACATATTCCGGAGCAGGACCAGAGGATATTGAGAATCTGGTAACTCGCCCTATTGAGGAAGCAGTGGTCAGTACTCAAAACGTGAAGAATGTGATATCACAATCCTCAGAAGGTGCTTCGATAGTTATGTTGGAATTCAATTGGGGTACTGATATGGATCAGGCAGATACTAATGTGAGAAATAATATAGATTTTGTGAGAGATTATCTGCCGGAAGATGTGTCTGATCCGCTGGTATTTAAGTTTGATCCTTCGATGATGCCTATCATGTTCATCTCGCTTACAAATGAAAATATGGGATTAGCAGAATTACGTGAATTATCAGTAGATCGCATAGAAGCTCTTCTGGAGCGAGTGAAAGGCGTGGCAGCCGTAAGCACTATGGGCGGACTGGAAAGGCAGATCAATGTAAATCTTGATCCAATATTGATGTCAGCCATGGGTGTGAGTTCTCAGCAGGTGGTGGGGGCAATAGGGTCTCAATCAGGATTAATGCCTGCCGGTAATATAGATACTTCTACAAAGAGCTATAATATTAGAGTTTATTCAGAATATCTGAGTCTTCAGCAGATCAAAGATGTAGTGGTAGGTTATGCTGGTGGAAGAGCAGTCAAAGTGGGAGATGTTTCCACGGTCGAAGATAGCTATAAAGAGCTGAAAAGCAATGTGAGAGTAGATGGAACCAAGGGTGTGACCCTGATAGTCCAGAAGCAGAGCGATGCTAATACAGTGCAGGCATGTAATGCAGTAGAAGATGAATTAGAAACGATCATGGAGCTTCTACCTTTGGGTACGCGATTTGGGGTAATATTTGATCAGAGTGAATTTATCGAAGATTCAATCAAGAATCTTTCAATGACAGGGATACTGGCATTTTTGATATGCTGTGTGATTATCTACATATTCTTGAGGAATATACGTGGTAGTGCGATAATGGCGATTTCCATGCCGGTATCAGTGATCTTCACTTTT
>Ga0307991_1001877_pt1 | contig 14464 bp, 10 predicted proteins | sample EllFjometagen131_FD_203146 | JGI IMG/M metagenome (GOLD analysis project Ga0307991, IMG submission 203146) | Marine microbial communities from Ellis Fjord, Antarctic Ocean - #131 | ecosystem: Environmental > Aquatic > Marine > Unclassified | place: Southern Ocean | collected 2014-10-08
TAAAATAAAACCTTTTATAAATCATATTTTCTCATTTTTGAGTAAAGAGTAGATCTTGATATTTTCAGTTCTTTTGCAGCGTTGCTAATATTCATCCCGTTCTTTTCCAGAGCTTTCCTAACCAGGTTCTTTTCCATGTCAGCCAGTGACTGCAGGTCTCCCGGTTCCTTACCAGCTGCTAAAGTCTCATGACTAAAAAACTCTGATGGCTTTAACATTGCAGTATCTGCAAGAATAACAGCCCGTTCAACAGAATGTTTTAATTCCCTTACATTGCCTGGCCAGGGATTGGCTATTATTCTTTCATAAGCTTTACCGGTTATTCTTATACCCTCTTTCTGGTATTGCCTGCTGAATTTCTCCAGGAAATAATTTGTCAATAGTATTATATCCTCACCACGTTCTCTCAGGGGCGGAATTACTACTTCAATAGTGTTCAGTCTGTATAGCAGATCCTCCCTGAAGAGGTTGTTAGCAACCATATTTATGAGATCCATATTAGATGCCGATATTAACCGTATGTCAACCTCTATGGCGTTGTTTGAGCCAACCGGTGTAACAGAACGCTTTTCCAGGGTGGTGAGTATTTTGGATTGAAGCGTTACAGGCAGGTTCCCAATCTCATCCAGGAAAAGAGTCCCGCCCGATGCAAGTTCGATTCTTCCTGTTCTGTCGTCCCTCGCATCCGTAAAAGCACCTTTTATATGACCAAATAGTTCGCTCTCAAATAATGTTGCTGAAACCGAACCCATATCAACAGAAACAAATATCTCATCTTTTCTTGCCGAGTGTCGGTGTATCTCACGGGCAAATAATTCCTTGCCTGTACCGTTCTCACCGGCCAGTAATACATTTACGTTTGTGGCTGCTACCTTACGAATTGTTGTTATACAATCCCTGATTGGTTTTGAATTACCAATTATCAGGTTGCTTCCCCTGCCTGACTCCTCGTTTAATACCTTCTGTTTCTTCTTTAGTTTGCTTACTTCAAGGTTCGCTTTTCTGAACTTTATGCCCGATTGTATTGTAGCTATAAGTTTGCCTGGTTCCCAGGGTTTCTGAATAAAATAAGAAGCCCCCTCCCTTATTGCTTCCACAGCAAGATCAATATCACCGTAAGCAGTAATCATAATTACAATGGCTAATGGATCAATATCCAGTATCTTCCTCAGCCAGAACATTCCCTCGTTGCCTGTATTTACACTTGCAGTGAAATTCATGTCAAGTAATATAACATCAAAATTATTAGCCTTTGTTACCCGGGGAATTTGGTTTGGATTAGCCAGTGTAATAATCTCTTTGAAATCATGTTTAAGTAATTGTACACATGAATTAAGTATACTCCTGTTATCATCAATAATAAGTATATTACCCTCTTTCTTCATATCTTTATATTCAATAATTCATATCATAAAAATACAAATATTGTATCAAATCAGTCAATAAGTGTCGTATTTCATACAGTTTTATTTTATATTATTTTTCTATCAGCCTGACTCAAAGCATATTGGCTATTCTGGCATATAACTTGTTTTTAATCCTGGGAATAAAAATATCCCTGCCATGAAAAAGAATTATTTTAAAGTAGCTATCCGGAATTTTATCAGGTATAAATGGAATTCCATCTTCAATGTTTTTGGCTTATCCATTGGTATTGCCTGCAGTATATACATATTCACATTAATTAATTACGAGCTGGGCTATGACCGGTTTCATAAAGACATTGACCTGGTATACAGGATCTGTCAGAAAGGGGAATCGAGGGGAACAACCAGTACATTTGGTTGCGTGGTACAAAAGTACTCAGATTATATTCTTGAGAATTATGAAGGTATTGATTATATGGCAAGGTATGCACCTAACAGACCGGAACAGGTGGTTTACAAGGATAAGGTTTACATGGAAGCAAGACACAAGTATGTTGAGCCGGATATTTTTAATATAATCAAAACAAAGTTCATATACGGAAACAGGGCAACGTGTCTAACCAGACCCAACACAGTTGTGATCACAAATTCCAAAGCTCAAAAGTATTTCGGGAATGCCGATCCGATAGGTGAGGTTATTCAGATTGATACGGCCTTTTTTGAGGTAACTGGAGTAATAGAGGATATGCCTGGTAACAGCAGGTTTAAAGATGATTTCTACGAGTCATGGATCACATATATTAATTCACCTGGTCCGGAGGGATGGGATAGAACCGGAAGGTTTTTAACTACCTATATTAAATTCAGTCCTAAGGCAAATATTGAAGCATTTGAAGAATGGATTAAAGATATACCGGAGATCCTGTCTAAAGAAACAGATGAGATGCACCGTGGCGAAACAGATCTTTTTATTCAACCGTTAAAGGATCTTCATCTTTCGAAGAACAGCAACTTTATATGGGATTGGGAAGATTCGGCAAACCCTGTATATGTATTTATTCTTATTGGGACGGTGTTGCTTATCCTGGTAATGTCGGCTCTTAATTATATTAATCTTAACATAGCAAGTTATTCAGTACGCGCCAGGGAAGTTGGTATAAGGAAAACTATAGGTGCAACAAGAAAGCAACTAATATACCAGTTTTTGGGCGAATCTCTGCTTGTTGTGTTTGTTTCCCATATTATCGGTCTTTTCCTGGTTGAATTATTCATGCCCATGCTGAATAATATGACAGAGATGAATCTTAAAATGGATTATTTATCCGGCGAAGTATGGCTGGTTATATTATCAATTATTATTATCCTGGGATTAGGAGCAGGTAGTTATCCTGCTTTTTATCTTTCACTATTCACCCCAGCACGGGTTGCCAAAAAGAATATTTTCTCATCAACCGGGAATTTTGGTTTAAAAGAACTTCTTATCGTGATACAGTTTTCACTTTCTATTATACTTATTATTGGCACATCATTGATATTCCGGCAGGTTAACTACATGAAAAACAGGCCGCTGGGAATATCCTTGAAAAATAAGTTTGTTATTGAGCTGCCGCAAGGTGAGGTTAACAAGGATAACTTTGAACAGATTAAAAATGAATTTGTAAATACCGGCCTTTTTTCGGGTGCATCAGTTTCATCAAGCGTTCCGGGACGGTCAACATATACATGGAACCAGTGGCCGGAAGGTGAGGAAAAAACAAACACTCACCCTATCAACTGCATGGAGGTGGATTATGACTATTTTGACCTTTACGGGCTGGAACTGGCAGGAGGTGTGAAATTCGATACGAATTTAAGCAGGGCTTCCAACTCCGGTTATCTGCTTAATGAAGAGGCTGTAAAGATATTCGGATGGGAATCGGTAGATGTTGCTCTTGAAAAAATGCTTCAGGGAAGAAGTAAGATCAGGGGTGTAATAAAAAATTATCATTATAAGGGTCTGCAGAAAAGCATTGAACCGTTAGGTCTTTTTATTGGAGATGCTGATGATGCACGCTATCTGACCCTTCAGTGGGATTCTCAAAATTTAACAGGAGACAGAATTCATTTAATTAAGGATAAGTTTGAGCAATTATTCCCGGAAAAAATATTCAGTTACTTCTTTATGGAAGACGATTTTAATACCCAGTACAAATCTGAAGATAAGGTTGTTAAGCTATTTATTGTTTTTACTGTTATAGCAATATTAATTGCATGCATCGGCTTGTTTGGCATGACAGCTTTTTTCTGTCTTCAGAAAGAAAAATCGATGGGTATCAGAAAAGTTTTTGGAGCAGATTCCTCAATTATCCTGCTCTCGCTTATCAAGCGATTTACTTTCTGGGTGATATTGTCATTTATGATTGCCGTGCCAATATCAGTTACAGGGATAAAAATGTGGCTAAATAACTTTGCATACAGAACCAATATATCAGTGGCTCTGATAATTGTGGCCGGACTGATATCCATACTGGTTACAATTGTCACTGTCCTGTACCATTCAATTAAACTATCACGAAAAAATCCTGTTGATATTCTCAAGTATGAATAGACTATTGGTTTTGCTTTGATATTACCATACGGTTTAAGTAAACCAATTTTTCATTGCAGTCTAATTGTAGTTTGAAATATGTTATTTTTCCTTGATTTCAAATATTCCATTGTAACCCAATTCAATTTATTTTTTGAATCTTTTTTTTGCTTCTTCAATAATTACTCCGGTTGCTGTAGCGCCCACTCTTGTGGCTCCTAATTCTTTAACTCTTAAAACCTGGTCTAAGTTACGAACACCTCCGGCTGCTTTAATTTGAACAGAGGAATTACAATGTTTTCTCATGAGTTTTAAATCATGTTCTGTTGCACCTGAATAATTGTAATTTCCATCCTCTCTTTTTACAAAACCATATCCGGTGGATGTTTTGACGAATGCAATTTGATTAGCATTGCATAACTTACAGAGTTTAATTTTGTTTTTATCGTTCGTAATGAAATCAGTTTCAAAAATTACTTTCAGTATTGCATTATTCTGAATGCATGCATCATTAATCGCCTTTAACTCATTATTGATATAATTCCAGTCATTCTGTAAAACCTTTCCAATATTTACTACCATATCTACCTCTGTAGCACCATCATTAATCACTTGCAGTGCCTCTGATTTTTTTATATTAAAAGTACTATTCCCGTGTGGAAATCCAATAACAGCACAAACAGCCACATTACTTCCTCTCAGGATCCCGGATGCCATCCTTACATGATATGGCTTAACACATACAGTTGCAACATCATACTGTTGTGCTATTTCACAATTCTTCTCTAAGTCATTATCTGTAAAGGCAGGGTGAAGAATTGAGTGGTCAATCATTTTTGCTATTTCTTTTACAGTAACCATAATTCAATGCATATTTTCATTAATTTTATAATATTGATATTCGCGCATTCGCTGCTTCCTGATAAAACCCTGGTGGGCATAAGCAAAATATTTGTAAATTTACATATTTATAAATATTATAGGTAATGTCAATTAAAAACAGTTAATAGATTTGAAATCTCAATAAAGAATAATTTGATATCTTTGTTTTATATCAAATAGACTAATGGAAAACAAAATAGGAGTTCTTGAGATAATAAAAACAACTGCAAGAGAGTATATCGCAGATGCAGAAGTTATGTTGTTTGGTTCCAGAGCAAGAAAGGATTCAAGCGCTGAAAGTGATTTTGATATACTAATTATTACTAATATAGATTTTTCCCCAAAGGAGAAACTACCACTAAAAACAAGTATCCGAAAGAATTTACTAAGATCGGGTATTCGATCTGATATTCTTATTCAGAGTAGAAAAGAGGTTAAAATGAAAAAAAAACTTCCAGGTCATATTATTAAGAATATTCTCAAAGAGGCTATACTTTTATGAATAAGGGAAAATCTGAATACATTAAAAACTGGCTATTCAGAGCAAATGAAGACATTGCTGTTATTTCCAGTCTTGTTAAATCTGGTACTCAATACTATACAAGTACAATTTGTTATCATGCCCAACAGGCGTCAGAAAAATTCTTAAAAGCCTACTTAGTATTTCATGATGTTGACTTTCCGAAAACCCATGATTTAGATTTTTTACTATTAGAATGTCAGAATATTGATAATAAAGCATTTATAATAGAATTAAAAAGTTTAACAGATTTCGGTGTGTCTGTTAGATATCCTGACGATTTCTACATTCCTGATGTGAAGGAAGCTCTTGAGTATCAAGACATAGCCCTTGAAATTAAAGGAACTGTTGAACGATTAATTAAAACGATTAATTAAATTGTACTACTTCTTCAATAGGGCATTAAAACACACTATACATTAACTATTAGCTTAATTTAAGATTATGAAAAATATATCCATCATTCTATTAGTGGTTATATTCTCCTTTGTCAGTTGCTCAAAAGACAATGGGAAAAATAAAAATAACTCAGATGGAATAATTACAAAAAACCTGACTATTTTTTTCGTAAATGACCAACATGGGCAATTAGATAATTTTTCAAAGATTAAATATATTATTGATAAGGAAAAACAAGAAACAAATGTTATTGTTGCCTGTAGTGGAGATATGTTTTCCGGAAATCCTGTTGTAGATAATTATCCGGAAAAAGGATACCCGATGATTGATGTTATGAATAAAGTTGGATTTGATATAACAGTCTTTGGGAACCATGAATTTGATTATGGGGAAGCAAACTTAAAAAACAGAGTTGAGCAAGCTGATTTTGACTGGATTTGTGCAAATATTGATATGGGAAATACGGGTATTCCGGAACCATCTGAATATAAAACTTTAGACATAAATAATTTAAAAGTTACTTTCTTAGGATTGGTGGAAACCGGCGGTAAAGCAAATGCTACCATTCCTTCAACGCATCCTTTGAAAGTTCAAAATTTTACTTTTGAAAGAGCTGGAAATGTAATTTCTCAATATACGAATATCAAAGAGCAGGAAAATTCAGACCTGTACATTGTCTTATCTCATTTAGGGCATAATGGTTATTCCGGAGCTTTGGGAGATTTTCAGTTAGCTTCGCAATTTCCCTGTTTTGATTTAATTATCGGAGGTCATTCTCATCATAAGATAGATACTATAATAAACAATATTCCGATATTTCAGGCCGGAGCATATCTAAACTACCTGGGTAAAATAGAGTTGTTAGTTAAAGATAAAAAGATTGATTCAATTAATTTTATTTTAATTGACTTGAATACTTACACAGGGTATGATTCTGAATTAAAGACAGTTATTGATGATTATAATAACTTACCCTACTTAAGTGAAGTTATTGGATTTTCACATATTTATCATGATATACCCAGGGTGGGTTGTTTTTATGCTGATGCTTTAAAAGGTGTTATGAATGTAGATGTTACATTTCAAAATACCGGAGGTGTCAGGTCAGGTTTGGATGTAGGTGATATAACAAATAGAGAGATTTTTGAGATTGCACCCTTTAATAATGGAACGGTAATTTACAATATGTCAATTGCAGAAATTAAAGCCTTCCTGAAAGGATCAGGTTCAGGTTTTTATTATTCAGGTGTTCAAATTGAACAAATTGGTGAAAATATTCAAATTAAGGATTCAAATGGTAATATTTTAACTGATAATACTATTTTGTCACTTGGAATTAATGACTATACACCTGCTGTTCACAATACCTATTTTCCAACAAACGGAAGTATTCAATCTTTAACTGCTGCCGAAACAATTATATCTTATTTAGTAAATGTAAATAGCCAGGTGAATTACCCGAATTGCGACCATTATTTTAGATTTCAATGAAAAACTAAAGCCAGATTAGAACATGAACTGCAAGTTTCTATCAGGCAATATGACCAAATATATATGACTAAACTCCATTACATTACTGTAATATTATTACTAATTCCATTTTTTGGATTTTCTCAGGAGCAAATACAAAACCTTCATAACGATCATAGTGTATTTGGAGTTAATAAATTAAAATCCCATGCTGATTTTTTTTCTTTTGAAACAACAGCTTTGGCCAGCCAAAACAGTGTAGAGAATTCAGAAAGATTTTTATCATTAAATGGCGACTGGAAATTTTTATGGGTTCGTTCACCTAAAGACCGAATACATAATTTTTATGATACTGATTTGGATGATAGTAAGTGGAAAACCATTCCTGTTCCTTCCAACTGGGAGATTGAGGGTTGGGGCTTTCCCATTTATTTGGATGAGCGGTATCCTTTTACTACAAAATGGCCAAACGTTCCAGAGGATTATAATCCTGTTGGTAGCTATAGACATACTTTTAATATTTCTAAAGAATGGTTAACTAATAACATCATTCTTCACTTTGCAGGAGTAAAATCAGCCTTTTATTTATACATAAACGGGCAATTTGCAGGTTATTCACAAGGTTCAAAAACCCCTGCTGAATTCAACATCAATTCGTATGTAAAGGAAGGGGAGAACAAAATCGCCATTCAAATGTATCGCTGGAGTGATGCCAGTTATTTAGAGAGTCAGGATATGCTTCGTATGAGCGGGATTGAGAGGGAAGTGTTTTTATATATTAAACCCAAAGTTGCAATCACCGATTTTTTTGTAATAGCAGATTTAGATAAAACCTATTCCAATGGGTTATTTAATAGCACTATTGAGATCAATAATTCAACGAATGGGAGAGTAGATCGGTCACTTAAAGTTCAGGTTTTAGATAAAAACAAAGAAGTGTTCGTTTATCGGAAAAAGGTTAAGATAGAAGCAAATGATACAATATCAGTAAATGTTGAAACAATTTTAAGAAGTGTTAAACAATGGTCGGCAGAAGCTCCAAATTGTTATCAATTAAATATTCAGCTTCTGGACTTAAAAAATGAGAAAAACAACCAGTTTATTCAAAAAAGTTTTGGTTTTAGAAATATACATATTGAAAACAATCAGTTGCTGGTTAATGGTAAAGCCATCTATATAAAGGGAGTGAACAGGCATGAAACTGATCCTTATACCGGGCATGTTGTATCCCGGGAGAGCATGGAATTGGATATTAAACTGATGAAGCAGTTTAATATCAATGCAGTAAGAAGCAGTCATTATCCTAACCATCCTTATTGGTATGAACTATGCGACAAACACGGCTTATATGTTATTGATGAAGCCAATATCGAAAGTCATCCCCTGGCTCTGGATGAAGCTACGCAATTAGGAAACGAAATGACTTGGTTACCTGCGCATCTGGATCGTATACAACGCATGTTTTTCAGAGATCGTAATCATCCTTCAATTATTATCTGGTCGTTGGGTAATGAAGCTGGACAAGGAAAAGTGTTTAAATCCACATATAATTGGTTAAAAGATAATGATCCTACCCGGCCAGTACAATATGAACCTGCTGGTCTTGAGGATTATACTGATATCTTTTGTCCAATGTATCCCAGTCCGGAGTACCTTATTGAGAACGCTGAGAATAATCCCGGTAAACCGTGTATTATGATTGAGTATTGCCATGCCATGGGAAATTCAGTAGGTAATTTGAAAGATTACTGGGATATTATTGAAAAATATCCTGTGCTTCAGGGAGGCTTTATCTGGGACTGGGTAGATCAATCGCTCGAATACAAAGATGAAAACGGGAAAGCTTATCTTGCGTACGGACATGATTATCATCCCGATTTACCCACTGATGGTAATTTTCTAAATAATGGTCTGGTTGACCCATGTCGTAATCCACATCCACATTTATATGAGGTAAAAAAGGTATATCAGCCTGTGAAATTTGAATGGGATGGAGAAACGAAAACTCTGGTGTTGACTAATAAGAATTTCTTTGCAGAGTTGGAAAATGTTATACTGAAATGGACACTATTAGAAGATGGTGTTTCCATACAACAAGGTATTCTAAAAAATATCCGGATACCACCAGGAGAGATAGATAATTACCCTTTGAAATTAAACTCATTTTCCAATGATAAAGAGTATATTTTACTTAATCAGCTTATTACCAGGCAAAAAAAAGGCTTTTTGGACACCGGTTTTGAAATTGCATTTGAGCAATTTATTCTTCAGGAATTCACATCTAAACCGTTGACTTCCCCTGTGAATGATTACCCGGACATAAGAACAGATGGAAATAATATTTTAGTAGAAAATGATGTTTTTAAGTTTAGTATCAGCAATGAAACAGGAGAAATTAAGCACTGGAGTTTTAAGGGAGTATTAATTACAGAAAATGCTATCCAACCGAATTTCTGGAGATCCCCAACCGATAACGATTTGGGGAATGACATGTTGAATTGGGCTCAGATATGGTGGCAAGTCACTCAAAAAGTAAATCCTGCACTTGTACAAGAGCCACGTCCAGCAAAGGATGGTATTTTTTTTGAAGTAGACTATCAACTTCCGGATAATGTTGCAGAATTGATTGTAGGTTATACAATTACCAATAATGGTGAATTACTGGTTAATTATAAGTTTACTCCATTAAAGGATAGTTTGCCTAACATTCCCCGGTTGGGTATGTATCTCACCTTGCCCGGTAATTTTAACCGGGTTATTTGGTATGGTAGAGGACCTCATGAAACTTACTGGGATAGGAAATCATCTGGAAAAACAGGCATTTATCAGGCAAATATTGAGGAACAATTTCATCGATATGCGCGGCCTCAGGAAACAGGCAACAAGGCAGATGTGAGATGGGAAAGACTGGAAAATGACCAAATAAGTTTAACCGTACAATCTACTGACAATCAACTTCTAAATAGTAGCACCTGGCCGTTCAATAATTCTGAATTGGATTTTGTAGCTGGTAAAGATGGTGGAATATCCGCATCAGGATTGGTGCCGGTAACTTCCAGGCATGGTGCTGATATTCAAAAAGGCGAAACAGTTCAATGGAATATCGATCATTTACAAATGGGCGTGGGAGGAGATACTTCATGGGGACGCTTCGTACACGATGAATACACAATACCTGCTAAAAATTATCAATACTCATTCATCATTAAACCCGGTAAACAATAGGCTCATAATACTGGTAACACTGTTTTACTGCAATTTCACCGGTTCATTTTTTTCACTTCATCCACAGTGAAATATGCTCCTTCCCTGGTGGAATATTTTCGTGCCTCAAATTTCACCCCGCCACGGTCATTCTTCCCTGCGAAGCAGGCACGGCAAGTGTCGCATTTCACGTGGCAAGCATTCAATATTATTTATTCGATATTCATTATTTTCTTCTCTTCTTTACCAAATAACCACATTACCGAATTAGCTTATCACAACTCTTCAACCTTTTGCGCCGTTGACCTTTTGACCCTTCTACTTTTTGTCCCTACCTTGTTTTAGGTTTATCTCCCGAGATCTCAATAATATCAACATTATCTGAATAGTTACCTATCAGGTGTTTGCAGAAGTAATCTCCACGTATCCAGAAGAAATATTCATTCATATCACCATATCCATGTCGCTGGCCCGGGAAAATAAAAAAATCAAACCGTTTATTGGCTTTGATCAATGCATTGGCCAATTTTATAGTATTGCCCGGGTGAACGTTATTGTCAATGTCACCTGTACAGATAAGCAACCTTCCCTTCAGGTTTTTTGCCAGTTCTGAATTTTTCTTAATGCTGTATTTAAAAGTGGTGTCGCCTTTTTCACTTACCTCTTCCTTTACTCCATGATGCTTCTCGCTCCACCAACGGTTGTATATATCGTTCTCATGATTCCCTGATGAAGATACGGCAACCTTGAAGAAATCAGGATAAACCAGCATAGCGGCTGTTGACATGAATCCACCGCCGGAATGACCAAAAATACCTACCTTATTTATGTCTATAAAATCATATCTTTCTGCCAGCTGTTCCAGTCCCACCTTTTTGTCCTCCAGACCATAGTCCCTCAAATTTCCATATCCATAGTTATGATACCATTTTGACCGGGCCGGGTGACCACCGCGGTTACCAATAGTAACCACAATAAAACCAAACTGTGCCAGGCGGTCGGTACGGTCCATTCTTGCCGAGAAGGTTTTGTTAACAGCCTCGGTTTGCGGACCGGGGTAAACATATGTTATTATGGGATAACTCCTGGTTGAGTCAAAATTAAAAGGTTTGTACATCACTCCGTATATGTCTGTAATACCGTCACCTGCCTTTACCTTGTACGGTTCGGGAAACTTGTAACCTGCCTCAAAAAGCTTTGACAGATCGGCGGTTTGCAGGTCCATTAACTTATTGCCCTGGTAGTCGCACAGGATTGATTGTGGAGTTGTATTTACCCTCGAAAAATTATTAACATAAAAGTGATTTTGGTCATTAAGACTTATACTATATGAATAGTTTCCCTTATTTAGTAGTTTTAAACCTGTTCCGTCAAAATTCACCCTGTATTGATGGAAATAGTAGGGATCTTCACCCGCTTCCCGTCCGTTAGCGGTGAAATACAAAACCCTGTTATTCTCATCAATACCATCAATTCCCTGACAATGCCATGGTCCGGATGTTATCTGCTTTTTTTGGGTTCCATTTTCATCATACAGGTAGAAATGCGCCCAGCCATCGCGTTCAGACCAGTGGATCATCTCCTTACCATTATTTACCAATCCCAGGTTGCGGGTTTCTACATAGGTGTTTAACCGTTCTTCAATCAACACTTTTACCTCACCGGTAATGGTATTGGCAACACATATATCAATACGTTTCAGGTCGCGACTGGTGCGTTCGAAGTACAACTTATCGCTACTCTTTGATAACCATATTGAAAAGCGGACGTCATCATCCCTGTTGGACTTTTTGGTTGGTGCCCTGAGAATTGAAATTGTCTGGTCCTTAAAAGTATCTGCCGGGACTTTGATATTTTCTTTAGTTTCCCAGTCGAAAATCAGTAACTCTTCCTGAGGTGCTTCTTTTTCACCGGGCATGTGATATTTATAAGTTTCAAGTGTTGGACGCGGGTCGGCAATAGAATTGATTACCCATAGATCTTTTACCTCCCGGTCATCAGACCTGACCGTAGCAAATTTTTTCGAATCGGGAGAAAATATGATATAGGCACGCTTACGTTTGTCTTTGTTCTTCTCCTTGTCAACGTTGTTCTCTCCCCGGGACCCTCCGTAACCGTAATGTTCAATACCATCGGTTGTGATCTGCTGCTCAATAATCGTCGAATCTTTCTCTTTTTTTTGAGCCTTCTTATAATTTTCAGCATCCATCCAGTAAAGGTTGTGGTGCTTTGAAAAGATTATATATTCCTGGTTAGGAGCAACTGAAGCCCATTTTTTTTGTTCCAGCGGCTTTTCAAAATCATCAAGCATTCGTAGCACCCTGGTGGAAAGATCGTATTCAAAATGCCATACCTTTGCAATCATCTTTTTCTTTTTAGAATTCTTTTTCTCAAGCTCTTTCTCATCTTCCTGTTTTTTACCATTTTCATCATCATCATCTTTATCTTCTTCCTCTACCTCAACAAGTTTACTTGAAACCTCGAATTGCAAAACAGTTTCATTTTTGATGAATTTTAGCTTGGCGATATCAAGATGTAAAGCATCAAACGGATCACCGGACAGGCGACTCATATCTGCAGCCATTTTTACGTTGTCAAACAGTACCTTTTTTGTTCTTTTTGCCGGATCAACAATGTAATAGGTTTTTCCTTCAGATGTTTCGTATGCATACCAGAACCTCTCACTGTTCTTTAACCAGTGCGGATCAACCCTGGTTGAGTGTACCATATTTTTTAATTTGTCAGGAGAAAACCTGTCGGCCAGTTTGTAGTTGGCTTTGTTTATAGGAATATTCTGAGCAAACAGACCGGCTCCTAAAACTAAAATAAGAGAAATAAGCAAATTTTTTTTCATGATAAATGGTTTATGTTATAAGTAAAGACGCTGCACTCATTATTAAACTAATATTCAATGGAATGGAAAGATGTAATGTTTTGCCTGTACTTCGTTTTAATTCAGTCCGGACTTTATTTAATTTATGTGATGAAAGTATACAAATTATTGCTGAAATGCAATATGAGTTATTTGATTTAATAACCGGGTACAGATTGTCCCGCATAGTTTGGGCAATGGAGGAACACTAGTAATGTATAAGTGTGATAAGCTGCCTTTGGTTAATAGTAGTATTTTATTTCTCAACTATTTCAACCCGTCTGTTTTTTGCTTTTCCTTTGTCATCTGAGTTACTGGCAACAGGAGCTGTAGGACCAACGCCGTATGGTTTTAATTGCTCTTTATTAACACTATATTTTACAATTAACTCATTTACCACAGCGTTTGCTCTTTCGGTTGAAAGATTTATGTTCGCTTCAAAATCGCCAACATTATCTGTATGACCAACAACCAGATATTGCTTATCTGAATGTGTTTTTAAGTATTCGGCTACTCAACCACTCAACTTTTTAACATTGCATTAAAAAAAAAGTCCTTCCACAAATAAATGTAAAAGAACTTAAAATAAAGAGTTAAGCAAAAATTCTTTCGATTGAAATAAAAAATTTGGTGGTTAAATACCAAACAGATTAATTATCGATTTTGTAAAAAATTTCTACCTGCTGTTGGGATCACGTTTTTTTTCGTGGGCAATATTAACTTTAATATTTCTGCCACTCATTTCAACACCGTTTAATTCACTAACAGCCTGGTTTCCTTCGGTATCATCTTCCATTTCAATGAAGCCAAAACCTTTGCTTTGTCCGCTATACTTGTCTGTAATAACTTTCACAGAATTAACAGTTCCGAATTTTCCAAAAATTTCTGTTAGCTCATCTTCATTAACTCCGTAATGAAGGTTTCCTACGTAAATGTTCATTTTAAAATAAATTAAGTAAATAAAAATTTTATACCGGAATAATAAATTTTCCGGTAATTATTGGCAAAAGTAGTAAAAATCTTTGAAACAAGGAATTAATATGTTAATTTGTTGATTTCGTAGGTTCAAGTCGCAAATGCGAAAATCACGCTACTAAATTATAAAATATTGACTTTGGGTCATCGAAATCTAAATTTTCTCTAGGCCTTCTGTTTATTTTGCGCTGAACATCAGCAATATACTC
>Ga0307991_1001880_pt1 | contig 14456 bp, 7 predicted proteins | sample EllFjometagen131_FD_203146 | JGI IMG/M metagenome (GOLD analysis project Ga0307991, IMG submission 203146) | Marine microbial communities from Ellis Fjord, Antarctic Ocean - #131 | ecosystem: Environmental > Aquatic > Marine > Unclassified | place: Southern Ocean | collected 2014-10-08
TCCTCCTCTAATTTCAACTAAATAATTTAACCGGTCAAAACTCAATAGTATCAGGTTCTAATCCTATTTAAATTAACACTAACTCTATTTTTTGTAAAAATCCTTTAAAATCAAATAAATAAGCTCCGCCAGCAACTACGATAAAAAATCAACAACATGATAATAGAACGACTTTATATAACTATGCACATAGAGAGCAAGCTGTCTTTACATGGTGAATATACCCTGCTGAAAAGCTGTGAACAAACTCCTGAGCAGAACCTAAATAACTTAAAATACTAACTTTTTATCCAACTCATTGAAATTATACTATTTTATTTTTCTTCTTTATTTTCAAGTAGTTATAAATATCAAACTATTTTGTGAAATATTTTTTAGACAACCACCGAAAATACCCGACAGAGACTCTCAGGGTTGTTAACAACTAATCTCTTAAAAAGGCAAAAAATGTCCTTTAAAAAACATACTTTTCACGAACGGGGAAAATAATCATGAAAATCTATAATATTTTTTCTACTATCAAATTATGTTAATAAATTGATTTCAACCTCTTGACATCCGGTTTCGGCTCTGCTAACTAGGGCGACCCGTCAACCACCTACCACTACAGAGAACCTCTATTGTCATTAATAAATGCAATCGTCCTGGGAATCGTCCAGGGACTGACCGAATTTCTCCCGGTCAGCAGCTCAGGTCATCTGGTAATTGCCGAACACCTGCTTCCCGGCTGGCATCAACCTGGCATAGTCTTTGAGGTACTCCTCCACCTTGCCACCCTCCTGGCTGTGGTAATTTTTTTCCGACACGACCTGAGCTTACTGATAAAATCAATCTACTCATCAGGTCCGCAAGCCGCAAAACAGCGAAGATTTTTATTGATGCTGCTCTTGGCCACTATTCCAACTGGAATCATAGGACTTGCTGGAAAAAAAATTTTTGTCCCGCTCTTCAACCGTCTTGATGTGGTCGGAGGGATGTTACTAATAACGGCCCTACTCCTCTGGTTGGCAGAAAGACAGGCACCGGAAAAACTGACAAAAAACAGTACTCGAGTGACCGATGCCATACTTATCGGTATAACTCAAGGTCTGGCCATTATTCCGGGAATCTCCCGCTCAGGATCAACGATTGCCGTCGCCATGCTTTTGGAAATAGAACCCCGGGCCGCCGCCAGATTCTCTTTCATCCTCTCGATACCGGCGATCTGCGGAGCCGCACTCCTGAATATCAGGGAAATCAGTACGATTCCCTCCAACCAAATACTAACCTGCCTCTGCGGTGCCCTGGCAGCCTTGGTGACCGGCCTCATGGCACTTAAATTTTTACTTATGATAATAGAAGAGCGACGCCTGAACATATTTGCCATCTACTGCCTGATAGTTGGCAGTACAACCCTTCTGCTGGAACTTGCAGGATAACTTAAAGGAAATTTGGTGGTTTTAAGAACGTGAAGGAGTTACTTTATAAAATAATAACTACGATCGTCGCCATCGTCAGCAAATTCAGCTATGGCGGCATTGTCGTCATGATGTTTCTGGAAAGCTCATTCTTTCCCTTTCCCAGTGAAGTCGTGATCCCACCCGCCGGCTATCTTGCCGAACGCGGAGAGATGAATTTTTTTTTCGTCGTCGCGGCCGGAATCCTGGGCAGTATTCTCGGAGCTCTCTTTAACTATTGGCTCGCTTTAAAAATAGGCCGCCCGACCCTCATCCGTTACGGCCGCTATATGGGCTTGTCACCGGCAACCTTTAATCGGGTCGAAAAATTTTTCAACGACCATGGAATTTTCGGTACTTTCATAGGGCGCCTGATACCTGGTATCCGACAATACATCTCATTCCCCGCAGGGCTCGCCCGCTTACCACTGTTACCTTTCATTATGGCAACCGGTCTGGGAGCTGGCATCTGGGTTATCATTCTGGCCGTTATCGGTTATCTGGTAGGTAATAATCAAGAACTGATCAACAACTACTCCCAGCGAATATTCTACCTTCTTATCCCCTTCCTGCTGTTTAGCTGCATCTTCTACATCCGCCACTATCGTCGAAAAAATAGTAGTCAGTAGTCAGTGACCAGAGTTTTACTGGCCACTGACTACTGACAATTAACTAAGCCCCGGACACTGAGCCACAATTTCATCAGCAATACTTTTCTTGCCATAAGCTTTCTCAAAATGGGCGGCAAATTCACCGGCCAGTTTTTGCGCCCGTTTATCATAGGCCTCCTTATCCTGCCAGGTTTCACGAGGATTGAGAATTTGAGATGACACTCCGGGACAACTCTGAGGAATCTTGACATGAAAAATCGGATCATCAATATAGGCAACATCCTTTAAATTACCATTCATGGCCGCTTTCACCAGGGCCCGAGTCAATTTAATATCCATCCGCTCACCTTCGCCAAAAGGCCCGCCACTCCAGCCGGTATTAACCAGAAAGACCTCCGACTTATAGCTCTCCATACGGGAACCCAGCATACCGGCATAAACATCCGGGTTACAGGGCATAAAGGGTTCACCGAAAAAACGAGAAAAGGTGGTCACAGGCTCAACAATTCCGGTCTCGGTACCAGCCAGCTTACTGGTGTAACCCATCAGAAACCACAGCATCGCCTGGGCCTGACCGAGTTTACTGATAGGAGGTAAAACCCCATTTGCATCTGCGGTCAAAAAAAGGATGGTCTGCGGATGCCCAGCCACCGATGAGGTCTTGATATTACTCAACTCGGACAAGAGGTAGGAACCCCGGGAATTCGGGGTCAAACGCTCATCATCGAAATCGAAATGACCATCGGGATAAAGCATCGCATTCTCAACAATTGAACCGTGCTCAAGGTAATCATCCTCATGCATGATCGCCTTATAAATCTCGGGTTCCTTGTCGGAATCGATATTGATCATCTTGGCGTAACAGCCATGTTCAAAATTTGCAATTCCGGTATCACTCCAGCCATGCTCATCGTCGCCCAGCAAAGCCCGCTCCGGATCAGCGGAAAGAGTTGTCTTGCCGGTCCCCGAAAGACCGAGCAAAAGAGCAACATGATCATTCGGCCCTTCATTAGCAGAACAGTGCAGCGGCAGAATGCCAACTTCGGGCAGCATATAATTCATGACCGAAAACATCAACTTTTTGACACTGCCACAATAGGCTGAACCGTAGACTATACCAACCCGTTGATCAAGATCGATAACCACCGCCAGATCGGAAGCCTTGCCATCAGCCAAGGTTCGCAAACGGCCCTGATAACGCGCCCGATCCAGTTTATCATAAGGTAGAGCCAGTAAAGTAAAATTCTTATCGGCAAAAACACTGCGCTCAAGATCATCCGGCAACGGACGAAACATATTGTCGGTAAAGAGGGCAATTAAGGCCTGGTCGGTTACAGTTCTAACCGGAAGTGCATAAGCCGAATCGGCCCCTAAAACCCGGTCCGTCACATAAAGAGCATCCTTGCCGCGCAGAGCCTTAACGGCATCGCTGAAAAGCATCTCAAAAGTCTCTTCTGAAACCGGGATATTATTAGGTGAATCCCAATCGATCTGGGCTTCGCTTATAGCCCTTTTGACAATCAACGTATCCTTCGGGCTCCGGCCGGTTGACTCAGGAGGCGTCCAGGTTGCCAGGGCTCCGTTGGCAGCAACCAGGGCTTCATGGTTGTCAACCGTAGCCTGAATCATCTTTTTACGCTCCATATTCTCAGCAACCCGGCCATGGGCCGCCAACATTTCATCCACCACTGTTCTTTTGCTCATCTGGTTCCCCTCTTTTATGGTTTTTTTATTCAATAGGGTACCTCGAAAAATTGTCTTTTCACCCAATATCTACGTTAAGCTCAAATTTTAATCCTCAAAATATTTAATATATTCAATCATCTAGAATCCTCACCTGCCTTACTCTTGAACAAAAATTCTAATTTTTCAAGACCCCAAATATATATTTATCAATAAAATTTAACCCAAAACAGTAAAAATATTTTGCCCCACTAAGACCTAAAGAAAGGGCTTTTTATCTTCGCAACCTTCGGGTCTTCGTGATGCATATAAAAAAATGTCTGTGGGGTTCCCCAGATTAACAAGATTAAGTGATAAACTCGATAACCTGACTCCCCCCGTACAAACCGTTGACTTCATGCACGAGATCAACTGAAGGCTGTAGGGGGAATTTTTCCAAAGCCATAACCACCTCATAATCCGGCATCAGGATATGCATAAACGCCGGGCAGTTGCCCTGATGACGCTGTAGGATATCCTGCAGCATGGCCAAACGGGCCGGAACGGCCTGCTCATGCAATAAGATCATGATCACCTTTTCAATTACTTTAGAGAGAGCTTCTTCTAAACTGAAGACCTCACTAACCAGCATTTTTGCTTTCGTATGGTCATCATTTATCTCGACCCGTCCCTCTAAAATCAAGGGTTCATCAACAGCAATAAAATCCCGGGCTTTGGTAAAAGTTTCTTCAAAAAGAGTCACCTCAACCGAACCACTGAGATCCTCAAGCACGGCAAAGGCCATAATTTTACCATTTTTGGTTCGTTTACTGCGCACTGCAGTCAAAAGACCACCAACCCGCATCTGAGCCGAATTTTCACAATTCACGAGCTCAGCCACACTTGAAGTCGTACAACGTTTCAGTTCATCGACATAACGTTGCAATGGGTGACTGCTGAGATAAAAACCTAAAACATCACGTTCATAAGTCAATTGCTCCTTATCACTCCAAGGAGTGGCATCATCGGGATAACAGGCATCCTCTCGAGCCAGCTCTTCACCGGCAAAAGTAAAGAGTGACTGCTGCCCGCAAACCCGATCACGAGAGGCTGATTGACCATTTTCCATAGCCGTATCAATGGCTGCAAAGAGCTGTGCCCGGGCCACCCCCTCGCCATCAAAGGCCCCGGATTTTATCAGACTCTCGAGAACCCGGCGGTTAACCTTGGAGAGATCAAGTCGACAGCAAAGGTCAAAAAAAGATTTATAGGGCCCTTCGATCTCCCGCACCCGGATAATCTCGGCCGCCGCCTTACCCCCGACATTTTTAACAGCCGCCAAGCCAAAACGAATATTCTGATCAACGACCGTAAAGGAAAGCTCGCTGACGTTAACATCCGGCGGTAGCACATTGATACCCATACTCCGACATTCAGCAATATTTTTAATTACCTTGTCGGTATTATTCATATCCTCCATCAATAATCCGGCCATGAATTCAACCGGATAATGGGCCTTCAGATAAGCAGTCTGGTAAGCGATATAACCGTATGCAACGGAATGCGATTTATTAAAGCCATATTCAGCAAATTGGGCCATCAGGTCAAAAATTTCTTCGGCCTTCTGGCTGTCGACCCGGTTCTCCCGAGCCCCATCCAGGAAGCTCTGACGCTGGGCGGCCATCACCTCGGCTTTCTTTTTACCCATTGCTTTGCGCAAAATATCGGCCTGACCCAAGGAGTAGCCGGCCAGCTTCTGGGCAATCTGCATAACCTGTTCCTGATAGACAATTACCCCGTAAGTCTCATTAAGAATCGACTCAAGTTCCGGCAACAGGTATTCAACTTTCTGCCGGCCATGCTTACAGGCAATAAAATCGCCGATCATACCACTCTCAATCGGGCCGGGACGATAGAGGGCTACCAGAGCAATAATATCTTCAAAGCATCCCGGTTTAAGACGCACCAAAAGATCCTGCATACCACTGCTTTCGAGTTGAAAAACACCGACAGCGGCCCCGGATGAGAGCAACTCATAGGTTGCCTGGTCAGCCAATGGAATCGTATTGATATCGAGACAATCGCTCTCTTTCTTAGAGTTTCGATTGATAATCTTTAAGGCGTTGTCGATGACCGTCAGAGTTTTCAAACCGAGAAAATCAAACTTGATCAGACCCAGCTCTTCGACAAAACCCATATCATACTGGGTAACCACGGCATCATCATCATCCTTGGCACCCCGAGAAAGCGGTAAATAATCAACCAACGGCTGATCAGTCACCACCACCCCGGCGGCATGCACCGAAGCATGACGGTTCAATCCTTCAAGAGCATAAGAAACCTCGATAAGCTCTCTTTCGAGAGCGTTGCCCTGCCGTAACTTGGCAAATTCCGGTTCCAACTCCTCCGCCTTTTTCAAGCTCATCTTCAATTCATTGGGCACCAGCTTGGCGATCTTATCGACTTCCGCAAAAGGCATATGCAGAGCCCGACCGACATCCCGAATAACCCCTTTGGCCTGCATCCGGCCAAAGGTAATAATCTGGGCCACCCGATCCCGACCATATTTTTGGGTAACATATCTGATTACCTTATCGCGGCCATGGATACAAAAATCCATATCAATATCAGGCATTGAGACCCGTTCTGGATTAAGGAACCGCTCGAAAAGCAGACCGTAAGGCAAGGGATCTATATCAGTAATACGCAAGGCATAAGCAACCAGTGACCCGGCGGCTGAACCCCGCCCGGGACCAACCGGAATCTTTTCTCGGCGAGCATAATTAACAAAGTCGGCCACGATAAGAAAATAGCCGGCAAAACCCATGTCGCAGATAATATCAATCTCCAGTTCCAGACGCTGACCATAACTTTCTTGCAATTCAGAAGTAAAGCTACCACCATAATAGGTTTTGATCCGCGGCATAAGTTCAGAAAGGCCGTTCCGACAGTTCTCAGCTAAAAATTCATTGAGAGATTTACCTTCGGGAGGAATAAAAGTAGGTGGTCGATAGTTACGAAACTCAAAATCAAAATTGCAACGTTCAGCGATCTCGACCGTATTTGATAGAGCTTCAGGATAATCCACAAAAACTTCGGCCATCTCTTCCGAGGATTTAAAATAGAGCTCCTCCGGATAGCGCATCCTCTTGGGGTCATCCATATTTTTGCCGGTCTGGATACAGAGCAGAACTTCATGGGCATGAGCATCTTCACGATTCAAAAAGTGGCAATCATTGGTCGCAACCAAGGGTACTGAATACTCTTTGGCAAGATCAATTATCTGCCGGTTAACCTCCTTCTGTTCATCCAGGCCATTCTCTTGAATTTCTAGAAAAAAACGGCGGTCGTCAAAAAGATCGCGGTAGAACTCAACTTCAGCCGCCGCTTGCACTCTATTTTGGCGTCGTAAAGGGGCAGCAATAACCCCGCCGAGACAGGCACTTAAAGCGATCAAGCCCTGATGATGTTCATTCAAGAGTTCTTTATCGATCCTCGGTTTATAGTAGAACCCTTCCAGATACCCTTTACTGACCAGTTTACAGAGATTTTTATAACCCTCTCCATCCATAGCCAAAAGTACCAGATGGTGGGCGTTATCCTGCTCTTTATCACTCCTCTTACTTTTAACAAAACGACCTTGAGGAGCGACATAGACTTCGCACCCGATAATCGGCTTAATACCCCGTTTTTTAGCTTCCTGGTAAAAATCTACGGCCCCGTACATATTACCATGATCAGTCAGGGCAACTGCCGTCATCCCATAGTCACTGGCGCGCTGCATGAGATCGGGAATACGAATAGCCCCATCCAGCAGACTATACATGGTATGCAAATGGAGATGGACAAAGGAGGTATTAGACATTGAATAAATGACCATAAAAAGAAATGCTTTAGAAGAATATTTTAGATCGGAATCTGGTAAATAATTTTCAACTGAAAGTGAGGAGGGCACTAACATACAGAAAAAAGTTTTCCAAGAAAAAAAGGTGTCTGCTTAAAAAATTATCCTTGAGGCAGGTCTTATGAACCCCTCTTCACCTTCTCCTCTTTGCAAGTCGAGTCGAATATGAAAAACGTCGTCTTCACGCTTAACTATCTCAAATCCAAAACTTTTGATAAAACGCATCATACTAACATTATTTTGCAAAACCAGGCCGAAGATTTCCGGGATACCACGATCTTTAGCAATGTAGATCAATTTCTCCATCAACAAGCGCCCGACACCGCTCCCCTGCCAAGCGTCAGTGACAACCACCGCGAATTCATACTCTTCACTATGGGGATAGTAAACTAGGCGGTTGACTCCGACACTCATTTTTTTACCGTCACGCTCAATTTCGGCAATAATGGCAACTTCACGATCATAATCAATTTGCGTAAAACGTACCATCTGCTCCGGGCTGAGCTCCGCTCTCAGGGAAAAGAATCTGAAGTAGCGAGTCTCTGGGGAGAAACCGGCGATCATTTCATAATGAGCTGCAGCATCCTCGGGTTTAATAGGACGGATCAAAACTGAAGTGCCGTTTCTCAAGGTTTCGGTAAATTCATACTGGTTCGGATAGGGAACAGTCGACAGATGATGCGGCGAAACAACTCCTTGGTCGTTTAAGGTGATTTTTGCATCAACCACAACAAAACAGTCATTGGCAATAACCAGTGGGTGTAAGGCAACCGTCTCAAGCTCCGGAAGATCGACAATCATCTGGGCTACCCGTACTAAAATTTCTTCCAGCTTAACAAGATCAAAAGGCCGGATCTCATAACACTCGGCAAGTCTAGTCCGAGCAATCAACTTACGCGCCAGAACGCGGTCAAGAGGCGGCAGGATCACCTCTTCATCAGAAATCACCCGCGCTTGTAAACCCCCGGCCCCAAGGAAAATATAGGGCCCGAACTCAACATCACGACGACTCCCGAGATTGATTTCATAATCGACATTCTCAATCATGTTTTCCAAAGTCAGGCCAACTTCTTCAAGACCGACTTCAGCCGCCACCTGAGTAAGCTTTTCAAACCCCTTTTTCACGGCCTCGTCGCTACGGAGATTAAGCAACACCGCCCGACAATCACTTTTATGAAGAATTTTTTCACTGTCAAGTTTCATGACTAAAGGATAAGCCATCGTCGCAATCCGGGCGACAACTTCTTTAAGGGAAGAAACCTTAACGGATGGATTAACCGACAACCCATAAAAACTGAGAAGTTCCTGAGACTGGCGAGAACTGAGCTCCATACGTTGGTGGTCAAGATAGAATTTGATCTGTTTGCGAGCCCTTGAGAGAGAATCCTGACAATAGTCAACTTCCCGGCTATAACGCTGAGGGATGACGACCAGTTTGGAAAGTTTTTCATAATAGCGAAGTGCGTAATGACAGCTTAAAACCGCATCCTCAATCGTAAAACATACCTTTGTCCGCTGATCATTCAAACCAGCGACCTCAGCCTCATACTGACAACTGTTGCCGAGCCAGACATAGACGAGATTAACCTTGGCAGCAGCAGCTTTTCCACGCATCTCAGTCACCATAGGAATTGGATCAAGCCAATGACTCAAAACTACAATGACTATCAGAGTATCAAATTCTCGGGCCTCCAAACAGAGATTCAGCACCTTAACATAACGTTGATGATCGGCATCACCGGCGATACAAATAGGATCCAAAGACCCTGAATAAGGAGAAATATAATCTCTGACCCGCTCCCCAAGAACATTCGAAAGAACCGTTACAGCAATCCCTTTCTGAGCCAACCCATCAGCCGCCAGAACCCCAAGGCCGCCTGAATTGGTCACAATTCCCAAACGAGGTCCAGCAGGAACATTGCTCTTTACCAGATGATCACCAGCGATCAGCAACTCTTCGACACTATCAACCCGAATTATTCCAGCCCGCCGAAAAGCCGTATCATAGACCCGGTCTTCACCTGCCGGACAACCGGTATGTTTTTTAATTACCTCCCGGCCAAGTTCACTTTTACCTGCCTTAATCGCGACAATCGGCTTAATCCTGGCAACCGATCGACAGGCACTCATAAACTTTTTCACATCTTTAATATTCTCTATATAGAGAAGGATACAACTAACTCCAACTGACCAACCAAGAAAATCAATCATGTCTCCAAAATCGATGTCACTTAAAGCCCCAAGACTGATGACATGGCTAAAACCGATCCCTCGTTCCCGCGCCGTTCCCAACATCGATGTAATGATCGCACCACTTTGCGACAGAAGTGCCAAGCCGCCTTCTGTCGCCGGGATATCAAAGAGCGAGACATTGAAATGGGCTGCCGGCACAATGATCCCCAGTGAGTTAAAACCCAGGATGCGCAGTTTATACTGCTTGGCCCTTCTGACAATCTCCGCTTCATGCAGATCATCCGCCACCGAACACTTACCGGTTGTAATAATCAAACCAACAACCCCAAGCTTGCCGCAAAGATCGACAAGTTCGGGGATTACGGCCAACGGCTCAAAAGTAACAACCAAACCTGGAGAATCAGGAACATCTTCAAGTTTGTGATAGCGCCGATTTTTTGGAATCGGACATCGACCAGAGCACTCATGATCCCCGCTGACCATAAAAACCGGTTTTCCCATAGCCTCAACAAGGTTACTGTAAAGCTGCCACTCCTTACTCTGTCGACTACACGAACAAGGCCCAATTACGACAACCGAAGGGGGAGAAAAAAATTTATCCAGATTATAGATGCCCATATTGATTACTCACTTATTCTTACACGTTAAAGGGGTGCACTATTACTCACTGCCACCTTCATAAATCTACATGCTAAATCGATCTCCGTCAAGTAAAGTAGTAGGGTAAAACAGTAAAACATTGACCTGCATCAATATAGATTTTTATATAGTCATCACCAACGAAGTCTAGAAAAACAAAAAAAGAGGTACCGGTCAAAAACCGGCACCTCTTTTTTTTGTTTTTTTAATTCCGATTAATGCCCTAATCATTCAAGTTTGTACACTTTCACAATTTTTGCAATGGGCCAAACCCCTGTTTTACGGAGCCGCAACCAGCGCCTCGACTTCAGCACCAAGAATTTTATGGAGTTTCTTTAAGGCATTACTCTCTAGTTGACGAACCCGTTCCCGGGTAATGCCAAGTTCATCGCCGACATCCTGCAGGGTCTTGGCAACACCAGCAAAAAAACGACCGGCGATAACTTCCTGCTCGCGGGGGGTCAACTGTTTCAGGGCCTGATCAATCATCAGGCGACGATTATCTTCGGTTTCCCGGGCCAGTATTAGCTTCTCCTGACTGTCGCTTTCATCAGCCAGAAGATCAAGATAGGTGGTATCGCTATCGGTAATTGAACGATCAAGGGAGAAGTCGCGGGAATTAAGTCGCTGACAGAAATCCCGGACCTTGGCATCATCTTCGGAACCATCGGTCAAAGCATTGATTTCAGCCGTATCAAGCTCATCCCCTTCGAGAAAACCCCGCACCTTACCAAGCTTGAAAAAGAGTTTTTTCTGCAACTGGGTGGTGCCGACCTTGACCAAGCTCCAGGAACGAATGATATAATCCTGGATATAGGCGCGGATCCACCAAACAGCATAAGAAATCAAACGATAACCACGATCAGGATCAAATTTTTTCACGGCCCGCATCAGGCCCATATTCCCTTCTTGAATCAGATCCATCATCCGCATCCGGTAGCCCCGGTATTCACCGGCGACTTTCACAACAAAACGAAGGTTAGCGGTCACCAAGCGATGGGCAATAGCAAGCTCATTATTTTTTTTATAGCGCAGAGCAAGTTCAATCTCCTCTTCCGGAGTCAACAAAGGGATACGATTAATCTCGGCAATATAGCGTGAAAAAGAGTCGGTATTAAATAAAGCTAAAGATTTTCCCATTTTGGTTCACCCTCACAAATTATTAGCACTCCACCATGTCGAGTGCTAATATATCACAAAAACCCTATAATGCAAGAAAAATCTCTATAATTCTTGATAATTAGACATTGCTAATCAAGTGGGCAGTCAACAATCAACAGAACTTCATTGCCACCTAACCAAAAAACTTTTCAATGAGATGAGATTTAAAACTGTTAAAGTACACAGAAAATACGTTAGGTCAGAAAAGCTTGGACCTTGAGGGATGAGACAGAGAACCTATTCTTGGAATGAATAATTTGTAATTATTCAGGACTATCTCACTATCCAGACCGGCCAAAGTTATGAATGTACCTAAACAGTTACAATAATTTTTACATTATTTCACAATAATCCGACCATCGATCGCCGCGACATCTCCAGCACTAAAAACCAGGGGATTGATTTCGATCTCGGAGATTGCCGGATAATCTCGTAAAAGCGCCTGCAGACCAGCCATCACTCGATTGAGTTGGGGAAGGTCAATACCAGCCCGCCCCCGAGCTCCACGCAGGATCCGGGCTCCGCGCAACCGATCGACCAAAGCGGCAATCGTTTCACAGCTTAAAGGGGCCGGTACAATCTGAATATCCTGCAAAATCTCAGTATAGATCCCGCCCAAACCCAACAAAAAGATATCACCAAATGAGGGATCACGTCGCGCACCGACAATCATTTCAAGAGCTGTATCAACCTCTTTTTGAACTAAGACACCGCGAAATCCAACCTCACCTGAAAAACGTTCAAAAAGTAAAGACCCAACATCCTCAAGGGCCCGGCGGCCATTGATTCCGGTCAAGACCCCGCCGACATCACTTTTATGACTCAAACCGGCCACCACAACCTTCAAAACCAGAGGATAGCCCAAGTCATTCCCCTGATCAAGCAATTCATGCGTATGACGGGCCAAAGCAAACGGAGCCACCGGCAGACCATACTCTTGCAAAACCGTCAGGGCTTGATCTGCAAAAAGGGTTTTGTCACACCGGGATGCGTCCTCTAACCACTCATCAAAAAGAGGCTGCACAGCAATTTGAGCGAACTCTGGCAGTGGGGTGGCGGGAACCCCCGCGGCGGCCAGATACCTGGCCCGCTCAAGCGAAACCGAAAGGGCCTCAAGAGCTATCAAAGGTTCACTGAAAAGGGGTATTGAAATTTTTTCCATGACCTGTGAAACGGCGCTGACACTGGAAAAGAGAACCAGAGTGACAGGCTTATTATAACGGACAATTAAATTTTCAACCTGTTGAGCCAAGCGCATGGTAGCGGCCAATTCACTCTCCGCCTGAAAGACATGATTCAAGACGACCCCGTCAACATCATCACGCTCTAAAGCCATTTCGAGGATGGTCACATAATAATCAATATCAAAAACATCACCAAGATCAATGGGATTGGTCAATTTGATAACTGAAGCCCTGAATTGGCTGGAGATTCGGGCGACAAACTCCTCGCTCAAGCTCGGCAACTTAAAACCGGCGGCAGCGGCAGCGTCAGCGGCAACCACAGCATGGCCACCGGAACGCGAAATCACCATCAGGTTATCGCCCGACATAATCGGTAACGAGAAAGCTTTGACATAATTGATAAACTGCTGAAAAGAAACGGCGCGAAAAACCCCAGCCTTACGGCAAGCGGCATCGACAACTTCATCATCAACCGCCATTGCTGAGGTGTGCGACTGGGCAATCACCCGACTCTGCGGCGAGGTGTTTGATTTATGTAAAATAACCGGTTTTTTACAATCTTTAAGAGTGTCCATGAAAGCCCGGCCTTTATCCATACTCTCAAGATAGAGACCGATCACCTTGGTCTCTTCGTCAACGGCTAGAAATTTCAGGTAATCGATCTCATCCAGATTACTTTTGTTCCCCATACTGATAACCTTGGCAATCCCAAGATTTTCTCGACGCCCAAGCCCTATGTAAGTCAAAGCGAGACCACCGCTCTGGGAGATTACCGACAAACCGCCAGGCACGATCTCCGACGGGGAAAGTTGAACAAAAGGCAAACAAAGACCATTATGACGGTTGATAATACTGATACCGTTAGGACCGACAAAACTGACCTTATGCTTTTCAGCTAAAGTTTTGATCTCTTCTTCAAGATCTCGGCCAGCCCCAGAAAACTCACTAAAGCCCCCACTTTCAATCACCATATGATAAATTTTTTTCTCTATACAGGAATGCATCAAGGCCGGCACCGAAACCGCTGGAGTCAGGATGACCGCAAGTTCGATAAAGTCCGGCAGCGCGGCCATATCGGTATGAATGGGGTAGCCAAGATATGCACCAGCCTGTTTACCAAAGAGGTAGAGATCGCCGCCCCAACCGAAATTAACCAGATTAGCAACAATATTCTGGGCCAAATTATTAGAATTCTCAGAAACCCCGACAACGAGGATTGAAGCTGGATTAAATATTTTTTTCATGACTGATAACTTCCTTACCCAACGTAGCCGGAATGAAACCGGCTACCAAAATCTTTGTAGATTTTCTTTGCTAACTACGAAACACTTGCAATACACCAAAAGTTTTTTCGTAAGTTTCGCATTTTTAGTAGTTTAAAAAATATTTGGACCTTTTTATTCACGTAGATCAGGAAAAAGTTTCAGTTTGCCGCTTCCTGAATCATCTCCAGTTCTTCCCAACGGGCATAGAGTTCTTTTAAATTGATATCGATCTCTAAAAGCCTATTTTTCGCCTGTGGCACTGCACTGCCATCCCCTTGATAAAAAACCGGATCAGCCATATCATCATATAATTGTTTCTGCTCTTTTTCAAGAAGTTCCATTATCGAGGGCAGAGCTTCGAGCTCGGCCCTCTCCCTAAATGTCAATTTATGGGGTTTTTG
>Ga0307991_1001881_pt1 | contig 14450 bp, 11 predicted proteins | sample EllFjometagen131_FD_203146 | JGI IMG/M metagenome (GOLD analysis project Ga0307991, IMG submission 203146) | Marine microbial communities from Ellis Fjord, Antarctic Ocean - #131 | ecosystem: Environmental > Aquatic > Marine > Unclassified | place: Southern Ocean | collected 2014-10-08
TTGAACTTGTAGACACCTCCGTCAATACCGTCCGACTTCAACTGGGGGGGTCAGGGGCCCTGATAAAATCTGTTCAACCGGACCAGGTCCAGGTGCGGCTTGATCTTGGAAATGCTGTTATCGGCAACAATATCTTTTCCATTACAAAGGAAAACATTTCCCTGCCGCCGGGGATCTTTCTAAGCAAGGTTGAGCCACCTGTTGTTGAAGTAACTTTAGATAAAACCATTACAAAAGAACTGCCCGTACAGGTTGACTGGGTTGGAAAATTACCGGAAAATATCATTCTTTCGCAAGTAAAGATTGCCCCTGAGAAGGTTGAGGTAATCGGCGGGAAACGCATACTGGAAAACATCTCAACTCTATACACGGAAAAGGTTCCCCTGGACAACATTAACAAAACAGGAACCTCAACAGTTAGCCTGGCTCTCAATCCTGCATCGCTTAAAATTGCATCCGGGTCAAAGGACAGGATAAAATTGACCTATGTGCTAACACCAAGAGAAAATTAATACCCAAGTTATAAATTTTGTGCTTTTTATGGCAAAAATTTTTAATCAGTATAATTTCTTAATTGTGAATAATTGAATATTTTCGATTGAAGATTGAATATTTAAGGAACTGTGACATTGACGATTGAATAGTGAATAGTGAAAATTTAAGGAATTCTATCAATTATATAAAAATGACATCGCGAAGCGATACAACAAATATTCAATTGTCAATATTCAATTAAATGGCTTCCTTAAATAGTCAATTGTCAATATTCAATTATCAATCCCTTTTGGTTTCGGCTTGTCCGGGTTAGGTAAGATATAGATGTAAGACATTTCTTTTACCGAGGGCTACCGGTCGCGTATAAAAAGAAATTCCATGAACCCGGGGCGGCAGATAAAGGACTTGGCCGGCTTTAAAGGAGTCATCATGGCCAAAATGTCTCTGTTCTGACGGCTGCGAATCGGAAGGTGCAGATGATACTGAGACCTTAAACGAACTTTAAAGTCCTGTCCGATCACAAAGGAGTTCACCCCTAATCTTGCCGCCTGCTCTCCCAAAACCAGGACAACCGCCATGCCCCCGGGTTTTAACAGTGTATAACACAGCTTAACCAGCGCTCTAACCTCCCCATCGTCCAAACGGTCGGCAAGTTCCCATATTAGGATTCCGTCAAAGCTCTCAGGAGGGTAGTCAAGTTCATGCCAGATTCGATCAACAGGATCACCTTTGCCAAGGCACCGCTCCAAACGGATGAACATGTCACAGACATATAGCCTTTTCACCCGCCGGGCGAAAAACCTGATGTTCTCCTGGCACACAGGTCCAAGGTCGAGCACCTGAGCTGTAGGATGGGCATCAAGACCTTCTATAAAAAGTTGCAGGACATTGCTGGTATAATCGACCGTTTTAACCCCATGACCTGAATCCTGCCGAGGCCGATCTGAAGAGGTAGCGAAAAAGGTCAATGATTAATTCCCCTTGCTGCTTTTGCCGGCCAGGGTAAACGGTTCTTTTACCGGTTCTGATGCAGATTTCTCTTCCGGCTTGACCACTGAAACGGGCTTCTTGTGCGGCTCACGCTTCAGTTCTATAACCGCCTTGAGGTAAGCCCCGTCCTCTACCGAAATACTCTTTGCCGTAATCTCACCGTTAAAATCGGCATCCTTTGTAATCTTTACTTTTTCGGCGGCGTTAATATTGCCCACAAGCCTGCCGCTGATGGTCACGTTGGCGGCCTGAATTTCGGCTTCCACCTGTCCTTTGGAACCCACGGTCAAGTGGTGCCTCTCCACTTCGATTCTCCCCTTGACCGATCCCTCAATGAGCAAATCCTCTTTGCCACGGATGGTTCCATCGATGATAATCTGTTCACCGATAATAGTTTTCCCCTCCACCGGTGTCTGGATGATAGAAGATTTGTTGCCGGTATCAACCTGCTTGCTTTTTTTAAGCATGGGATCCCCCTTTTTAAAATAGTTAAAAATACTTTTTTTTCTTAAATTTGGCATTACTAAACCCTGTTTGGTTTTCGGTTGACCCGGGCAAATTATATGAGAATTGCGGTTTTGCTTAAATGTCAGGTTCCTGCAAGATTGGCTGAAGGTATAGAGAAAACACACCGGCAGGCTTTTTACAGACAAACCTGCACAGTATTCACAAGGTTGTAACCGTTCCCCGGTCTGTATCCGGTTACAGCCGGTAAAATAATCAAGGTCAGGGTGTTGCGATAAAGAAGTTGCCCATGGCTATTTCTTGGTCTATCTGGTGAACGAAAAAACGTCGGTATACCCCAGAATATCTGTTATGAACAAAATAACAAAAATGACACCCACGGCAATAAAGGCTGTACCCAAGCTGCTTCCGCCCGCAGGAAGCTGTTCCATCTGATTATAAAGACGCATGATTTCAGCATCGGAAAGGGTGTCGAGACGCGCCTTAGCCTCCAGCGGAGTTATGCCGTATGATGTAAATGCCGTCTGTACGTCTTCACGGATCAACATTCGGTTTAAACAATCACGGGCTTCCTGTCCCCTTGCCATATCTATCACGGTTTCTGTGCCGATCATTGCAGCAAAAACAGATTGATAAGGAACTGCAAGAAGGAGTAATAAGATTGTCATAAATACACTGACAGGTTTCGCTTTTTGCCGTAGTAATTTCATGGATTACCTCATTTAAAATTTATTAATAAAAGACCACATTCTAATTTAGGTGTCAACATTCTTTACCATATTTTATGCGTTGTTTTTTTAATCCTCTCCCTTTGTTGCATGACGCGATCCATCCATTTGGCGTCTCCCTCAATATAGATTGCCGCCAGCCGGTTAAATTCAGCGGCCTGTGCAATATTTCCCTTCATAAGCCAGGCCTCGGACAGGTAATAGTAGTTCGGTCCGTTTGCCGGATCAAGGTTAAGGGCTTTTTCATACATCCTTATTGCATCGTCCGGATTGCCGTTTTCCAAAAACAGTCGCCCCTGATCGGTGAATCGCAAAGAGGCAACGGCTCGCGGGCTCGGCGTTACAGGAGCACCCCCGGTCTCCCCGGTCTGCTTATGATCGTTCCAGCTCGGTTGCGCCGAAGTGGTTGACGTAACCCGAGCACAGCCTAACACACCGAATCCAAACCCTGCAATACAAAGTATCAGCAACAAGTTAAAACGGGTTGACAAAATCTTTAACACCTTTCATAAAATGTCGGAGTCGAACCCACCCATGAATCGAACAATAGTCCTCGGGAACATTATCCGCCAAAAAATATTCTTCTACCGGATGTGGGCATCTGTTTGTTACGGCCAGCTGTCCGCTTTCGGAACAGACCGTGCGTTTAACCACTCCGGGAGGCACTTTAAACCAATTTCCTGACACAAATTGTGGCAACATACTCATAAGTTCCGCCCAAATCGGCAAAGCAGCGCCGGCGCCGGAGGCATGAACGGAAGAGCCGTCATCAAATCCAACCCATACCAACGCGAGGATATTCGGCGTATAACCCACAAACCAGGCGTCTTTATAGTTGCTGGTTGTACCGGTCTTCCCCCCCACCGGAAACAATATCCCCATATCCTTTAATGAGCGAGCGGTTCCTTCTTCCACGACACTCCGCAACATGGAACTCATTATAAAGGCTTTGGCAGGAGAGATTACCCGTTTGATACTCGTGTGCCTTTGCTCAAGAATTTTTCCGTTCTCGTCCAAAACCTCTTTCAAAGATAACGGGAAGGGTAATACACCATCTGCAGCAAAAACACAATAAGCACGTGCCAAATTCAAGGGGATTACCTCATATGCTCCAAGCGAAAGGGACGGGTAAGGATTAGCAGGTATGGAAAAGCCGAATAAGTTTGCCGTGGCGGCGATGTGATCAAGACCAACGCGCATGGCCAGATCAACGGTCGCTAAATTGATTGATTTTGCCAGCGCGCTTCTCACACTGATTTTTTCTTCCGGAACCGGCGCATAATTTTGCGGTTCCCATACCGTTCCATTTGCCTCATAGGTCTCAGGTTTGTTCGACAGTATTGAGGCGGGAGTGAATTTATCCAATCCGCTAACGTACACAAAAGGCTTGAATGCACTTCCCGGTTGCCGCCGGGCCTGTGTAATTCGGTTGAACTGGCTTATATTGTAATTGCGGCCTCCCACCATCGCCAGTATATAGCCTGTCTTTGGCTGCATAACGATGACGGCACCCTGGAGCTTTTTTAGGGGATCTTGACGAGTTAAAATAGGATTGGATTTTTCTAACCGTACCAATCCCTTTTGCAGTGCTTTTTCCGCTGCCATCTGAACCTGAGTGTCCAGGGTCGTGTAAATGGAAAGTCCAAGACTCGACAGGTCTTCTGGAGAATAGAGAGTTGTGAGCTGATAGGCCAGATAGTCTATGAAATAAGGAGCCTTTTTACCGTATGACTCATAACCGACCGCGTTTACGCCGGAAAGCAACGCATCTCCGAGCGCTTCATCGGAAATCCATCCCTTATCTTTCATGGCATAAAGCACCAGGTCTCTCCGTTTCTTACAACGTGTTTTATCTATATAAGGAGAATAAAAGTTGGGACCTTTGATAAGGCAGGCTATTGTTGCGCCCTCAATCAGTGAAAGTTCTTCCACGGGTTTATCGAAATAAAAAAAGGACGCTTCACCAATGCCGCTGATGGCGTCCGACGCCTTCTGCCCCAGATAGATTTCATTCAGATAAATTTCCAGAATTTCATTCTTTTCATACATGATTTCCATGGTCAGAGACATAAAAAGTTCTTTGAGTTTACGGAACAACGTTCTCTCAGGGGTAAGAAAATAGTTTTTGGCCAGTTGCTGAGTGATGGTTGACCCGCCCTGACGTATGGAAGCGTGACGCAGATTGGTATAAAGCGCTCTTAAAATTCCCACAGGATCAAGTCCTCGATGCTGGTAAAACCGACTGTCTTCCGCAGCCAAAACCGCATAAATGACATGCTGAGGAACCTGATTTATGGAAACCAGCCGACGCCGTTCTCGATCATGGCCGAAAAAGAGCATTACCTCTTCGGGCTCAAGCTCCAAAATTGGCATGGGTTCCCCATTATTTTTAGTTATTATGGATTCTATCAAGTTCTCCACAAACCTTATTTTCACACACATCCCCTGCCGGTATAGAGATGGTATCTTAAAATCATGGAGGAAAACCTCCACCGAAGCGCCAAGGGTACGGAACTCCCCCTTGTTATGGGGTTCATGGGAAACTCTCCGGTATCCGAGGCGATGAAGTTTCTCATAAAAAAGCGTTCGATTTATCTTTTGCCCGGGATATAGTATGGTAACATCGGAAAAAACCTTGGATGGAATACTCCATCGACGACCGGAAAATCGTTTATCGATTTGAAATGAAAGATACAGACAGTAAAGCAGCATACTTCCACCCACAAGCAGAGCTGCAGGCAAAAACCATTTAAGCAACCACTTTAATTTAATGCCTATGGGTCGTTTTTTCGTTATCATTTATAAGGGTATAGTAATTATCAGAATAACGTTTCGCTTCAAAGACAGTATGCAGTGGCTGAGCTTCCAAGGGAATCCATTTGGGGTCATTTATGGATGGGCACTAACTAGGTGTTCTCAGCGAAACCATGTGTAACACAACCCATGATGTTTGAGTGGCGGGGCTCCCCTGGCAGTAATGAGTTCTTTGGTTTTCGCCCCGGTTTAAGAGAGATAAACTGCGTGAAGGGGGATAAACTGCGTGAGATATAGAACGCTTTAAATTATTGGGGCTCATTTTTGACGGTTTCGTAAAAAGTTATCCCTCTTTTTTTTTCGAACCTGTTTTGTATTTGGTTTTTGTGTTTAGTAATAAGAAATGATTTTCTTTTCAGATTCTTGCTTTTGAGTTACATCCTTTTATCTGCGCTGTTTATTTGTCCACCCTCTCTTTTAGTTCCTTGCCGAACTTGAAAAACGGAAGTTTTTTTGGCTTAATTTCAACTTTTTCGCCGGTTTTCGGATTCCTGCCCGTGTATGCCTTATACTGTTTAACATAAAATGAGCAAAACCCCCGAATTTCTACTCTGTCACCATTGGCCATGGCGTTTGACATTTCATCAAAAACCATATTTACAACCACTTCAGCCTCGTTTTTCGTTATCCCTGCCTCCTCTCTAAGAGCCTCAACAAGTTCTAATTTATTCATTTACAACCTCCGAATTTAATTATATATTTTTTATAGCAATGATGAACGTCGTCGCTGGCGTTTGGCACTAAAACCGATGATAAAACCGAGTATAAGTACGCCTGCTCCGCTCAAAAACCATTTAATATTCTGATTCCAGAGAAGCTTTGTTAATTCATCTTCAAATTTTTCTGCTTTTTTTGTCTGTTCGGCAAGCTTTGAAGACGCTGCTTTAAATTTTGACTGAAGCTTTAAAAATTCTTTGGACTCTGTTTTGAGGTCCTCATAATCGTTGGTGGTCTTTTGAAGTTTTTTTCTGCTCACGGTAAATTCTGTGGTTAGCTTTTCATTTTCCGCCTTCAGCAAGCTGTTTTTCTCCTGCATTTGCGAGGCGCTATCCTTTAAGGCTTGGTATTTGCTTTTTAATATTTTCAGTTCAATGTCACTCGGTATTTTATCCGTAAGAAAACGATTTATAACCCATCCTTCCTTTTCGTTGGCCAGCCTGACCAGGGTCCACTCATCACCCGGCTGGACCACCTCAACCTTAGTACCAACCCTGAGCAAAGATATTATTTTTCGGTCATTCCCCGGTCCGGTCCTCATGGTTACTTTCACTGCATCACTGACATACTTGTTCTCAGCCAAAACCGGTGTAGAAAATAAAACCAGGCACATCCCGATAATGCACAAATTTTTCATGATCGGCCTCATAAGCGGAATATCTTATTTATAAATTTTGTGTTTTTGTGGTAAAAATACGGCACGGACCAAAATTGGTAATGAACCATAATCATAATTGAAAGTCAACCGCCATTTTTTAAATAATCGAAATAAATTACTCCGTTTTCAGCCAGTTATGAACACACGTGATCTGAAATGAGTCTCTTGGAATTAATGTTTGTTCAAAACCTCCCGTATTTTTTTGGACAAAACTGCCATGCTGAAAGGTTTTTGAATAAAACTGTTGCAGCCCCGTTCCAGTATATCGGTTGCCTGACCGTCGATGCTGTATCCGCTTGAAAGAAGAACTTTGACTTGAGGATCGATTTCCTTGATCCTGTCATAAACCTCACCGCCTCCGATATCAGGCATAATCATGTCTAGGATAACCATGTCTATTTTGTCGCACCATTCACCAAACAACTGAATCGCCTCTTTTCCACTTCCGGCTTCAATCACATTGTATCCAAGTTTTTTAAGCAGTTGAACAGCCACATCAATAATAATTTCTTCATCATCCACCAGCAGGACGGTTTTATCACCCTTTATAACTTGTTCATAAGGTTCCGAAGGTTTTTGCACGGATTGATCTGACGCCGGCAGATAAATGCTGAATGTGGTTCCAAGCCCTTTCTCTGAATCGACCTCGATATATCCCCCATGGCCTTTTATTATTCCATATACAGATGCCAGCCCGAGTCCTGAACCCCCGCCCATCTCCTTTGTGGTGAAAAACGGCTCAAAAATCCGCACCATTGTTTTTTCATCCATGCCTGTACCGTTATCCGTCACCTGTAATAAAACATAGCGGCCGGGTTTTGGATCATAGCGCTTATTTTTCATTTTTTTGTGGGTAACATTCATGGTTTTCAGAATAAGTTCACCACCGTCAGGCATCGCATCCGCAGCATTAATATAAAGATTTATAAGGACCTGCCCAATCTGAGACTCATCGGCCTTTATAGCAAGTAAGTCCTCTGCGAACTCCCTGTGAATGGTTATATTCTTTCTCGTCCTGCCGAACGTTTCAGAATTATATTTTACGATTTGGTTTAAATTTATTGCTTTAACCTCATATTTACCCTTCCTGGCATATCCGAGAAGCTGACGGGTCAGTTCAGAACCGCTTTGAATCAATTTTTCAATATTTTTTAGCCTTTCGTTATACGGATGTGAAAAATCGGCGTCATATAATATTAAAGAAATATTGCCCTGCATGCCCATCATCAGGTTGTTAAAATCATGGGCAATGCCTCCGGCCAGCGTGCCGATGGCCTCCATTCTTTCCATATACTGCAGCTTAGCCTCAAACTTTTTCTTTTCCGAAATATCACGAAGAATAACTAATGTGCCGGCAGGCTTGCCCTGGTGATCATCATAACGTGAAGCACTGATGCTGACCTCCAGCAAACGACCGTCCTTGGTGTATCGTTTTGTTTCAAAACCATGGCAGGGGGTCCCCTTTTCTACGAGATCCTTGATAATTGCCATGGTCGATTCTTTTTCAAATTCCGGAAGAAAAGGTATCTGTTTTCCTTTCAGTTCCTCCAATGTCCATCCAAATATTTGTGTAAATACCGGACTGATATATTCGACGGTTCCTTCCAGATCATAGATAACTATGGCATCAGCGGATGAATGAAGAAGAGAACGATAGACCTCTTTCGCATGGTTGGATTCTTCATAAAGATATTTGTTTTTCTCTTGGCTTTTCCGGAGCGCTGCTTCGGTTTTCTCCCGTTTGACGATCTCCTTTTGCATCACGGCATTGGCTCGCGAAAGGATGTTTACTTCCATCTTTTCTGCAAAATAGATCGAACATAGTGCTAAAAATCCTAACAAGAAAAATATAAGGTGAAGATACTCCGGATATCCCAAAGATTGATGATTTATCTTTCTGATCAAGGTAATGAAGTGCCACTCTGTGTATATTCCTATCACAAAGAATACAACGGCCAGCGTAAAGAGATATATACTTGCGAATCTAATCCTTCTCATCAGCACCACCTTTATAAAACAGAATTGACAACCTTATAAATATATCAAACTTCATATTTTTTTAATACCCCAACACTCCGACTTCCTGGAACTGAAGAATATTTATAGCAGATTTTTAAACGAAATCAATAGATTTTAGGCTCTCAAATCAACTCAGCTTTATTGAACAAGGAGATACAACTTGACATAACTCATATTTCATATCTAATAAGAGAGGCCTTGGCCTGAACTTACTTGGCTTCGCTTCTCCCGACAGGGCAGTAGAAAACTGGAATTAGTAATTACAATGAGTTATAGAATTTAATAACACATAATATTATGCATGTTCAAACAGGCCTTGAAAGATTTATCGAGTCACCTCCAAAATGGATGTCCGGAAAACGAATCGGGCTGTTATGCAATCCTGCTTCGGTTGACAGAAACTTTTGCCATGCTCGCGAATTGATCAACCGGAAATTGGAGGGTCAGCTTCACGCATTATTCTCACCCCAGCACGGATTTTTTGCCGAAAAACAGGACAACATGATCGAGTCGGAAGATCTGTCTGATCCCATATTAAAAATTCCTGTGTTCAGTCTGTACGGCAAAACCCGCGTCCCTGATAAAAAAATGTTCGATCTCATCGATGTGCTTATCGTGGATTTACAGGATGTGGGCACACGGGTATACACGTTTATTTACACCATGTCCTATTGCCTTGAGGCTGCAAAAGAGTTTGATAAAAAAGTCTTGGTCCTTGACCGGCCCAATCCTATTTCCGGCAGCATCACGGAAGGGAACTGCCTGACTTCCGAGTGCACTTCATTTGTCGGAAGATACCCCATTCCCATGCGCCACGGACTTACTATGGGTGAACTTGCTCTGTTGTTCAACAATGAGTACGGCATCGGCTGTGATCTTGAAATTATCCCCATGAACGGCTGGAACCGGAAAATGTTTTTCCAAAACACAGGTCTTCCCTGGATTCCGCCCTCCCCCAATATTCCATGGCCGGTATCGGCCATGGTTTATCCCGGACAGGTATTGTGGGAAGGAACCAATGTTTCCGAAGGCCGTGGAACCACCCGCCCGTTCGAAATCTTTGGCGCCCCGTTTATCAATACAACCCTGTTGCTGTCAAGTCTGGGTGAAAACCGGTTGCCGGGCGCGACACTTAGACCGGTTGTTTTTGAGCCGACCTCGAACAAATTCAAAGGGAGTCTGTGCAAAGGATTTCAGATCCATATAACAGACCCGTATGAGTTTAAACCATATATCACAACCCTCAAGCTTCTTCAGGCGGTGATTTTTCATCATAAAGATCAGTTCCGATGGAAGCGTCCACCTTATGAGTATGAATTTAAAAGACACTCTATCGATCTCATCATCGGCAATAAAAAAATACGACAGCGTGTTGAGCACCTTGATAGTATAGATACTATAGAAAAATCATGGATTGATGAGCTTAAAGGGTTTATAGAAATAAGCCGGAAGTTTCACCTGTACGAATGAGTAACCGTTCAGGATTCAAAGATTCAGGGTTGAATAAATCATGGTTAATAATCAATAGGTAACAATTGATTATGGTAACTTCTCAATAAGTTCTGGTGTATGCAATGATCATCGTGAGCCGAATTCATAATTTATTGAGAAGTTATTGATTATGAGATCGGGGGTCCGTGAAAATTAATGAATGATGATGAGACAAACTGGAAGCGGATGCAGTTTAAAAAAAATAAAGTCTGGCTGGCCACAGACCGGGATCAAAAACCTGTTGTTAAAGACGGAAAGGTTTTGATCAAATACCAGCTGGGTCAGGATTACGAGTATTGGGTGAACCCAAAAAATATCAAATCCATCGATTCGGTCGAGCTAGAAACCAAAAAGACGAAAAATAAAAAATCCACCGAAAACTCTCCGAAAAAACGAAAAACCAAGGTTAAACCAAAAACAGAGTCTTTGGATCATACCGAATATAAGGATGCCATCTGTATCTATACGGACGGGGCATCTTCCGGAAACCCGGGTCCATCGGGAATAGGAATTTTACTGCGTTTTGGAGAACATGAAAAAGAGATATCAAAATATATCGGCATGGCCACCAACAACATCGCGGAACTGGAAGCGATCCGAACCGGTCTTCTGGCCATAAAAGATACCGAACGCCCGGTACGCATTTTTACGGACAGCAGGTATGCATACGGGGTCCTGACCCTGGGCTGGAAAGCCATAAAAAATCAGGATCTTATAAAATCCATAAAAAATATTCTACTAAAATTTAAGGATCGGAAAATTATAAAGATTAAAGGGCATGCCGGTCATGAGGGAAATGAAAGAGCAGACTTTCTGGCCACATCAGCCATAAAAAAAACCATCGACTCCCAAGAAAAACAATAAACGCCTTGCATTCGGTTGCAAGGCGTTTTTTTCCTTCTCACATCTTGCCGTCAAACAAGTACCGTGTTTTTGCGAATCAGCTCTTTATTATGCTTTTTCAGCTTTAAGAGTTTCGATCTCTTTTTTCAGTTCGTCAATTTCATCTTTGTATTTTTCAGTTTCATCTGTTTTGATTGGAGTATCAACTGTTGTATCCTCTTTCTTCCAGGTATCCTTGAGTTCGTCAAAGCCCAGATAAAGAGCCAAACCACCGCCAAGCAGAAGCATCACAGGAATGGCACCCGCTAAAAGCTGCAAAAATGGTTTCCACCATATGGACATACCAATGAGACCCAATACAGCTCCGACCGCCCCACCAATTAAAGTTTTCATAGAAAATCATCCCCCTTTAATTAAATTTATTTAAAAAAAGCTTTTCCCAAAAGAAGAGTTTGCAAATTAACACAACTTAGTTTGTAACGCAAGCTTAATTTTTAAATAAGAATCTTAATGTTCTCATCGAAAACCTTTCTTATAAAACAGCCTCATAAAATATAACCATCTTATTTTATATTGTTATTTTAATAAAATTATACTTCTCCAAAGAAAAGATTGCAATCAAAATTCATATCTGTTACTTGAAAAATTTTGAATATAAAATTTAAATCGGATTTAAAACATGTTCAAATGGATTAAATTACAACTTGAAAAATATAGACCTAACTTAAAAAAAAAGAGTGATACTTTCTCGCAAACCAATCACCATCATTATTTTTTTCAACTGCCTGATAATATCGGTATGTTATCAACCTTTATCCTTAGACTCTTCTTTTCCGGAATAAAGGTTGCCAAGGAACAGACCCATAATCTAAATAAACTTCAAAAACAAGGGATTGTTATATATGTTACAAAGCCCAAAAGCTACTTTCTGTATCTTTTCTATTATACCCGGTTTAAGCAGGACGGCCTTCCCTATCCTCAGATCGGTTTTGACTATAAAATAATGATATGGCAGCCGGTATCACGCTTTTTAAAAATCTTTTTTTCATACCTTTCTTACATATTTCACAACCTGTCACTCCCTGACCCTTATGCAAGTGGACATATCCGAAAAGAACTTATGAACAGCCGGACGGCATTACTTTCTCTGGTCGAACAAAAAGGTTTCCACCGAAGATTTATTAAAGCAAAAAAAGACCCCGTTCAATATCTTATCGAAATGCAGCAATCCATTGACCGCCCCATTTTTCTTGTCCCCCAGCTTATGTTCTTTGATAAAAAGCCGGATCGATCGTTGCCGAACATCATAGATATTCTGTTCGGTACCAAAGAAAACCCCGGCAAAATAAGACGTCTGATGATCCTGTTCAAAAATCCCGGTAAGGTTTTCGTGGAAATATCCGAACCGGTTAACCTCAAAACTTTTTTGACACTTCCGGAAAACCGGAAAAAAAACATTGAATATCAGACGCTCGCCTTAAGACGCAATCTGTTGAATCAAATCAATCGTCATCGCCAGAGCATCACGGGACCGGTTTTAAAATCAAGGCTTGAAATGAAGGAAAACATCCTTACAAAGGAACGGCTTCAAAACTTCATGGAACATCATTCAAAAGCCCGCAACATCCCGATTCAAAAGGTACAAAAAAAAGCGAGTGATTTTCTTGATGACATTGCCGCCAACTACAATATGATTATCATAAAAATAGCCTCGGCCTTGATAACCTGGGTTCTGAACACCATGTTTGAAGGGGTAACCGTGGATAAAAACGGCCTAAACAGAGTGAAAAGCATGTCACAGAAGGGTCCTGTTATCCTCATTCCCTGCCACAAAAGTCATATCGATTACCTGATATTATCGTATCTTTTGTATCATAACAATATGCCGTGTCCTCACGTTGCTGCCGGGAAAAATCTTTCTTTCTGGCCCATAGGATCCTTGTTCAGGAGCGGCGGCGCATTCTTCATAAGGCGAACGTTTAAAGGGGCAGTCCTTTATTCAAAGGTTTTTTCAGAATATATTCACAATCTGCTTGCAGAAGGTTTCAACATAGAATTCTTTATTGAAGGCGGTCGAAGCCGAACCGGGAAATTGATTCTGCCCAAGCTCGGACTCCTTTCGATCCTTTTGAATGCTTATAAAAACAGAGCGTGTGAAGATATGATCTTCGCACCTATTTTCATTGGATATGATACGGTATTGGAGGAAAGCGCCTATCTTCATGAAGTTGAAGGAAAAGAGAAACAGCCTGAAAGTTTACTGCAAGTTATTAAAGCGCGAAAATTTTTAAAAAAAAGGTATGGAAGAATCTATATTCAGTTTTATGAACCCATCTCTTTAAAGGAGCTTTTGTTGCAATACGGCACGCCCATTCAAGATATGGGATCCAAAGAGTTTAACATTTTCTGCCGAAACCTGGGTCACAGGGTGATAAACGCCATCAACTCGGTAACGGTTGTTACGCCTCATGCTCTTGTTGCCGCCGCTCTTATGAACTGTTCAAAAAAAAGTTTTTCTTTTGAGCACCTGACATCCCATGTTGAAACATACATGAACCACCTGCTTTCACAAAAAGCCAGACTTGCCGATACACTCCTTGTGGATCATGTTCATACCGTTGAGCATGTGCTTGACACTTATGTCCAGAGAAAATTCATCGAACGTATCACAAAAGACAAGAAGCCCGGTTATGATGATTCCCTGTTAAAGGTAAACCAGAGCAAACGCCCAAACCTCGAATATTACAAAAATAACTGTATCGCCTTTTTTGTCCCGGCGGCCATTACCTCTCTTGCAATCCTTGTAAAGGATACGTTTCAGTTTTCGGCTTCGGATCTGCACTCCGATTACGAATTCCTTCAATATTTCTTTAAATATGAATTCGCATATGATGTGGATAAAACCACGGAATACTTTGTTCGTAAAAACATAAAGACATTTATCGATGAAACTATTTTAATGCCGCATCCTACCTTGCCGGACACATACAATCTCACCTCTTCGGGTTTTAGAAAATTGAGATTATTTTCAAGTTTCCTGAAAACCTATTTCGAATCATACTGGATCGTATTAAACTTTTTCATGCAATACCCGCCAAACTCCGTTAAACCAAAAGATCGTATAAAAAAAATTGAAGCCATAGGAAATCGCATGTATAAAAAGAAGGAAATCGAACGAAAAGAAGCGCTTTCCATCGTCAACTACACGAACGGAATAGATTTTTTTTCAA
>Ga0307991_1001883_pt1 | contig 14448 bp, 13 predicted proteins | sample EllFjometagen131_FD_203146 | JGI IMG/M metagenome (GOLD analysis project Ga0307991, IMG submission 203146) | Marine microbial communities from Ellis Fjord, Antarctic Ocean - #131 | ecosystem: Environmental > Aquatic > Marine > Unclassified | place: Southern Ocean | collected 2014-10-08
CTTTGCAATAATCCAGCATAGAAAGATTAAAGTAAACTTTTTTGTTACATGCAGGACATGTTATATCCAAACACTTTACTATTTCTCTACTTCTTTCGTTGTCTGGTCTTTCTGTTATTATTATATTCATTGTTTTAAAAAAGATATTAACAAAAAAAATATAAAGTATTATGCTTTCTCTTGATAAGTAACAAAGCAAAAATCAAATTTCTACGAAAGCTTTATATATGAAAAAAAAGACAGAAAGTAATGATGGTATAATCTTTCTTTAGTCTTTTACAGGCCAAATATGGCTTTTTAAGATTTAAGAATAACTTATACCATTTATTAAGAACTATAATGCCCTGGTGGTGTAGTTCGGCTTATCATGAAGCCCTGTCGAGGCTTCGACTCGGGTTCAAAGGAATTTAATACTGAAAATCCCGGCCAGGGCGTTGCTTAAATCAGATTTTATCTGGTTTTACACATTTGGGCCGGTAGCTCAGCCTGGTAGAGCATCTGACTTTTAATCAGGTGGTCGCGAGTCCGAATCTCGTCCGGCCCATCAAACTAATAAAAAAAGGTTATATTAAAAATGAAGGATATAAACATCAGAAAACATATGCTTGTCCCAGAACATTCTAAACTAAATAAAAAAGAAATTCAGGAATTGCTTGAAAAATATAATCTTGCATTAAATGAACTGCCAAAAATTCTTTTAACAGATCCTGCGATTGAAAAGCTGAATGTAAAACCAGGGGATATTATAAAAATCACAAGAGATAGTCTAACAGCAGGCATATCTATATATCATAGGGTTGTTATAAATGGATAAAAAATCTAAATTACTAATACAAAAATATTTTGAAGAAAATAGTATTATTGCATCTGATATTGAATCTTTTAATAATTTTGTAAATGTCGAACTACAAAAAATACTTAATGAAAACAAAGAGGTAGAGCCAACAATCATTCCTCCAAATGTTGAAACTTATAAAATACATTTTGATAAAATTTGGATAACAAAGCCTGAAATAACTGAAGCAGATGGCTCAAAAAGGGATATATTTCCATCAGAGTCCAGGCTTAGGAAAATAACTTATGCTGCTCCTATGTTTGTTGAAGTTTCTTCTTATGTTAACGGACAGAAAAGAGAATCAGTGCAAGTGCAGATAGGTAATCTTCCAGTAATGCTTAAATCAAAATACTGTCACCTTAATAAGCTAGACAGAGAAGGATTAATAGATAAGGGAGAAGACCCTGATGACCCGGGAGGATATTTTATAATAAATGGAAGTGAAAAAGTTCTTGTTAAGATAGAAGATCTTGCTTCAAACAGACTACTTGTTGAAAAAGTAAAAACAGGACCAAGCAAATATGTTGGAAAGCTATTCTCAGAAAGAGGCTCTTTCAAGATACCTCATACAATTGAGAAAATGAAAGACGGGGTAATCTATTTAAGTTTTACAAGAATTAAGAGGATACCTGTTGTTATTGTAATCAAGGCCCTTGAACTTATGAAAGATGAAGAGATAATGAGGGCTGTCTCAGAAGAGAATTATGATGAAATGATTGTAAATTTATATGAGTGTATTGATATTAAAACACAGGAAGATGCAATTGATTATATAGCAAAAAAATCAGGGATAACACAATCAAAAGAAATAAGGATAGAAAGAACAAAAGAAATTATAGATAGATACCTAATGCCCCATATCGGTACCAGTGAAAAAGACAGACTAAAGAAAGCTTATAATTTATGCAAGATGATAAAGAAGTTTATAAGGGTTTCCAGAGGAGAAATACAAGTTGATGATAAGGACCATTACATGAACAAAAAGGTTAAGATGAGTGGAGATTTATTGGCAGACCTGATAAGGGTAAATCTTGGTATATTAATAAATGACCTTATGTATAATTTCCAGAGAATTGTAAAAAGAGGAAAATTTCCTTCTATAAAAGTTATTATAAGAGAAAAATTATTGACTTCAAGAATTTATTCATCCATGGCAACTGGTAATTGGGTTGGTGGGAGGAAAGGTGTAAGCCAAAGAATACAGCGCCTTAATTTCTTGAATATGATGTCCCATTTGCAAAGAGTTGTAAGCCCTTTATCAGCAACACAGGAAAACTTTGCTGCAAGGGAACTTCATAGCACTCACCTAGGAAGGTTATGCCCTGTTGAGACACCTGAAGGAACTAACATTGGGCTTAAGAAAAACCTTGCATTGCTTGCAAATGTATCACAAAGTGATAAAGAAGAAGAAACAATAAAATCATTAAAAAGTTTTGGCTTAAAGGTATTAAAATAAAATGAGTGAAGCATATTTAAACGGAAAATTTGTCGGAACAATAGAAAATCCTGCTGAGTTTACTGAGAAAGTAAAAGATCAAAGAAGAAAAGGAAAAATTTCTGAAAATTTGAATATATATTATGATAAAGAAACTGATAATATTCAAATAAATGATTGTAAAGGGAGACTTAGAAGGCCGTTGATTGTTGTAAAAGACGGGCAGTCAACTTTAATAGAAGAACATATTAAAAAATTACAAAAAAATGAAATCTTATTTTCTGATCTTGTAAAACAAGGAGTTATTGAATATCTTGATGCAGCTGAAGAAGAAAATGCTTTTGTTGCATTCTCTGAAAAAGAATTAACAAAAGAGCACACCCATTTAGAAATTAGTCCAATGACAATTGTTGGTTTATGCACTTCATTAGTGCCATATGCAAATTTTAGCCCAGGTGCAAGAATAAGCATTGGCTCAAAAAATCAAAAACAGGCGCTTGGAGTGTATGCAATAAACTTTCCTATAAGAATAGATATGGATGTTAACATACTTCAGACACCACAAATACCAATAGTCCAATCAGTGATGAATGATGTCTCAAATTATAATAAGCACCCATCAGGGCAAAATATGATTGTTGCAGTTATGAGTTACAAAGGTTATAATGTTGAAGATGCAGTTATTTTAAATAAGGCTTCTATTGACCGCGGTCTTGGAAGGTCAACATATTACAGACCTGCAATAGCTGAGGAATTAAGATATTCAGGCGGGCTTACTGATGAAGTATCAATTCCTGACAAGGATGTAAAAGGGTATAAAAGTGAAAAAGATTATAGATTTTTAGAAAAGGATGGAATAATATCAGCAGAATCAAAGGTTAAGGAAGGTGATGTTATTATTGGTAAGACAAGCCCTCCAAGATTCTTAAGTTCTATGGATCAATACAACCTTGCACCAAGCAGCAGGCGTGAAAGTTCAATAGCATTAAAGCATGGACAAGAGGGGATTATTGATTTTGTTTTAGTCACAGAAAGCAGTGAGGGAAACAGGCTTGTACAAGTAAAGATTAGGGATCAAAGAATTCCAGAACTTGGTGATAAATTCACATCAAGGCATGGTCAGAAAGGTGTTGTAGGGTTAATAGTTGACCAGGCAGATATGCCTTTTACAGCATCTGGAATTACACCTGACCTTATATTTTCTCCTCAGGGAATCCCATCGAGAATGACTATCTCACATCTTATAGAATTAATTGGTGGAAAAGTGGGTGCATTATCATCAAGGTATGTAGATGGAACATTATTTGATGCTGAACCAGAAGAAAAGTTAAGAAAAGAACTTCTATCTCTTGGCTTTAGGGATGATGGTGTTGAAACAATGTATAATGGAATTACTGGAGAGCAGTTTGAAGTAAAAATTTTTATTGGAGATATTTATTATATGAAATTAAAGCACATGGTCGCTAATAAAATACATGCCAGAGCAAGAGGTCCAATACAACTTTTGACAAGACAGCCAACAGAAGGTCGTGCAAAGGAAGGCGGATTGCGTTTAGGAGAAATGGAAAAAGATACATTTGTTGCACATGGTGCATCTCTATTATTAAAGGAAAGATTTGATGCAGATAGAACAATAGTCCCTATCTGTGAAAAATGCGGAATGGTAGCTGTCCATGATAAATTCAAAAATAAATTATTCTGCCCTATATGTGGTGATAATGTTGAAATAAATTTTATTGAAGTAAGTTATGCATTCAAACTTTTGCTTGATGAATTAAAATCATTAACAATACATCCAAAATTAGTTTTAAAAAATAAATATTGAAAATGGAAAACGACGAAACCCCAGTTTTTAAGAAAATTGAAAGTATTAGCTTTAGTATTCTAAGCCCAAAGATAATAAAGAAAATGGCTTCTGCCAAGATAATCACTCCAGAGCTTTACGATAAAGAAGGCTATCCAGTTGATGGTGGCCTTATGGATGCCAGGCTTGGTGTTATAGATCCTGGACTTAGATGCAAAACATGTGGAGCAAAACTCAAGGAATGCCCTGGGCATTTTGGTTATATACCCTTAGCCAGACCTGTGATTCATATTAAATTTATTAGTGTTATATACGATTTATTGAGATGCACATGCAGAGAATGCGGAAGAATTCTTATTCCTAAAAATAAAATTGAAAAGTATATGGAAGAATTAAAAAAGATTGAAATAGAGGGAGGTCTTGAGGGAAGACGAAATAAAATTAAAGAATTAACCAGAACATTAAAGACAGTAAATAAATGCCCTCACTGTAAAAGCAGGCAACAAAAAATTACATTAGAAAAGCCAACAACATTCCTTGAAAATGAAAAGAGAATATCACCTATAGAAATAAGGACAAGGCTTGAAAAAATACCAGATGATGACTGCGAAGTTTTTGGCTTAAACCCAACATCAATAAGACCAGAATGGATGGTTCTTACAATATTAGCTATACCGCCTGTAACAATGAGGCCTTCTATAACTCTAGAAAGCGGTGAAAGAAGCGAGGATGATTTAACCCACAAGTTAGGAGATGTTATTAGGATAAACCAAAGATTATTTGAAAATATAAATGCTGGAGCTCCAGAGATTATTATAGAAGATTTATGGGATTTACTTCAATATCATATAACCACTTTTTTTGACAATAATGTTGCTCAACTGCCCCCCGCAAGGCACCGTTCTGGTGACCCCCTGAAGACAATAACAGAAAGAATAAAAAGCAAGCAAGGCAGAATAAGGCATAATCTTGCTGGTAAGAGAACTAATTTTTCAGCAAGAACAGTAATAAGCCCTGATCCAATGCTTAGTTTAAATGAAGTTGGCATTCCAAAAATTATGGCCATGAAGCTTACAATTCCTGAAAGGGTTAATGATTGGAATACAAATTATCTTAAAGGATTTGTTGAAAACGGTCCAAGCAAATATCCTGGAGCAAATTATGTAGCCAGGCCTGATGGAAAGAAAAAAAGGATAACAGAAGAAACAAAAGAGCAGCTTTTAGAAGAGCTTCAGCCAGGTTATGTTGTTGAGAGGCACCTTATAGACGGTGACATTGCACTTTTCAACAGACAGCCATCCCTACACAGAATGTCAATGATGTGCCATAAAGTAAGAGTTCTTCCTGGAAAAACATTAAGGATGAACCCAACTGTTTGTCATCCATATAATGCAGACTTTGATGGGGATGAGATGAATTTACATATACCACAAACAGAAGAAGCAAGAGCAGAGGCTGAAACACTTATGCTAGTCCAGACTCAATTAATTTCACCAAGGTATGGATTAAGCATTATTGGGTGTATACAGGATGCTGTAGCTGGAAATTACCTCCTTACAAAAGAAGGGAATTATTCAAGAAGAGATGCTATTGATTTATTATTAACAGCAGGTATAACAAACTTTTCAAAATTAAGAAAAAAAGAAATTGTAAGCGGAAAAGAAGTATTCAGTGTTCTTATACCTGACGATTTTAATTTTACAGGAAAATCAAAATCAGGCAATGAAGAAGTTATAATAAAAGATGGAAAGCTTATTAGTGGTGTTATTGATAGCGCAAATATTGGTGGCGGTAAAGGATTGATGCTCAGAAATATACACAAAAAATATGGAGAGAAAAAAGCAATAGAGATGATAGGAGCAATGTTCAATCTCGGAACTGCAGTCCTACTTAAAAGGGGATTCACAATATCAATATCAGATGTAGACCTTCCTAAAGAAGCAACAAGTAAAATCAATGATGTTTTAGTTAGGGTAAAAGAAGATGTAAAAAAACTTATTGATTCATACCATAATAACATATTGCAGGCATTTCCTGGCAGAACATTAAAGGAAACACTTGAATTAAAGATAGTTGAATCCCTTAACAAAGCAAGGAATGATACAGGAAAAATTGTTTCTGATTATTCAAATAAGAAAACACATATGATAATAATGGCAGATTCTGGTTCAAGGGGCAATCTTTTGAATCTTGCACAAATGGCTGCTTGTGTTGGTCAGCAGGCTATGAGGGGCAAAAGAATAGAAAAAGGATATAATGAAAGAACATTATCCTGTTTTAAGAAAGGAGATCTTGGTCCGGCAGCACATGGTTTTATAGCAGATGGATTTAAGAAGGGACTAAATCCAAGGGAGTTCTTTTTTGCATCAATGACTGGAAGAGACAGTCTTATGGATACTGCATTGAGAACACCTAAATCAGGTTATTTATACAGAAGACTAGCAAATGCATTGCAGGATTTGAAAGTTGAATATGATAATACTGTCAGGGATTCAAACAAGAAGATTATACAGTTTGATTACGGAGAAGATAGAATAGATGTTTCAAAATCTGATGGCGGAATAATTGATGTGAATAGCATAATCCAGTCTACAAAATAGTAATAGGTGAAATTTCATGAATAAATTATTTAAAAAATATGAAGGCAAACTTCCATTGAAAGTAATCAATGATATTAAAGAAAATATTCCTAAAAATATAAGTGAAACAAGACTAAAGAGAATACTTGAGAAAACGCTTATTGAGTATAATAAAATATTAGTTCAGCCAGGAGAATCTGTTGGACTTGTTGCTGCTGAATCTATTGGGGAGCCCGGAACACAGATGACACTTAACACATTTCACTTTGCAGGTGTTGCAGAAATGAATGTTACAATGGGCCTTCCAAGAATCATTGAAATATTAGATGGCAAGAAAGCAATACGAACCCCTATGATGGAGATTTACCTAAAAAAGCCATATAATCATGGCAAAAATATTAAAAAGCTTGCTTTATCAATAAAAGAAACAAAACTTAAGGAAGTTGTTTCGGAATTTATAATCAATATAGCTGAATCAAAAATTGAAATAATGTTTGATGAAAAGAAAATGGAAAGTATAGGTCTTGAATACTCTATAATCCAGAAAGCCATAAATGCTAATTTTAAGGAATTGGCATCGTCTAAAAAAAAGAATATTATTATGTTAAAGCTTAGTGAAAAAGAAAAAGAACTTAATCAACTGTTTAAAATAAAAGAAAAAATTAAGGAAATATATGTACAAGGAATCAAGGGGATAATACAAGTACTTCCAATAAAAAAGGGAAATGAATTTATGATAATAACATCTGGAACAAACCTCAAGAAAGTTTTAGAGCTTGATTTTATTGACCAAGCAAGAATTATGTCAAATAATATTTTTGAAATAGCAAATGTTCTTGGAATAGAAGCAGCAAGACAGGTAATAATAAATGAAGTTTATAAAGTTATACAAAACCAGGGTTTAAATGTTGATATAAGGCATCTTATGCTTGTTGCTGATACAATGTGTGCCACTGGCACTATAAAGGGAATCACAAGATATGGTGTTGTAAAAGAAAAAGCAAGTGTTCTTGCAAGGGCATCTTTTGAGACACCACTAAAGCATATTTTTAATGCAAGCCTAATCGGTGAGGTTGATCACCTTAACTCAGTTGTTGAGAATGTTATGATTAACCAGCCAGTTCCTGTTGGAACAGGCCTGCCAGGTCTTGTAACAAAGGTTAAGAGGAGTTAAAATGGTTAAGAAACAAGAATCAAATGACATAAAAAAGGAACTAAAAAAAAGAAAATTTGTAATCGGAACAAAAGAAGTAATAAAAAATTTAAAAGTTAATAAACTTGAAAAAATTTATATTGCATCAAATTGCAACGATAATTCAAAAAAAGAATTAGAATACTATTCCAAACTCTTAAAAATAGCAATTATAATTTTAAAGCAACCAAATGATGAGCTTGGGGTAATCTGCAAAAAGCAATATTCTATCTCTATGTTAGGTGTTTTAAAGGAATAACAATGAAAATAAAGTATGACTTAAATCTGATGAAGTTCATGTCTTTTTTTGAAAACCTGACAAATACAAGGCTAAAGGACTGCTTTATTGATAAAAATTCACTTTTAGTTTTTGTGGTTGAAGAAAACCAGATAGCAAAGGCAATTGGCAAAAAAGGGGTTAATGTAAGAAATATTAAAGAAAAATTAAATAGAAAGATTAAAATAGTAGAATTTAATTCCAATCTTGAAACATTTGTTGCAAATATCATCCGACCTTTAACTGGAAATGAAATAAAAGTTGATGATAAGATTATCACAATTGTCGGGCCAGATACAAAAACAAAAGGGCTTTTAATAGGAAGAAACGGACAAAATTTAAGAAACTATGAAGAAATTGTCAAAAGATATTTTGATATAAATGAAATAAAGGTTATATAAAATGGGAAATAAATCATCAGGAATAAATGCTGGAAAAAAGCTCAAGAAGAGAAGAAATACTTTTAGGTGGAACAGTAAGAAATATACTCGTAGGACTCTTAATCTCAAGAAAAAGTCTGACCCTTTAGGTGGGTCTTCCCAGGCAAAGGGAATTGTTTTGGAAAAAGTTCAGTTAGAGGCAAAACAGCCTAACTCTGCTATGAGAAAGTGCGCAAGAGTCCAGTTAATAAAAAATGGGAAGCAGGTTACAGCTTTTCTTCCTGGCGATGGAGCAACAAAACTTGTTGATGAGCATGATGAAGTCATGATAGAGTGCATTGGCGGAAAGATGGGTCGTGCAATGGGAGACATCGGCGGAGTCAGATGGTGCGTAACAAAAGTAAATGACCAGTCATTAGATGCTTTATTACATGGCAAAGTAGAAAAAGCAAGAAAGTAATTCTTATTATTTTATTTTAAATTTTTCTTTAATATCTGTTAATTTTAATTTAGAAAAGGTAAGATTTTATAATTTGTCTGCTTCGCTTAATTTCATCCTTTTAGGATTGATATATGATAATCTATCAAAAAGATTTGGATGGTAATCTCCAAAGATATGATCTAATCCACAAACATAAACCATATCTTCTGTCTGTCCTCTTAATATCTGTTCTGTAAATTGATCTCTTGCCTGATAAAAATCTACTAGTTTAGCACAATCTTTAACTGGATATTTAATTTGTAAATATTCTCGACTGATATCTAATCTGGCTTCTTTAGGAGATAATCTAAGAAATGCTTCAATCCCATGATTTAATGAGCTATTTGGTTTACGAGCTTTACCTTCAAAATCAATTTTAGCAAGTTCTTTTGGATTATCACAATAAACAATTGGAATACCTTCTGAAGTAGAATATTCTCCTATTGCTTTATTTTCATAATTTGTTGATGAAAGCCATAGTTTTAAAGTATCCTGATTTACATTTGGAAATTGTCTTCGTGCATTATTTAAAGTTTGCTCAAGGATTTGTGGGTTAGATAAAGCTTTAACTAAATTAGAAGTTTCTTCAAAATCTTTTCTGGTTTCTTCAACTCCAATCATAGAAGGTTTTAAATGATTAAATATCTTCTTTAATCTACCATAACCATCCAAATCCAAATGTGAAGTTCCAATTAATGTTAACATATTACTACCATATAGTAATTAATAATATATAAATCTTTCGGTAAAATCGCATTCTATGCTGTGTTTTAAAGCACTTCGTGCTTGAAGAACAGACTCATTCTCAACTCTGCGGTCGCAATCTGCCAGAACTTTGTAAGTGGTGGAGAAACTAACAACAATCACGATGATAAGTTTTATAAGCATATAAGCTATTTCTGGTGTTATGATTGAAGTTAAGGAAAAGCCAAATACTGAAAAGGAAATAGTTAATGTAATGAATCCGCTTGTAAAGAAGTGGTTTTTTTCCAGATTTAAAGAGTTTTCATTGCCGCAGCTTTATGGAATAATGGAAGTTCATTCCCGTTCTAATGTTCTTATATCTGCTCCGACAGGAGCAACAAAAACACTAACTGCTTTTTTATCTATTTTAAATGAGCTTGTTGATTCTGCTGAAAAGGGAATTTTGGAGGATAAAATTTATTGTGTTTATATTTCTCCACTAAAGGCATTAAATTATGACATTGAAGTAAATCTTAAAGAGCCATTAAAGCAGATAGAGGAAATTGCAGGGAAAAAATTAGGCATCAAAGTTGCTGTAAGGACTGGAGATACAACTCCATCAGAGCGATCAAAGATGCTTAAAAATCCGCCACACATTCTTATAACAACTCCTGAGTCATTAGCTATTTTGCTTTCAACAATAAAATTCAGGGAATTATTAAGAAATATTGAATGGTGCATTGTTGATGAGATACATGCATTGGCAGACAACAAAAGGGGAATCCATTTATCATTAAGCATGGAAAGGCTCCAAAGGCTTTCACAATATATATGTAGGGTTGGGTTGAGTGCAACAGTAAGCCCTTTAGATGATATTGCAAAATTCCTTGTTGGGTTTGAAAATGGAAAGCCAAGAGACTGCAAAATTATTAATGTCCAGTTCATAAAAAAAATGGACTTAAAGGTTTTAAGCCCTGTTCCTGACTTAATAAACACAAGCCATGAAGAAATGCAAGATACAATGTATATTCTTATTGATAAATTAATACAAGACCATAAAACAACTCTTATTTTTACAAACACAAGGGCTGCAACTGAAAGGGTTGTTGACCACCTTAAGGATAAGTTTCCAAAAAATTACAGTGAGAATATAGGTGCTCATCATGGCTCTTTGTCAAAAACTTACAGGCATTATGTTGAAAACAAATTAAGAGAAGGAAAGTTAAAAGTAGTTGTTTCAAGCACTTCTCTTGAATTGGGCATAGATATTGGCTATATTGATTTGGTTATACTTCTTGGTTCTCCAAAATCAGTTGCACGAGCTTTGCAGAGATGCGGAAGGTCAGGCCACAGGCTGCATGATATATCAAAAGGAAGAATAATAGTTCTTAACAGGGATGATTTAGTTGAATGTGCTGTTTTATTAAAATCAGCTATAGATGAAAAAATTGACAAAATTCATATTCCAAAAAACTGTCTTGATGTTCTTGCGCAGCAGATTTATGGCATTGCAATAGCACAAAAAATACATATAAATGATTTATTTTCCTTAATAAAAAAAAGCTATTGTTTTCATGATTTAAAAAGGGTTAATTTCAATGAGGTTATAGATTATCTCTGTGGAAAATATACTTCTTTAGAGGATAGGCATGTCTATGCTAAAATCTGGCATGATGAGGAAACAGGAATGATTGGAAAGCGTGGAAGACTTGCTAGGGTTACATACATGACGAACATCGGAACAATACCAGACGAAACTTTTGTTATTGTAAAAGCTGGTGAGCAAACAATTGGAAAGATAGATGAAGCTTTTTTAGAGAAAATGAAAAGGGGGGATGTTTTTGTTCTTGGAGGAAGCACATATGAATTTTTGTATTCTAAAGGAATGGTTGCTTATGTAAACTCATCTACAAACAGACCGCCAACAATTCCTTCATGGGTTTCTGAAAGCCTGCCATTGAGTTTTGACCTTGCATTAGAAATAGGAAGATTCAGAAGATATATGGAAGAAAAATTTTTGAAAAAAGAAAACAAAGAAGAAATAATAAAATTCATCAATGAGTATCTTTATGTTGATAAGAATGCTGCTAATGCAATATTCAATTATTTTCAGGAGCAGTATTTTTATGCAGAGATTCCATCCATAAAAAAATTATTAATTGAGTCATACAGTGATGATAAAAGAAAATACTGCATTTTTCACAGCCTGTATGGGCGAAGGGTAAATGATGTTTTATCAAGGGCTGTTGCTTTTGCAATCTCACATGTCCAGCACAGGGATGTTGAGATAGGGATAAGCGACAATGGTTTTTACCTTGCATCTAAAAAAGGAATAAATGGATTGAAAGCATTAAAGATTCTTAAGTCAGAGAAACTTGAGCTTGTGCTTCATATGGCAATTGACAAGACAGAAGTTCTGAAAAGAAGATTCAGGCACTGCGCAACACGTGCTTTAATGATATTAAGGAATTACAATGGAAAGAAGATGAGAGTTGGAAGGCAGCAGGTTTCATCAATGATTTTAATGAGTGCTGTAAAAAGGATATCAACTAATTTTTCTATTTTAAAAGAGGCAAGGCGTGAGGTATTGCAGGACTTAATGGATATTGAAAATGCAAAACTTATTTTAAAGCAGATAGAAGACAAAAAAATCAGGGTAAAGCAGATAATAACAACTATCCCGTCGCCATTTGCACTTAACCTTGTTATGCAGGGGCATTTAGATGTTATGAGGATGGAAGACAAGATGGAATTTTTGAGAAGAATGCATCAGATGATACTAGCAAAGATAGGTCAGAAACATAAGCTGGAATAAAATGGAACCAAATCTAAAGATCGTTGATTTAGGACTTCTGATTAAGGATAAAAGAATTCTTATTTTTTCAGACTTCCATATTGGCTGTGAGGAAGCACTTAATAAGCAGGGAATTTTAGTTCCAAGATTTCAGTTTAAAGATGTGATTAAAAGATTAGGTAAGATATTCTTTGAACTAAAGAAAATAAAAATTAATAAAATAATAATAAATGGTGATATAAAGCATGAGTTTGGCAGAATATCAGAACAGGAGTGGAGGGAAACATTAAGGTTGCTGGATTTTTTAACTAAGTTCTGTGATGAGATTGTATTAGTTAAAGGGAATCATGACAAAATCATTGGCCTAATTGCAAAGAAAAAAAAGGTAAGTGTTGTTGATTATTATTTTGCTGGAGATATTTTAATAACACATGGCCACAAAATTCCAAATAAAAACATCCTCAAAAAAGCAAAGACAATTGTGGTAGGCCATGAGCACCCTGCAATATCACTAAAAGAAGATGTAAGAATAGAAAAGTTCAAATGCTTCTTAAAAGGAAAATACAAAAGAAAAAAATTAATTGTTATGCCATCTTTCTGCCTTGCAACAGAAGGCACAGACATATTAAAAGAAAGACTTATAAGCCCTTTTTTAGACCATGATTTAAGAAACTTTGAAGTCTTTATTGTAGCTGACAAGGTTTATGATTTTGGAAAAGTCAAAAACCTACTTTAAGTCTATTCCGTCTGCAAATGTGTTGCTATGAGTGCCTTTTACTCTCTCTTTTGGGAACCTTTTTTCATACTCTTCCATAACATCTTTTATTGCTTTGTCTGGATCAACATCACACATGTATGCTATTTTAAGAATAAGATACAGCATGTCCCCGACAAAATTTTCAACTTCATGCTTGTTGTCTTTGATTAGCTCCTGCTGTTTTTTTGTGTCAACCCATTTGATAAGATTCCATATCTCCCCTATTTCCTCAGTCATGTTCAGCATAAGGTCTTTTATGCAGTCTGGGTTACTCCACTCCCTTTCGTCATTAAACTTCTTTATATCTTCCTGAATCTTTTTCATAAAAAAACAATAGAATTCCTAGTTTATAAATCTTTTTAATGAATTGTTATAAAAATAAAAAAATTGAATAAATTAATAAAAACTGTTTAAAGAGGTAAGTATCTATCCCTCTTTAATTCTGTTCTAACTGCACCTAGAACTCTTCCAAGTTTCTTAAACTCTTTGTCTATGTATTCATCGACAGTATCTGATTTCTCAGTTATATTAGTAACAATATTAACAATATGAGAAACTTTAATAACTCCCTCAGGCACTGAGGCCTCATATTTACATTGTCCTTCATCAAAGAAAAGATTTTCATTAACGGGAATTATGTTATATTTTTTGACTAATTCAGGTAGATTTTGTGGTCTATATTTTTTAGCTTTAAAATGATCAATGCCTTCAAAATTTGGTTTTAAGTTGATAGCCATAATTCCATTAATTCCATCTTCGTGTATCACACATTTTTCAAGTCCAACTACTAAAATATTATTATACAATTTGCCATCATATCTAATTAAGTTTCCTTCACCTGATATGGGGTGTACTGTTTTTCTTATTTTTTTCTCATTAATTTTAGGCTTACTATAAGATATCCTCTGAGCCAATGCTTTATTTTCATCTATTCTTATCTTTTTCAAAACAGCATCAATTGCCATAAATTCTGCAAATTCAGACATTTTTTTCCAAGAAACTTTTTTTATGACCCCATTGATATAATTTATCTTATCTTCATTTGTTTCTAATTTTTCTTCCATTTTTTCTCACCTTAATATAAACATTTGATAATAAGGTACTAACTAACCTTTATAAATCTTTCGTTTTGTTACTACCATGTAATCAGAAATTATCTATTACATAGTCTATTGTTGCATCTATTGGCTTCTTTATCACAGAAACAAGTTGCCTTATAATATTCATACG
>Ga0307991_1001884_pt1 | contig 14448 bp, 12 predicted proteins | sample EllFjometagen131_FD_203146 | JGI IMG/M metagenome (GOLD analysis project Ga0307991, IMG submission 203146) | Marine microbial communities from Ellis Fjord, Antarctic Ocean - #131 | ecosystem: Environmental > Aquatic > Marine > Unclassified | place: Southern Ocean | collected 2014-10-08
AATTTAAATTTAAATATAATTAGTAGTTTAAATAGTTTGATTGATGATATTGATACTGATCTAACTATTTCTTCAAAAAAATATTTATCTGGTATATCTGATTTTTCATCAAATCTTACTTTATTGCTTGCAAGTATTAATAAAAGAACTCCACTTGTAGAAGATTTTTTATATAAAATAGCAAATAGCGGGAAGGATACTGCTGATGATATGATGAAACTTAGTAAAGAATTACCAGAATTACAAGAAGATCTAACAAAAGTAAGTGGTAGATTAGATGAGTTTGATGAAAAAATAGATATTGAAAGATTTTCGGATATACTTATTTCTAATAAAAATATAGTTTCTGATTTTATGGCTAATCCTGTAGATTTAAATACACATGCTTTGTACTCTGTAGAGTATTATGGGATTAGTATGACACCTTTTTATATTACATTATCTCTTTGGGTGGGAATTTTAGTTTTAGCTGGATTATTAACAACTAAAAGTAAAAATGTAGGTTTTAAACCTACTCCTTTAGAAAATTATTTAGGAAAATATCCTTTTTTTGTGATGTTGGCAGTTATTCAGGGTTTAATAGTATCATTAGGTAGTCTATTATTATTAAATGTCTCCGCCGCTGAACCTGTTTTATTTGTAGTTTTAACTATGTTTCAAAGTTTTGTGTTTTGCACTATAATATATACTTTAATTAGTCTTTTTGGAAATATTGGAAAAGCATTAGGGGTTGTGTTTTTGGTATTGCAAGTTGCCGGAGCTGGTGGGACTTTCCCAATTCAAATGAATCCTATATTTTTTCAGAGACTTTATGAATGGTTACCTTTTACTTATGGTATTGGGGCTTTAAGAGAAGCTATATTCGGAGTATTTTATCCAGTTCTTATAAAAGATGTTGGTATGTTAATTATTTATTTTATTATATTTTTAGTAATTGGAGTTTTGTTTGTAAGTAAAAATCATAAGCATGTAGAGAAATTAGCTGAAAAATTTGAAGAATCAGGGCTTAGTGAATAAAAACAGTATATTGTTTAATATTAGTTGAGCTGTTTACATATAAGACTGGTGTTATTTTTTATTAATATTTTAATTTCAATAAATTTGTAAATTACATTGTTCGTTTTAGGTGGAAGGAGGGTGATTTATATTTTTATATTGTAAAATGTTGGACACTTTGTATTTAAAGTAGTATTATAAAAAGAATAAATGTAATTTAATTAATTTAAAAATAATATGGGAAATTTTAATCGAGGAGATAGATTTAGTGGCGCTAATCGTAATTCTGATTTTAATAGAGGTGGACGATCAGATAGACCTTCCATGCATCGGGCAGTTTGTGCAGATTGCGGAAAGGACTGTGAAGTACCCTTTAAACCTACAGGTGATAAACCAGTATATTGTAGTAACTGTTTTAGCAATAAAGATACATCTAGCGGTAGAAGTGAAAGAAAGTTTACTGTTAGAGAGAGTTTTGGAGATAAAAAAATGTTTAAAGCAGTTTGCAGTAAATGTCATAAAGACTGCGAAGTTCCTTTTAGACCAACTACAGATAAGCCAATTTTTTGTAGCGAATGTTTTGGAAGAGGAGAGGGAAGAGAAAATGAAAATAAGAAAGTTAGTTTAGATCAATATAAAAAAGAGTTTGAAGCTTTAAATAACAAACTTGATAATATTTTAAGTATTTTAGCTTCTAAGACTCCCGTTAAAGAAAAGATTGAAAAGGTTGTTAAAGAAGAAGTGAAAGAAGAAGTGAAAGAAGTGGAATTAGTAAAAGAAGTTAAAAAGGTAGCTCCTAAAAAGATAAGTAAATCAAAAGTAGCTATAAAGAAAGCTGCTCCTAAAAAAACTGTTAAGAAAAAAACTGTTAAGAAAAAAATTACTAAGAAGAAGTAAAGTTGATAGATTAGATTATTTGTAGTAATAAGAAGAAAGAGAGCGAAAGCTCTCTTTTGTGTAAAATTTAAACATACAAGTGTAGTCTTAAGTGGTAATTTAAAGAAATATATGATATTGTGTTAATAACTTAAGAAATAAATATTAAATTTATTAATAAAATAATTAAAAAAATATGTCACAAGTAATAGATGCGGATAATATAGAAGCTATGAGAAAAATTAAGAAAAAAGCTCCTATTTTTGTTATTCTTTTTATAGCCATTGTCTTCTTGTTTGCTAGCATTGGAACAGTGGGAGCGGGTGAAAGAGGGATATTATTACAATTTGGAGCAGTTCAAGATAGAGTTATAGGTGAAGGGCTATATTTTACTATTCCTTTTGTTCAGACTGTACAAAAAATGGATGTAAAAATTCAGAAAGATGAGGTATCTGCTAGTGCTTCTTCTAAGGATTTACAAATAGTTACTTCTGCTGTTGCTATTAATTATAATTTAGTTCCTGAGGCAGTAAATCGTGTTTGGCAAGAAGTTGGTAAAAACTATAATCAACGTATTATTGCCCCCGCTATTCAAGAAGCAGTAAAGGCAATTACTGCTAGGTTTACAGCTGAAGAGTTAATAACTAAAAGAGAACTTGTTAAAGATGAAATTAAGAATAATTTAAGGGAAAGATTAGCTAGAAACGATATTGCTGTAGTAGAGATAAATATTACTGCCTTTGACTTTTCCAGAGCCTTTAATGACGCAATTGAGGCTAAGGTAACCGCGGAACAATTAAAATTAAAATCTGAGAGAGACTTGGAGAGAATTAGAATTGAGGCTGACCAGAGAGTAGTGGAAGCAGAAGGCAAAGCCAAAGCGATTAAAACTGAGGCTGAGGCTTTAAACTCAAATCCTAAAGTTGTAGAATTACGTTGGATTGAAAAATGGGATGGTAAAACACCTCAATATTGGGGAGGGGCCACTCCTTTTGTTGGCTTGCCTCAAGCTAATCAATAATCTAAGCTAAAGAATTAAATACTGGCTAGAACAGATCGAGGTGGTCTGTTTTAACTTATTGTAAGATTTAATTATAATTGACTCTTTTATTTTTAAGTGTTATTAATTAATGATAAATAATTTATAATTTTTTTGAATTTTAACTAATTTTTTTATGTCCAATGAAGTAATATTAAGGTTTGATGAAGTAAGTTTTGAATATTTACATAAAAAACCTATTTTAAATGAGACTAGCTTTAGCGTTAGACGAGGAGCCAAACTAACCTTGATGGGTCAAAATGGTGCAGGGAAAAGTACTATATTTAATTTAATTAAAGGCAATCTAAAGCCTAAATCTGGTAGAATTTCTTTAACAAATAACGCCTCTATTGCTACGGCTAAGCAAGTAATTTCTCGAGAAGATTTAAAAAAAACCATAGAAGAATATTTTTCATCTTCTTTTGAGATAGTTCCTGTTAATATTAAGAGTGAAATATCTAAAGTAATGGAAGCAGTTAATCTACAAGTTCCTACCGATAGAGTGGTAGGAGATCTTTCTGGTGGACAACAAGCTAGACTTCTTATGGCCGATGCTTTAATTTTAAAGCCTGATATCCTACTTTTAGATGAACCAACTAATAATCTTGATAAAGAGGGAATTGATAGTTTAGTTTCATTTTTAGTCATGTATGAAAAGACTGTAATTGTTATTTCTCATGATGCTGATTTTTTAAATTGCTTTACTGAAGGTGTTTTGTATTTAGATATATTTAGTAAACAAATTGAATATTATGTTGGTGATTATTATTCAGTTGTGTTAGATATAGAAGCTAGAGTAGAGAGGGAACATAAAAAAAATGCTCAATTAGAGAAGTTAATTAAGGACAGGAAAGAGAAAGTAAATTTCTTTGCTAATAAAGGAGGAAAAATGAGGAAATTAGCTAAAAAAATGAGCGATCAGACTAGTGAATTAGAGGATAATAAGGTTGAAGTAAGACAAGAAGATAGGACAATTAGAAATTTTAATATAGAGGCGCCTAATGTAGTAGGTGATATAGTAACAATTTCACAAGTTAAAGTTATTGAAAATCATGAAGCAAAATTAAAGATAGTAAATAAGGTTTTAAGAAAAGATTCTTGTTTGTTAATTTCAGGACCCAATGGGATAGGAAAAAGTACTTTACTTAGAACTTTAGTAAAGAATGAAGACGAGGGAGTGAAGATAAAAGAAGGTGTAAAGATTGGTTATTATAGTCAAGATTTTTCCGCTTTAGATTACGAACAAACTGTCTTTAATTCCTTAGAGAGTGTTTCAGCTGATGGTATTGATGAACAGGAAATGAGATCAGTAGCAGCGGGATTTTTAATTACAGGTGAATTAATGGTGCATAAAGTTTTACATCTTTCCGAAGGTCAAAAAGGCTTGCTTTCCTTAGCTAGACTGGTTTTAATGAAGCCGAGCTTGTTAGTGTTAGATGAACCGACCAATCATATTAATTTTCGTCATATTCCTATCATAGTAGAAGCTATAAATAACTATACAGGAGCTATTATTTTAATTAGTCATATGCCAGAGTTTATAGATAAAATTAAAGTTGATGATTATTTGGATTTGGAAAAATTGTAAAAATAAATTATAGCTAATAAGTATTATTGACTTGCATATTTGTAACCTTTTTCTATTTACTACGTTGTATTAAGTAGAGAGATTAATTATAATTAATAAAAAAATATGACAAAAAAATTTTTACTTAGCCTAATAGTTTCAATATTATTTTTACCAGCTATTACTTTAGCTAGTACTATTGAACCTAAATTAATTTCTGCTCCTTCAGTGATGCCTATTAATCAAGAAATTGTACCAATATCAGAAAATATAATGACTAAAACAGCATTATATAACAATCCACAAACAAAAGAATTTTATCAAATAAACAATGCTTCACAAGCTTTTAAAATTATAAAAGAACAAGCTTTGGGTGTTAGTCAAAAAAACTATGAAAAATTTGCTAAAAAAGCCCCAAGTAATTTAGATGGCAGAATAATATTAAATGTAGAAGATCATGGCAAAGCCTATATTGTTGATTATAAAAATGATAAGTTAATATATTTAGGTAAGCCGGATAGAGCTTTAAGAATTTTTAGTGAGTTTAGACTAGAATCTATTACTGCTAAAACTTGGACTTGGCTTAAAACTTTGACAAATGATGGCGTGATAACTTATCCAAAAGTTAGCGATGACTTTAGCATCACCTTTACAGATGAGAACAGTTTCAATGGAACAACTGACTGTAATAGTTATTTTGGTCAATACATAAAAGATGATAATAATTTAAATTTTGATAAAATGGGTTCAACTAAAATGTATTGTCATGACTCACAAGAACAAGAATATATTTCATCATTATCTGAAGTGGATAAATATATGTTTAATGAGCAGGGTAATTTAGTTTTACTTTTGAAATATGACTCGGGTTCAATTATATTTGAGTAGATTAAAGTTTAAATAGTGTTACCTTAAGAAGAAACAAAAACAGCTTTATTTTATAAGTTGTTTTTGTTATAGTATTAAAAGTGAGTTCAAAAAAAGATAATCTAAAGCTTATGAAAACAAATACTATCAGTAGAATTTTTTCTTATTATTTAAATAATGATGAATTTAATTTAGAGGTAGAAAAAGCTAAAAATGAATTTTTTGATGTGGAAAGAGGTAATTATTTAATTACTGTTGACACAAAGCTTATGCCATATTTTATGGAATATTTAGTTTTTGATTTCAGACTAGAAAATGGTCAAAGTTTAATTGAGCATTATTACACAAATAATCCAGATAAATTACCTCTCTATAAGCTTAGAGTTTATAAGGACTTACAAAAAAATGTTTATGGCGCACTAGAGGCTAAAAAGATAAATTTAGGAAAAAGCATTGACGTATTAGTTCTTAATACGGGAAAGAGATATTTAGTTAAGGAAAGAAATGCAACTTATGAATTAAAGGTGGGAAACATTTTTTTTGGACGGGTAGCTAAGATTGATGGAGTTTATGAGTTAGTGGGTGCAGATTCATTTGCTTTTGATGTTAAATTGAGTAATAATATAAAAAAATTATTTAAAACTAAAGAAAAATTAACTCCTAAGGTAGCAATTAGGTATTTAAAAGAACCTAAGCAGGAATTAGATGTAAATGATAGCTTTATAAACATTAGTAGAGAAAAACAAAATATTTATCAAATAAAAAAAGATTTCAATAACATGCTTAAAGAAGTAAATGAAGATAAAATGATAAATGCTGACTTAGTTCAAAGATGGTTAATAGAAATTAATTTTAAAGAAGATTATCACTCTGTACTTAACACTGTTTATGCCCTAAGTGACATGGATTTAATTGATGATAGTAAGGCGAATAAGCTAATAAAGTTAACCACTGATTTAGTAAATAACTCTCCTCGTTTATCTTTAGATGGAAAAACTTCAGTTGGTTTGTCTAGTGGAGAATCTTTTGGTTCAGAGGGTTTTGATTTAAGATTAAATAAACTTGGGGGTGAGTGGTTGGGTCAAGCTAATACGGCAATGGAATGTTTGAAGAAAAATGAAGTTAATAAAGCTCATAAGACTTACGATAAAGCTTTTAAAACTGCTCACAAAGAAAAAACGACCAGTCGCTTTGTTTACACTTCTTTTGCTAATATGGCGGTTTGTTATATACATTTCGGCTCTGAATATATGGCTAGAAAATTACTTGAAACTGCTTTAGAAATTAAGTTTAATTATGTATTTGCTAAAAAATTATTGAAGGAAATTGATGATAAAAAACATGATGCTTATATGGCAAAACAAATTAGACAAATAATAAAAAATTCGCCTTCAGAAGAGATTTATATGTTTAAATTTAAGAAATTATCTAAAAATTATTCAGATGCTAAGTTATGTCGTGAATATTATAAATTAACTGAACCTTTATTTAAAGTATTGTGGCGAAATAGTTATTCTAAAAAATATTATAATTTTTTAAAAAAATTAAATATTAATTATAATGACGTTCAAAATTAATAAAAATATATGAAAAAAATTTTAGTGTTAGTTTTAGGTTTAGCTGTAGTTTTTTTAGCTGTAGCCTATTATAATGGTAATTTTAAAAAAGATAATCTAAAGGAAGATGAGAGTTATAATTTAATTTCATCACTTACTTATCTTTGTGATGAAAGTAAAAATATTACAGCTGATTTTTATACTTTATCAAACTTAAGTATTAAAAATAATAAAGGTGATAATAGACAAAATAATGCTAAAGTCGAGCTGAAGTTGAGCGATGGTCGTAAATTTAGTTTAGATCAAACTATTTCTGCTAGTGGGGCTCGTTATGCTAGTTTAAATAAAGATTATTCAGAAGAGTCTATAGTTTTTTGGAATAAGGGTAAAACTGCTTTTATTACTGAGCAAGGAGAGAATAGCTATGCTAATTGTATTGAACTTGCCAGCAGACAAGACAATTTATCTGAAGTTTATAAAAATAATGAAATGGGATTTTCTGTTAGATATCCTAAGGATTACAAATTAAATGAAGACTATAAGTATTTAGTTTCAGAAGAGGATAAAGAAATTAAAGGGTTTTCTTTTCAGGTGCCAGAGTCTTTAACTGAAAATACTAATTTATCACTTAACTCATATATTAGCATAGAGACTATAAATTCAAACAATAAGGAATGCGTTCTATCTAATTTTGTTGGAGAAGCTAGAGATTTAGAAATTTCTGAGATAAAAATTAATGGTCGTGATTATTATTTTAGTTCTTTTATAGAATCTGCTGTAGGCAATCGTTATAGTCAAAAAATTTATACACTTAAAGATAACTCTAGTTCTAACTGTTTAGCTGTCAGATATTTTATTCACTATATGGACATAGCAAATTATACTGAAGGTGATGTTATAGAATTTGATGATGAAGAACTTTTAAAAACTTTTGACTTCATAAGAGATAGTTTAGTGCTAGTAAAATAATTTAATTATTAAATTTAAATTATATTTAATTTTTTAGGGTCTGTATTTAGACCTAGTTAGTATAAAGTTATGACTAAAAGAAATACAGTTTTGCTTCCCTTGTTTAGAAAATATTATCGAGAAATAGAAAAATTTAAAGCTGAGCCCCTACAAACACAAGAATTAATTTTTCAGAAATTAATAAAAAAAGCAGTAAATACTGAATGGGGAAATAAATATTTCTATAGAAATATTAAAACCATAGATGATTTTAAAGATAAGGTACCGATAAGTAATTATAGTGATTTAGAGCCATATATTATCCGCCTACTTAAGGGTGAAAATAATTTACTTTGGCCACAGAGAATTAAATATTTTGCTAAGTCTTCTGGCACCACAAATTCTAAAAGTAAATTTATACCAGTTAGCTCTAGCTCTTTAAAGGATTGTCACTATTTGGGAGGAAAATATTTATTTGCTTCATATTTTAAATATAATAAGCAATCAAAAATTTTACGAGGACAAAACTTTGCTTTAAGCGGCAGTAGGCAAAACGAGAAGATAGCTAAAGGTAAATATATTGCTGATGTTTCGGTGATTATTATAAAAAATTTACCATTGTGGGCAAAATTAAAAAGAAGCCCAAGGTTTTCTTTAGCTTCTATGCCTAAGTGGGAAGAGAAAATTCCTAAAATCTCTCAGACTATTTCTAAACAAAACATAACTAGTTTATCAGGAGTTCCTTCTTGGAATTTGTTGCTTTTAAAAGAAGTTTTAAAAGTATCTAAAAAAAATAATCTTAGAGAAGTTTGGCCACAATTAGAGTTGTTTATTCATGGTGGTGTTAATTTTTCTCCTTATCGTGCTCAATTTGAAAAAATAATGCCTTCTAGCGATATGAACTACTTAGAAGTTTATAACGCCTCAGAAGGTTTTTTTGCTTTTTCAGATGATATAACTAAAAACGATTTACTGTTATCTTTAAAGAATGGAGTTTTTTATGAATTCATGCCTTTGGAAGAATTAGATAAAGACAGGCCAAAAACCTTATCCTTAAGTGAAGTAGAGCTTAACAGAAATTATGCTTTAGTTATATCAACAAATTCTGGCTTGTGGCGATATTTAATTGGAGATACGATTAAATTTACATGTTTAAAACCTTTTAGAATAATTGTTAGTGGTCGTACTAAAAGTTTTATAAACGCCTTTGGTGAGGAATTAATTGAAGATAATGCTAATAGAGCTATAGCTTTTGCTTGTGAAAAAACAGGCGCTATTGTTAAAGAATATACAGCAGCTCCTGTATATATTACTAATAGTGAATCTGGTCGACATCAATGGTTAATAGAATTTTTAGGGCCAGTTGAGTCTATAGATAATTTTAGAAATTATTTAGATAAAAAATTACAAGATTTAAATTCAGATTATGAGGCTAAACGCTATAGAGACATAGCCTTAAGTTTGCCAGAGATAGTAGCAGCTAAGCCTAATTTATTTTATCAGTGGTTGAAAGAAAATAACCGTTTAGGTGGTCAGTATAAGGTTCCTAGATTAGCTAATGACAGAAAAATAATAGAACAAATTTTAAAATTAAATTAATATTTAATTGTATAACATATTTATACAGTAAAATTAGTTTTACCTCTTAAAAAACAAGTGCTACAATAAATACATGAAAATTAAATTTAAAATATTAATTTGTTTGTCTTTGTTTTTAACCTTTAGCTTATTTGTAGTTAATTTTTCTTTAGCTGAAACTTTAAGCAAAGAAGATGTAAATAATCAAGAGGACGTAAGTTTTAAAGCTGGAGTTTTAGAAGTGCTTGAAGAAGAAATAAAAACTGTAAATAGTGACAGGGAAATAGTCCAACAGAAGCTCAAGTTAAAAGGCTTAGAAGAGCCATTTTTAGATAGAGAGATTGTTTTTAATGGTATAGGTAATTTAGATGTTTTAAATTCTAAGATATATAAAGAGGGGGATAAAGTAATAATGGTCTCTAGTTATGGTCCGGGAGGTGAAGAGTTTTTCTATATTTTAGATTATGTCAGGTCTACTAGTTTGTGGTATTTACTTATCATCTTCTTTGTACTGCTAGTTATAATTGGTCGTTTTACCGGTTTTAGATCTTTTTTCTCTTTAGTTTTAAGCTTCTTAGTTATTGTAAAGTTTATTATCCCCCAAATCTTAAATGGCTCTAGTCCACTTTTTATCACTATAATTGGGTCAATTATTATTTTACTAATTGTTATTTATTTAACGGAAGGCTTTAAGGCTAAATCTCATATAGCAGTTGTTAGTATATTTTTTAGTCTTTTAATTACAGTATTTTTTTCGACATTATTTGTTGATTTAGCTAAACTTAGTGGTGCTGCCAGTGAAGAGGTGCTTTTTCTTTTTAATTTTCAGGGAACAATGATAAACTTAAAGGGATTACTCTTAGCGGGTATAATTATTGGAACCTTAGGAGCTTTAGATGATATTGTTATTTCTCAAATTGCTACTTGTAAAGAAATAGCCAAGGCTAATATAAGTTTAAGTTATAGGGAACTATATAAAAGAACATATAAGGTTGGCATCTCTCATATAGCCTCTATGACCAATACTTTATTTTTAGCATATGCTGGAGCCTCGCTTCCACTTTTAATACTTTTTGCTTCCGGTCAGAGTGTATTTAGTGGTTGGCAACAAGCTTTAAATACGGAGTTAGTGGCTACAGAAATTATTAGAACTTTAACCGGATCTATTGGTATAATAATGTCAGTACCCATTGCCACTGCCTTAGCAGCTTGGCATTATAGTAAAAAGAATTTAATTAATAAATAGTGAGATTATATAATTATATTTATGAAAGAAAAAGAGAAGAATAATACAAGTCAATATATACTTGAAGTTTCTAATTTAAGTAAGAGTTTTAAAAAATTTAAAGCTGTTGATAATATTAGTTTTAAAATTAAAGCCGGAGAAGTTTTTGCTTTTTTAGGTCCTAATGGGGCGGGTAAGAGTACAACTATAAAGATGTTAACTACACTTTTACAGCCAGATGAAGGAGAAATTTTTTTAAATGGTTTCAGTGTTTTGAAAAATAAAGCTGAAGTGAGAAAATCTTTTGGTATAGTCTTTCAAGACCCAAGCTTAGATTCGGAGTTAAGTGCTTATGAGAATATGTATTTTCATGCGGTGTTATATAAAATTCCTAAAAAAGAAAGACAGTTAAAAATTAAAAATCTTTTAGAAATGGTTGATTTATGGGAAAAAAGAAAACAAGTAGTTAAAAAATTCTCTGGAGGCATGAAAAGACGCCTAGAAATAGCTAGAGGACTTTTACATCATCCTAAAGTTCTTTTTTTAGATGAACCAACTTTAGGTTTAGATCCTCAAACTAGACAGCATATTTGGCAATATATAATGAATTTAAATAAATCAGAAGGTTTAACTATATTTTTTTCAACTCATTATTTAGATGAAGTAGAAAAAATTGCTAATAAAGTAGCTATAATTGATAAAGGTAGAATTATAGAGAGGGGTTCAGTTGAGGAAATAAAAAATCGGCAAAATAGTAAAAGCTTAGAAGATGCCTTTATTAAATTAACGGGGAATAATCTAAGAAATGATGAAAAAGCTGAAACCTTTTCTCGATTTAGACAAACTATAAGAAAAAGTTAATAATAATATTTATGTTTAATATTATTTATATTCTTTGGCTCAGGCAAATAAAAAGATATTGGCGTTCTAAATCTAGAATTATAGGTTCTTTAGGGCAACCAGTATTATTTTTAGTGGCCTTAGGCTTTGGTTTCGCTCCAATGTATGAAGCTAGTGGTCAAGGAAATTTTATTCAATTTTTAGCTCCAGGAATTATTGCTATGAGTATTATTTTTACAGCAATGTTTTCAGGTATGGAAGTGCTATGGGATAAACAGTTTGGTTTCTTGAAAGAAACTTTAGTTGCTCCTGTTAGTAGATTTAATATCATGTTAGGCAGAACTCTAGGTGGAGCTAGTGTAGCTATTTTTCAAGGTTTGTTGGTCTTATTTATTTCTAGTTTTTTTGGTTTTTCTCTACCAAGCTTAGGAGGATTTTTCTTAGCTTTGGTTTTTATGTTTTTAATAGCCTTATTTTTTACTGCCTTAGGTACAGCTATTGCTTCAATGTTAGAAGATATGCAAGGTTTTCAATTGATTATGTCTTTTTTAGTTATGCCTATATTTTTTCTTTCAGGCTCTCTTTTTCCCTTGGAAGGAATTAATCAGGTGCTATATTCAGTTATTAGAATGAATCCTTTAACCTATGGTGTTGACGGCCTTAGGTTTGGTTTAACCGCACAAGGATCTTTTAGCGTTGGTTTAGATTTAATAGTTTTACTTGTTTTGACTATAGTCTCTTTAATTATAGGGGCTAAACTTTTTTCTAGAATACAGACTTAAATCATTGTATTAAATATAAAATATATGAATTTAGAAAAAATTAGCAATATAAGCGCTCGCGTTGAAACCCTCGATAAAAAAGAAAGGAAAGAAATTTTGTTTGAAAGAATTGGGAAAATTGCATTGGTTTACGCTGATAAAAAGTTTAATGAGATTAGAGAAAGTGATAGTAATTATAAATTTTCTGATGCAGTTAAAGATTCTACACCATTAAAAAATATTATTTTAGATCCAGTTTTTCAGTTGGATAACTTTAGTTTTAAAAAATATCAAGAGAAAATTGATTTATTTTTAAAAGATTTTTATCTTGAGTTGGATAATATTTATGAAACAGATAGATTTGATTTGGATAAAATTTCTAGTCTAACTAGTTCAAAAAAAGATTCAATTAAAAAATATTTAGATGTAGAAAATTTTAAAGATTTTGAAAAGAAAACTAAAGAAAGTGACACAAAAGTGTTAAATTTTAATAAAATTAATAATATTGAAGTAGATGCTGAAAAGAAATATAAAGATCTAGAAAAATTAGGATTTTCTAAATTTGATCATTTTATAGAGGTTCATGTTGAAGATTTTTATAACACAGATCAAAATAATTTAGGTTCAGAATTAATTAAAAAAGATCTTGGTTTAGTGGCGGAACATATTATTGATAAAGAACCAGAAACAGCCGCGGTTATCGGTAAATCTTGGTTGTTAGACACTCCTTTGGCTGATCGTTTAGGGTTTCAACGAATAGAAGATAAGGAAACAAAGCAAAATGATTTCTCAACTTGGCTACAATTTATTGATAAAAATGGAGAGATTGATCAAAAAAGGTTTAATCAATTTTTAAAAACAGAAGAGTTGCCCTATAAAAGTGTTAAAGCTATGATGTTGGTTGAAGATTTTTTAAAAAGATATTTACCAGAAAATCGTCGCGGTAAAGTAATTTTAAAAGAGGTAAATGCAGATAGAAAAGATTTCTGGTTTAAGCTGCAGAATGATACGCAGTTAATTAAGTCGGAATGGGATGATTTGTTAAAAAATAATGATGATTTTGATATTTTTATTAATAGCAATAAATCATTTAATGAGGTATTAAATTTTCTTGATTTAGAAGACAGAGAGCAATACATAAGTTTTTTAAAGATTATGTATAATAGTAATATTCCTTGGCTTAAATTTCATGAACATAAAAACGAGAGTATTGAAAAAATAGATAAAAAGATAAATAAAATCATGAAAGATGATTTATATAAAGATAAAGAAATTTTTATAGATAAATTATATTAACTACAAATTTATGAGATTAAAAAATAAGGTAGCAATAGTAACTGGAGCTGGTTCTGGTATTGGGCAGGCTATTTCGGAGGCGTTTATTAAAGAAGGAGCTAAAGTTGTTTGTAGCGATATTAATATAGTTAAGAATCTCTCTGATAGGGCTTATTTTATAAAAGCTGATGTTTCCAAAAGCGAGGAAATTAAAAATTTAATTGCTAAAACAGTAGAGAAGTTTGGTTCTTTAGATATTATGGTTAATAATGCTGGCATTGGTTCCGCGGGTAGTATCATTGAAGAAACTGATGAAAATTTTTCTAAAGTTTTAGCTGTAAATTTATTCGGAGTCTTTTATGGCTGTAGAGAGGCAGCCAAGTTTATGAAAGAAAATAAAGTATCTGGATCAATTATTAATATTGGTTCTATTTTAGGACAAGTTGGTTTTCAGGGAGCAATTTCTTATTGTGCTGCTAAAGGTGGCGTGATGCAAATAACTAGAGCAGGTGCTCTTGATGTAGCTTCGTTTGATATTAGAATTAATGCTATTGCTCCGGGATTTGTATCTACTGAAATGACCAAGGAAGCATTGAAAAATAAAGATTTTAATAACCTAGTTCTAGGTTCAACTCCTTTAAACCGCTTAGGAACTCCTAAGGAAATTGCCACTACGGCTATTTTTTTAGCTAGTGATGAATCTAATTATATCACGGGAGAGGTTATTTTTGTAGATGGAGGTTGGAGGGCTAAATAATAAATAAATAATAAAATTATGTTAGAAGAAAAAAATATGAATCAAGATTATATTTTAGAGGAAGAAGAGTCTAATAAAGGTCTAGAAAATGAAAATAATGGTGATAATTTGGATTATGAGCTTGAAAATAAATCCAAGAAGAAGAGTGTTAAGAATAAGTTTA
>Ga0307991_1001887_pt1 | contig 14439 bp, 10 predicted proteins | sample EllFjometagen131_FD_203146 | JGI IMG/M metagenome (GOLD analysis project Ga0307991, IMG submission 203146) | Marine microbial communities from Ellis Fjord, Antarctic Ocean - #131 | ecosystem: Environmental > Aquatic > Marine > Unclassified | place: Southern Ocean | collected 2014-10-08
ACAATTACTGATATTAATTTCTATACCGGGCATGAGAACACTCAAGCTGCCTGGTATGCCTCATGGGAAAAGGATCTAAAAGAAAATCATCAGCATAACCCTATCACGTATGACAATGAAATTGATGATTTTGAGCAGCCTCATCTGGAAATACATAATATTTTCCATGTCAATGATAATGTGCAATTCAAAAATACTGCCTTTTATATCAAAGGGAAAGGCTATTATGAAAAAGAAGATCAGGACGCTGATCTTTGGGAATATGGCTTAGCTGATACCGTTGATGCCGGCACAATTGTGCTGATCCGTCAGAAATGGGTAGATAAAGAGCAGTATGGACTGGTGAGTAATGTATCTATAGAGCATGGTAAAGGCGAACTGGCTATGGGAACATATCTGAGTTACTTTGCCAGTGATCATTGGGGAGAGGTGGACGATATTGAGAATGAAGAGCTGGTGGATGATTTTGTCCCGGGCACTGATTACTATAAATACCAATCACAAAAAAATTACATTACTGCTTATGCAAATGAGAATTATCTACTATTTGAGAATTTTAACCTGATGGCTAACCTGCATTATCAATACATCACATTTGATTTTGAACAAAAGGAAGCAGGAAATTTCAGAGGCGAATACTTAAATAAATATAGCGTAGATTATTCCTTCCTGAATCCCCAGGTGGGAGTGAATTATAATCTGACAAAGAAATGGAATATCTATGCTAATACCGCGATCTCAAACAGGGAACCTGCTGATGATGAACTCTACGATACCTGGGATGGTCCTGATGATCTGGGGAAACAGCCTTTATTTGCTGATTATGATATCATTTATGATGAAAATGGTGAGGTGGAACGCTATGAATGGAGCGATCCGCTGGTTGAACCTGAATTCGTGATTGATTATGAAATCGGGGCAGCATATTTAACTGACAGGAATATGATCAAAATAAATGCCTATTATATGGATTTCAATAATGAGATAGTTGATTATGGGGGAGTGGATGATCAGGGTAATGCTATCAGGGGAAATGCCGATGCCACTATCCATCAGGGGATTGAACTTGAGTTTGCTTCCAGATTCAGCAGATTCTGGCAATTTTCCGCTTCTTTCGCCTGGGCAGATAACTATTTCCGTGATTTCAAATATGATAACTGGGATGGCTCTGTGATCGATCTCACTGGTAATAAACTGGGTGGCTCTCCTGAACTGCTGGGTCAGGCAAAATTGAAGTTTGCTCTAAACAAAATTAATGCCTCTATTCAGGCACAATATACCGGAAACCAGTATCTTGATAATTCAGAAAGTGAAAATCATATCATCGCAGAAAGTACTGTCTGGAATATGGGACTTGATTATAAACTGGTTAATCTGATTGGCAGCAGCACTTTGGCATTGCAATTCAGATTGAATAATATATTTGACCTTAAATATGAAACCGCCGGCTATCTGGATGATGCTGATGGTGACGAGCAATATGATGATAATTTCTATTTCCCTGCTGCTGAACGCAATTTCACTGCATCGCTTAGATTAATGTATTAAAATATAAACATACTCAATTTGCCACAGATGGTACTGATTTACACGGATAAAAAGATGTTTTAGCAACGAAAAGTCTCCATTTATTACGCCTTATCAAGATAATACTAACAAGACGAACAGGTTCGAAGGGTTTCAATTTTTGGGAAATTGACATATTTCCTTTCAGGGATATAATAATAAAAAAATGAAAAGTCTCTCTAAAATAAAGTAGTTAATTATTTTTTTATATTGACATCTTTATTAAATAATAACTTATTAACACATCAAATTTGGAGGGTCGATATGAAAAAAGTAATGTTTTTAATTTTCTGTATTTTTCTTGTCATTAATCTATTTGGTCAAAGTCCTCGTCTAATCGGAATGGGTAATGTAAATGGTTATCTCGCTGATGATAGTGATATCTTCACATATCCCGCAACGATCAATTCTTATGGAAATATCGCTTATGGCTATTTAAATGATTCAGATGTTTCCGGCGACACCAATAATTTTGGACTTAATTATGAACTCCCGACAGCAGTACTGGGATTGTATTTCAATAAGCAGCTGCCTTGTTTGGCAATGAGTGAAGAAATTAGTTTAATGTATGTTGATCTGGACAAGAATTTCCAATTATTTTTCGGGTTTAATGACAACATGGCACTGAGATTTTCTTTGGCTATGGATAAGTATACTTCCGAAGATGCTTCTCCTGAAATTACTGAAAGTGCGATGGCTTTAGGAGTTGGTTTTGGGTACTCAACCGAACAATTAGATCTGGGTGTTAATATTCTTCTTCCTTCTTATACAAATGAAATAGATAATTCATCAACAACAACCGAAGAAAAAGAATCAAAATTCATCATTGATGCTAATGCAAGAAGTATATTCTCTCAAAAGGATAATGTTGATTGGGTCGGAAAACTGGATTTTGAATTTGGCTCATCAACTTATGACGATGATGTTGCTGGAACCGATGATATTACAAGCAGTGTTTTTAATATCAGCCTTGGTTTAGCAGGAAACGTAAATATTGATGACAATAATATTCTGGTTTTGGGAGTAACTCCTTTTGGATTGTTATCAAGCAGCTCAACTGATGCAAATGATGATACTGACACCATAACTACTATGACTTTACCTGCCTTTAACGTAGGATTTGAATCTCAAATTTGCAAATGGCTTGTTGTGCGCAGTGGTATCGAACAGGGATACTATATAATCTCCAATACAGACGAAATCAATGGTGATGAACAGACTGATTCAAACTATGATAGTTATTTCAATTACGCAATGGGCTTAGGTTTTGTTTACAAAAACTTCAATCTGGACTGTGTGTTTAACAAGGATTTTCTGCATAATGGTGCCAATTTCATAACTGGAGCAACTACAAGTAATATTTTCGGTGAAATCATGCTGGAATACAATTTCTAAGCTGAAATATTAATGATATTGAGCTCCCTGATTATCTTAATTAGGGAGCTCAAAAAATATGAGTCTTTTTAAAATCGAGGCAAGCTACTAATAAATATTTGCATTTGAGAATCAGATTAGTACCTTCTTCTATTATATTAATGGAATATAGGGTGTTATAATAATTTATCATTACACAAATTAATAGGGAGGAGTTTTGTATAGAAGAGTTATAATTATTCTCATTTGTGTCATTTTAGTCGGTTTTATGACTACCTGTAGCGATAATCCTACGGAATCCGATGACCCTATCGAAACCATAGTATCAGAATTTACAATTCCAATTAACCCGGATCTGATCCCTATTATTGAATATGCCGAGGATTCCATCGAACTTCCATACAGTCCATGGCTACCTGAAATTAATTTTGCTGCTATACTGGTATGTTCACCTTGTGAAAAAGCTCCATCAGGATTTTTGAAAAGGGTTACCGGTGTTACTCGTGGACCCACATCAACCACGTTAGAAATTGAGGATGTTGCTCTGGAGGAAACATTTGATCAAGCAGATTTTACAACTGGAGACACTCTTAGAACTACCGATATAAAAACCACTACTTATCTGACAGATGGAATAGAATTTATTGAAGATACCAGAGATCCCACCAGATGGTCTTATCAAATGAATAAAGATGTTGCCTTATTTCCTAATGTAAATATGCATGTGGAAGGTCCCATCTCCTTCACCCAAAGTTTTGGCTTTATGCTGAAAATAAAATTCTTATGTAAATTGAACAAGATAACATTTTCCACCCATACTGTTGAATCCATGGATCTGGATGTAACTTTGACCGGTGATTTCGAGACTCCTGGTAGTATAACTGTCTGGGATACTACTTTAGTTAATCATAAGATGAACCCGATAACTTTCTATGTATATGGAGTTCCGGTAGTATTTGTGCCGACAATCTCAGTTGGGTTAAACATTTCAGCAGAAGGGAAAGCTACAATTTCAACCTCAATTTCACAATCTGTCGATATAAATGCCAGTGTGAATTACAGAAGAGGCAGAAAGGGTCCTGACTGGTATGCATCAAGTGATTTTACTCACACTTTTGACTATACAGACCCTGTTGTGAACTTTAGTACTGCTGTGCAGGTTGGTGCTGGACCTAGCATGGATGTAATGCTGTATGGCAAGGCAGGTCCCTACGTTGGTTTATCAGGATATCTTGAGTTTGAAGCAGACACTCAGATAGTTCCCTGGTGGGTATTATCAGCAGGGATTAAAATGACTATGGGTGTAAAATGCAAAATATTGGGATATGGTGCAAATTGGGAAACGGATGTTTTTGATTATCCAGAAATCCTTACTCATGCACCTGAAACACAATGCTTACCGCCATTATTTGATCCACCTGGAAATACATTCTTTGCGGGGCAGTATATAGAGTTATCATGCGCAACTTCCGGTTCGGAAATCAGATATACTTTTGGTGGATCTGAACCGACAATTTATTCTGATCTTTATGAGGGTCCCATTTGGGTTGAAGAAGATACTGAGATCAAGGCTAAGGCTTTCAAACCTGATTCTGATTGGATAGAAAGTCATATTTCAACAGAATTTTATGATATCAGATTATTTGAAGAGGATTTTATCTATGTAGAAGGTGGTAATTTTGAGATGGGTGATCATTACAACGATGGTGAATTAGATGAGAAACCTGTTCATGAAATTTGGATAGATAGCTTCTGGATAGGAAAATGTGAAGTGACCCAGAGTGAATATGAGGCTTTGGTAGGTTCTAACCCTGCTCATGACTACGGGGTTAGTGATGAATATCATGAATATCCTGTTTATTATGTAAGCTGGTATGATGCTGCGGATTATTGTAATCTTAGAAGTATTGCACATGGTTTCGATCGCTGCTATAATTCACAAACTTACGAGTGTGATTTCAGTGCAGATGGCTTCAGATTGCCCACTGAAGCTGAATGGGAATATGCAGCCAGAGGCGGTATGTATTGGGCAGATAATTACAAATACAGCGGGACAACTGATAATATTTCCGATTATGTGAATTTCTGGCAGGGAGGCAGCCATGAAGTTGGAACCAAATTGCCTAACCAGTTAGGGCTTTTTGATATGAGCGGTAATGTTTTTGAATGGAGCAATGACTGGTATTCAGCAACTTATTTTCAAATCAGCCCAGTAAATAATCCGAAAGGACCAGACTCCGGGGATTTCAGATCAGCCCGTGGAGGTGGAGCTAATGCTACCTTCAGCCGTACTGCTAACCGCTGGGGCTGGGTTTTGCCAACTTCAGATAGTAATAACGACTTAGGTTTCCGCCTTTGCCGAGTAAAAGATTAAGGGATGAGGAGGAACAGATGAAAATACTATTATTTGTATTTGTTATTACATTGTTATTATTATCAGGATGTGGAGAAAAAGCCACTGAAACAGAAGATTCTACCCAGGCTGTTCTATCCGATCCGTATCCGTTAAACGACGCTTCCGGTATTTCTCCTACCACAGATCTAATGTGGACATGCACTACTAATAATGGAGAATTGCTCAGCTACAATATTTATTTTGGGACAGATTCTTTGCTTTATGATGGAGATAAGATATTTTCAAATGAGAGTGACTCACTCTGTAACCCGGGACCCTTGGACTATGCAACAACTTACTACTGGAAGATAGAAGCAGGAGACGGTGTTTATTTTAAAGAAGGAGATGTCTGGAGCTTTACTACAATGGATCAGATCGAAGGTATGATCCTGGTGGAAAGTGGGACTTTTGATATGGGTGATCAATTTGACAGGGCAGAAAATGATGAATTACCGGTTCATGAAGTTACGCTTGGCAGTTATCTGATCGGGGAGTATGAAGTTACCCAAGGTGAATATTACGCTGTTATGGGTAGAAATCCTATTCATGATCATGGAAGAGGATACTACCACCCCGAATACAACGTTAGCTGGTTTGAAGCTGTGGAATACTGCAATGCCTTGAGCATACAGGAAGGATTTACTCCCTGCTATAACTTGTCGGACTGGAGCTGTAATTTTAATGCAGATGGTTATAGACTGCCTACCGAAGCTGAATGGGAATATGCTGCAAGAGGTGGAATCTATTGGACCTACAATAATAAATATAGTGGTACAACTCTATATTTATGGTCAGTTGCGATATATGGCGTTGTGTATCCTGTACCGGTAGAAGTCGGCACATTGATATCAAACCAACTGGATATTTATGATATGAGCGGAAATGTGTGGGAGTGGTGTCATGATTGGTATTCTGATATTTATTATTTTTCCAGCCCGGTTAATGATCCATCAGGTCCCGAAAATGGTGAATACCGCGTAAAACGTGGTGGTAGCTGGGGATATAATGCTGCCAGTTGCGAGGTTGCTAATCGAAGCGAGTATGAGCCTGGAACTCAAACGCCTTATGTAGGTTTCCGGGTAGTCAGATCATATTCTTATTGACCGAGCAAACTTGAAACTTTAATCAATACCATAAATGCTGAAAAATAGTCTGGGAATATGATGATAATTTCTATTTCCCTGCTACTGAACGTAATTTCACCGCATCGCTTAGGATAATGTATTAAAAAATAGATTAAGCGTCCGGGATTTTGTCACGGACGCTTTTTTTGCTTGCCTTGAATGCTTCTCATAGCTAATGGACAGAAAGAAGTCCTTACACCTGTTCAGAGGGAAATCAGCAAGAGATCAAAGGTTCAGAGCATTTTTTATTCCAGAACCATAATCTTTGTCTGCTTTCATAAAATGTTCAATCATATTCTTCTGGATATCAACAGGGGCTTTTTTCAAAGAACCGGTAATATTCTCAATTAACTCTTTCTGCTGTCTGGCAGACATTAGTCTGTAAAGATTTCCGGGTTGTATATAATCATCATCAACACCTCGTTTCTGTTCATACCGGTCGGCAGCACCGGAAATTTTCAAAGGTGGCTCTTTGTATGAAGGATCTTCTTTAGGTCCACCAAAACTGTTAGGTTCATAGTTTGGTCCTTTCCCTCCATTATCGTCAAACCTCATAGAGCCATCACGCTGATAAGGATTATTAACTTGAGCTCCCTTGGGAGTATTTACCGGTAAACGTTCATAGTTTCCACCCAGACGGTAACGATGAGCATCAGCATAAGAGAATATTCTAGCTTGCAGCATTTTGTCAGGAGAAAATGAGATACCAGGAACCACATTTGAAGGTGAAAATGCAGCCTGTTCTATTTCGGCAAAATAATTTATCGGGTTTTTGTTCAATTCCAAAACACCTACTTCTATAAGTGGATAATCTCCATGGAGCCAGACTTTAGTAATATCAAAGGGATTCCAGCGATAATGTTCAGCATCTAATTCCGGCATGATCTGTATGTATAAAGTCCATCGGGGATATTTACCTTCTTCAATAGCGTTGAAAAGCTGACGGGTATGGTAGTCAGGATTTTCACCTGCTAATTTATCAGCTTTTTCTGGTGCCATACACTGAATTCCCTGTTGGGTTTTGAAATGGAATTTCACCCAAAACCTTTCGTTTTCTGCGTTTATCAAACTGAATGTGTGACAGCCATAGCCATTCATATAAGGGATACCCTGAGGAATACCTCGTTCAGAGAATAGAACGGTTACCTGATGAAGTGATTCCGGTACTTGAGACCAGAAATCCCACTGCATAACTTCGTTTTTGCAATTTGTTTGCGGATCACGTTTTTGAGTGTGAATGAAATCAGGGAACTTAATGGCATCGCGGATAAAGAAAACTGGTGTATTATTACCCACCAGATCCCAATTACCCTCTTCAGTGTAGAATTTCAAAGCAAATCCTCGCACATCGCGCACTGTGTCAGCAGACCCTTTTTCTCCTGCTACAGTTGAAAAGCGACCAATCATCGCTGTTTTTTTGCCGATCTGGGAGAATATACTGGCTTTGGTGTATTTCGTTATGTCGTGTGTAACTGTAAAAGTTCCATGAGCCCCAGCTGCTTTGGCATGAACAACTCGTTCCGGGATACGCTCACGATTGAAATGAGCCAGTTTTTCCTGTAGATAGTGATCCTGTAATAATATGGGACCACGTTCACCTGCAGTTAGGGAAGTCTGATTATCTGGAACTGGAATACCGGCAGCAGTTGTTAAGATTTTTTTCTTTTTATCCACAATTTTCCTCCTGTAAGGTAAAAAGCATATTTATAATATACTACTCAAATACTAATTGTCAATTAATATTGCGATAGCTTAATCTTGTATCTTACTCTTGTAGCTTAATCATGTAGCTTAATCTTTCCAGATTAAGTTCTTAAAAATATCAAATAATTTTCGATTATTTATGGATTCTTCAGAAGCTGAAAAGCAATACAATTCCGCTTATACTGCACCATTTAAAATTTACTAACACCTTAGATTTTGTCCTGATTATCAGAAAATTGTCTTTTTATAATAGACATAAAATCAGTAATGAATAATATGCAACAATGAGAAAAATATCAGATAAAGAAATAAAGAAATTGATCATCTCTGCCCAGTATCTGGCTGGAGAAAACGTAACAGGATTTACTGAACTATCAGAGACTTTCCGCAATCTGGGATATGTGCAGCTTGATACTATCCATGTTACAGAAAGAGCCCATCATCATATTCTATGGTCAAGGAATCCCTCCTATGATCAGCAAATGCTTACTGACCTGATGGCTGAAAATAAAGTCTTTGAATACTGGTCTCATGCTGCTTCTATACTGCAGATTGAAAGTTTCAAATATACCCTTAGGCGAAAGCAGAATTTTGCCTGGCATAATGAAGTTACTGATTCAGCAGATTTCCAGACATTACTGACTCATGTTTATGAGCGGATATGCCAGGAAGGTGCTTTATCTTCCAGTGATTTTGATGATAAACACAGAAAACCTCGTGAAATCTGGAGCTGGAAGCTTTCGCGTTATGCACTGGAATATCTTTTTCAGCAGGGGAAATTAATGGTAGCTAGACGCGATAAATTCCGCAAAGTATATGACCTAACAGAAAGAGTGTATCCTGAAAGCCGCGAGATAGTATCTCCTTCGCCGGATGAAATTGCTGCCTATCAGATCAATCAGGCGATTTCTGCTCATGGCGCATTAACAGAAAAAGAAATAAGGGATTATCTCAAGTTTGCAGACGCAGCAAGTATCTCGAAGGTGATTAAAGAATACGTAACAAAGGGAAGTATCAAGCCGGTTGAATATAATAACAAAGTCTATTATACATCAGCTCAAACTCCTCAGTTTGAAGACTATCCGGAAAAGGTTTGCATCCTTTCACCATTTGACAATTTCATAATTAACCGCAGACGGATCCTTGATATCTTTAATTTTGATTATAAACTGGAATGCTATCTCCCAGCAGCAAAACGGAAATTCGGTTTCTTCTCCATGCCACTTTTATATCAAGATCGCTTTATTGGTCTGCTTGATGCCAAAGCTGAGCGTAAAAAGAAAGTGCTCCAGATCAATAATCTGATTAAATTTACAAAATTGAGTAAAAGAGAAGAGAAATTACTGCAATCTGCGATTGAGGATTTCGCAGCATTCAATAATTGCCAGACAATTGATTTAAACCCCCACTCATAAGATGATTTACATTTTCCTTCAAAAGATCTTTCAGGCGGCATCTTATCAGGATGAGACCTGTTCCCCTCTTATCTATGATTTTATTCTATAAGCAATAGATCCTCAATATCTGAAATTAGTTGATGTAATTCTTCCGGATTATTGTTTTTTTCCAAAATTTCACTGATCTTGATTTTCATATCAAGAAGATCAGTTTGAAATCCTGCTGCACCGGAAAGGGTATTTTTTGCTTTATAATATTTTATAATAGTACTATACAGTTTTTCGAGCAAGTATTGGTTTTGTGTATTTTCAATATTTTTCTTGATTGCTTTCAGGATTTTATATGCTTCTTTCAACTTTCGCGTCTCGTGTGGGGATATAATTATTTTTCAAGGTCTGTACGTGATGAAAGACCAGAACATTTTTAGAGTAAATTATTAATTAAGATATTACCCGCAGTATTTATAACTTGACAGTTTTTAATTAATATAGTTATTTCTTAATGACTGGTAAAGGAAACAAATACTTTAAAAAAGTGCTGAAGATATTGATTTGTATTATGAGAGGTGAAATGTAATGAAAAAAAACACTAATGACACGCAGGATATATTTATAAGTTACAGAAGAAGAAGTGGAATATTTTTAGCAATATTAATCAAAGAAAACCTTGTAGCAAAAGGCTTCTCTGCATTTATGGATATAGATGGTCTTAGAAGTGGTAAATTCAATGAAAAAATATATACTAAGATTGATAATGCCACTGATTTTATTGTGGTTTTAACTGGTAACTGCCTGGAGAGATGTCAAAATGAGAATGACTGGGTAAGGAAGGAAATTGTCTATGCTATAAAGAAGAAAAAAAACATCATCCCTGTTTTTTCAGATGATTTTAATCATAACGTAACTCTGCCTTCTAACATCGATTCTTTACTGAGTTATAATGGAGTTGATGCTCGTACTGAGTTATTTGAAGAAAGTATGAATAGACTAGCAGACAAATTCCTGAAAAGTAAGCCGAAAATCCCAGTAAATCCTATCTGGCCAAAATTATTTTATGCTACAATGAGTGTTTTAATAGTTTTCATAATTGTATCTTCTTTCATAACATATCTTCCGGAAATAAGAAATGTATGGCATAAATTGATTCCCATAGATGGAGATCATTTTGATTTTGACCTTAATACTCAATGGTTTATGAAAACAACAACAGGCCCATCAAAAAGGAAATTTTTCGCAATGGCCTATGATCCAGAAAATAAATATACCATTCTCCAGGGAGGATTTGGTATAGAATATCAAAGCAAATTTGTTCATTCACAGGCAACTACGCTTTCCGATACCTGGATTTGGCAGAACAATAAATGGGAAAAATTTAATGGAAAAGGATATCATGTTAAGCTATCTGCAATTGCGTATGATCGAACGAGAAAACAATTGATCATGCTTGGAGGAGAGGGAACTCAAAGTACTTATAAAATATTGTCTGATACACGTTATTGGAATGGAGATGAATGGAAATTATTTACGAGATCAGGACCTGACAATCGCAATAATCACGCTATGGAATACGATGAAGTCCGCAATTCTATTATCATGTTTGGTGGCTTGGGAAGAAGCTGCGATCAATTTGGAAATCTTCATTTTTACACATATGATGATACTTGGGAGTTCAAAGATTCATTATGGACTAAAATAGATGTGGAAGGACCAGAACCAAGGGGTGGTCATAAAATGGTATTTGACGAAAGAAATCAGAAGATAGTTCTTTTTGGGGGGCAAGGAAAGAAAGAACTACTAAATGACACTTGGTTGTGGGATGGTTCATTGGCTAAATGGACAAAAGTTGAAACCTTAAAATCTCCCTCTCCACGTCAGGATTTTGGAATGGTTTACGATTCGATACAAAAAGTCGTACTCTTATTCGGAGGTAAATCGAAAGAAGGTGTTGCAGTTAATGATCTTTGGATGTGGAATGGTGAAGAATGGAAACTGATCGAGAAGCATTCACCACCTCAGCCTCGATATGGACACGGCATGGTTTATGATGAATATAACGATGAAATAATAATTTATGGGGGTAATAATTTAACTGAAACCTGGACTCTAAAACTGAATTAAACAAGTTATAGGCCATGGTTTAGTTTTTATTAATATTTTGCCAAGACACTTTCCCATTTTAAACAAATTCCAATTACTATTTTACGATATGATATCCAGTTTCATTTAATATTTTTGGTATATTTCGAATTGCATTTTTGACTTTTCCCCTTTCCTCAACATTAAGTTGTTCGTTTAAACCCAACGTGTTTAAACCTTTTTTTTATCTCATCTTGACTCCAAATTAGAATTTTGGCTATATCTTCCAGGTTATTTTGATCACTTATAATCCAAAATAATAAATCATTATGCTTTTTTCTTTTATTATTTCTTGTATTTCCATATATCCACCCAAGTTTTATCTTTTGAAGACACCATCTGTAATGTACCCAACGAGCCATTTTTTTCGACATCTTCAGTGGATAAATAAACTATGTTGTTTTGTATGCTATTCCTGATAGCAGGTATTATGGAATAACCTATTTTTTAAATACAATTGATAATACTCAGTCTGCTGAATATTTGTAGCTCGGGAACAATCATCCAGTTCATCCCAAGTTTTAGAAATATTTATTTCGTTTCCATTGTGTTCCTGATCTTCTATGAATTTATCATGACTGGCACGACTAAAACTCTCATATTTACCATTACGTTGCATATTTTAAGGTTTATAAATACTTGCGAGGTTACCAATATCAATTATTTTATTGAACGAATCAGGATATTCTTCTTGCAATTTGATCAAACTACCATTATTATTTATACTTAGGCTTATAATGTAATCTTTGTTTTTATCCAAAGATCGTACGAGATCAGACAAAAAGTCATTTATTTTGAGAGATGTCCTCAATGCTATGGTGTCATCAAATATCGTCACACTTATTGCACATAACCTATCGAAGGCGGAAAAATCACTTTCATTGATCAGCTTTGGACTTTTCCCAATGTACTTAATATCTTCAAGAGACCAAAATTGACAAACCTTTCCTCTTATAATCTCAGCATCTTTTCCGATAAATACGATATTTATGTTCTCACCAGAAATTCGAAGCTGATATATTAAACATAAAGACATATCGTTATTTCCGGTAATATAAACCGTATTATAATTAAATCCCTGCAATCCCTGTAACCTTATCAGGGCACTAATTTGATAGAAATTTCAGTATTAGATCATCACTTTATTATCTGGCTGAAATAGCGAACACTCGAAAAGTTTGTTAGCAACAAGGAGGTTTGTTTTATTCGTATTTCAGTGAATTTATTGGGTTTCTGTTTGCCGCATTGATCGTTAGATAGCTTACTGTCATGATTGCAATCAGTAGTGTGATCAATCCAGATAAAACGAAGTAACCCGGGTTTAGATCAATTCTGTAGGCAAAGTTTTGCAGCCAGTTTTTCATGATGAAATAGCCAAGGGGCAAGGCAATGATATTTGCCAAAATGACCCATTTGGTGAATTGCCTGATAAGATTCATAACAATATTGCTTACTGATGCTCCGAGTACTTTCCTTACTCCAATCTCTTTTGTTTTTTGTTGTGTGGTAAATGCAGCTAAACCAAAAAGTCCCAGACATGCAATGAAGATAGCCAGAACTGCAAAAATTGTGAAAAACTGTCCGGCTCTTAGTTCAGATTGATGTAGATTATCAAAATATGTATCCATAAAGAAATATTCAAAAGGCTGATTACCAGCTAAATCGCTCCATTTCTCTTTGATAAAACCTAAAGTGCCAGCTACATTTTCAGGTTGTATCCTTATGACCATAAATTCTTTCCACCAGAGTGACGGATGAAAGATAATAATTGGAGAGATTTCATCGCGCAATGAATTGTAATGGAAATCTTTTACAACTCCAATAATGGTGAGGACTTCATCAGAGCCAGGTTCGATCAGCTTTCTACCGACGGGATTTTCATAGCCCAATTCCTTGACTGCGGCTTCGTTAATGATGATTGAATGCTCTTCTGCTTCATTATCTTTAAAAAATATTCTACCTTCTACCAAAGGAATCCCCATTGTTTCCAGGTAATCATAATCTCCGCATAAACGAAAGAAATGATGCAATTCATCGGGAGTGTTATTATCTTTGTTATACATACTGCCGTCTGAACATGAACCTGGCACGCTAAATGCAGCGCTGGCAGAAATTATTGCCGGCGATTTGAGGATTTCTTCTTTAAATACCGGGATTTGATCGTCGAGAATATGTGCTCTATCGATCACCAACAGTTGTTCTTTGGCAAATCCCAGTTTTTTATTGCTGATGAATTTCATCTGCTGGAGTGAAATTATGGTGCAAAGTATCACTAAAATCGAAATAGCGAACTGAAACAAAACCAGAGCATTTCTAAAACCGGTCTTCTGTTTGCCTTGGAAGAGATTTCCCTTTAATACGGTTATTACTTTGTATGATGAAAGCGCTATTGCAGAATAACCTCCAGAAATCAGACCGATAATGACAGCTATCCCGAAATAGGCAATGTAAGAATAATTACCGATAAATTTCAAAACCAGATCCTTACCCGTGAAATCATTGAATTGGTTTAACAGTAGCTTGGAGCCAATTAATGCAAAGATCATGGCGAAAATACTAATTACTATAGATTCCATCAGGAATTGACGAATCAAATGTCCACGGCTTGACCCCAAAACTTTACGAATACCAATTTCTTTTGCCCTTACAGCAGATCGTGCTGTAGTAATATTCATGAAGTTTATGCAGGCAACCAGTAAAATGAAAAAACCGATTGCGGAAAACAAATACACATAACGAATAT
>Ga0307991_1001888_pt1 | contig 14435 bp, 9 predicted proteins | sample EllFjometagen131_FD_203146 | JGI IMG/M metagenome (GOLD analysis project Ga0307991, IMG submission 203146) | Marine microbial communities from Ellis Fjord, Antarctic Ocean - #131 | ecosystem: Environmental > Aquatic > Marine > Unclassified | place: Southern Ocean | collected 2014-10-08
TGGGTGCGAGGAGAAATTTCTAATTATATTTTACATACTAGTGGCCATACATACTTTACATTAAAAGATGAAGAAAGTCAAATAAAATGTGCGATGTTTCGTGGTTCAGTTTCCTCACTCAAATTTAAGCCAGAGAATGGTATGAAAGTCATAGTTTTATCTTCAGTTGGGGTATATAAACCTCGTGGTAATTATCAATTAATTGTTTCTGAAATGCACCCTGATGGTTTAGGGGCATTGCATCAAAAATTCTTACAGTTAAAAGAAAAACTGGAGAAGGAGGGTTTGTTTTCTGAGCAATATAAAAAACCAATCCCAACATTTCCAAAAACTATAGGGATAATTACATCTCCAACGGGAGCCGCAATAAGGGATTTAATCACAAACCTAATAAGAAGATTTCCTAACATAAATATTAAGTTAGTGCCCACACTTGTTCAGGGTGCTAGGGCTAAAGAAGATATTGTAAAATCCATTGAATTACTTAATAGAATTCAAGGGATAGATGTAATCATCCTTGGGAGAGGGGGCGGTTCTTTAGAAGATTTATGGTGTTTCAATGAAGAAGTTGTAGCTAGAGCCATTTTTAAGTCTAAAATACCTACAATCTCTGCAGTAGGACATGAAACAGACTTCACAATATCAGATTTTGTTGCTGATCGTAGAGCTTCCACTCCTTCCACTGCTACTGAAATAGCAGTTCCAGATAAAAAAGAATTGTTAAGTAATATAAACCATTTACGAGATAGATTAATACTTAAAACAAAAAGGACTATTGACTCTAAAAAGCAATGCTTGGGTCACCTTATAGACAGACCAATATTTAAACACCCATTTGATTTCATTAATCAATATTTACAACAAATTGATGATTTGGTTTTAATGTATCATAAAGCTGTTTCAAATGTATTAAAACTTAAAAGAAAAGGATTAGAAATAGTCTCTGCTAAACTTCATAGTCTAAATCCAAAAGCTGTTTTGAGTAGAGGTTATAGTATTACTATGAAAGAAGGTAAGATAGTAAAAACTGTAGGTGATGTTAAAATAAATGACATCCTAAATATAGTAATTCAAAAAGGAGAAATAAAAAGCAAAGTTACGGGGGTTAAAAATGGAAAATGAAAAAAAATCTTTTGAAGAAAACTTAAAGAAGCTTGAAGAAAATGTTAGATCCCTCGAAGAGGGAGAGTTGCCTTTAAAAGAAACTATTGAAAAATTTGAGGAAGGAACTAAACTATCAAAACTATGTAGCGAGGAGTTAGAAACATCACAACAAAAAATCGAAAAAATAATTGAAAAGGATGGGAAAATAATAAGTAAACCTTTTAAGATTGAAGAATAATTTAAAGGGTACTACCAACTTAACTGAGTAAAATCATTTTGATTTATAATTGGTTTTTAAATAAAACATTTCAAACATATTTAAGTTAACACAATAAATTTATTATTAGTCCATAAAATTTTAACTTGATAATTGTCTTTTTATTTTAGATTCTCTTCAATAATCTTCTTTTCTCCTTCTGTAATCCCATACAATTTGTAGACCATTTCGCCAATTTCTTTATCAGTTTTTCTTATCTCTGCTTCCATTTCAGTTAAAGAATTGAATTTCTTTTTCTTTGATTCGTCTTTAAACCATAAGTCTTTGGTGTTGTGGTTAAATTCTTTCATAACTGATTTTATCTTGTCAATATTTCTCTTAACTGTAATAATATATACAGGAACTTCTATTTTTTTGATTAATTCCAAAAGATTTCCTTTGCCAAACCCTTTACCTCTTTTTTTGTTAATGAATTTTTTGATTGAGAAGAACAGGAATTTTCTTACATCTTCGTCTTTAATAGTTAAAGTGAGTGCTTTAATATTCTTCCAGAGTTGTTTCTGCTCTTCATTGTAATTTGTCATATAAACTACTAGTTTATCTCCTTCTTCTTTGACGTTTAATGAAAGAATTTTTGATTTGATTTCATTAATTCCTCTAGAAGTCTCTCTTTGTATATCATAAAGTTCATAAGTATCAAAATAATGAGCAAGTTTGCAGTATTTTGTGTCAGAGATTGGTTGGTTTGATAAGACTTTATTGAAAGTTTCAACTAATTTGATTAGATTTTTCTTAAAATTAACAATTTTGTCAACATTCTGTATAATGCCTTTCTTTGACTCTTCATTTGAAATTATTATGGGTATTTTATCCAAGTATTGCGTGTGATACTTGTAATATCCTCCCGAAAACATGGGGCTTGTTTGTTTAAAGAAAAATTCAATAACTTTTGAATTTAATATCGCAACAACGTACTTGTAGTCAGAAATATATTTGTTTTTAAAAGTTATAATGTAACAATCATGTTCAATAAAATATCCTTCTTCATCAAATACAAACCTATTTTTGGAGGATAAATTGGGGGTAATAATTTTCGGTTTTTCAAAATATTCAAATTCTAGAGGATGTACAAGCTGCCACCACTCATTAAATTCAGACATTTGCTTTCCAAAGAATTTCCTTTTCTTAAGCTGAGTGGATCTTTCTCTTAGATATTTGAGTGTCTTGGGATATTTTTCTAAGTCTGGAAGAGATAGTGGTTTTTTATCTTTATTATTGGTATACAATACTTTATATCCGTCATCCAATATAACATATCTCTGTACGTTTTTTCCTTTTGGAACTTTTTTTAACAAAGCAGATTCCACATCTGGGGTATTATCTGACCTGAACATAAACGAATTATTGTCCCCTGTGATAAATCCTTGAACATTTTTTTCAGTAATATCTCCGAGTTTAATACTTGAAGATTTGGAAACTTTATCATAAATGTTCTGTAGTTCTTCAGGCATGAAACTCCAATTATCTTTGGTAAGAGCCTGTTGTCGAAAATTAAAGCAAGTAAAGTAATCATCATTGTAATATTTGTTCCCTATCTTTTTTGAGGCTGTTTTTAGAATTTGTTGGTTGAGTTTCTTAATCTTAACATAATTTCCAAGTTTTTGACCGAGTTTTTCTTTCCTAATAACAATTACACAAGGGTATGTTGTGACTTCCTCAAAAACTTTTAAATCTCCAAAATCTATAAACTGTTCTATTGTATAATCTTTAAGAATATGTTCCTTTAGTAGTTCCCCATATTTCGTTTGGGTAAACTTATTCGGAACGATAAAACTAAATAATCCCCCTTCTTTCAATAAACTTAGAGCTTTCTCTATGAATAGAACATATGTATCATATTTTCCCCGTGCTCCTAGATATTCTTTGGATAAGTAATCTTTCTCAGCTGGATTTGACGTTTGAACCCTGATATAAGGTGGATTCCCAATCACTACATCAAAGCCGCCATCCTGCATGATTTGAGGGAATTGAACTTCCCAGTTGAATGCATGGATTTTGTTGAAATGTTCACCAAAATAATTTTTAAGGTTTTTATTTAATTTGGTGTTTATTTTCTCTTTCAGAACCTTCAACCTTGCTTCCAATGCTTTCAGCTTATTCTTTTCTCCATAATCAAGTTCGTCTTTATCATAATAATCTTTGATTTCATTAGTTCTCTGCTTAATCTCCTCTAATTCTGCTTTATAGATGGCAAGCTCTTCATCACTTTCTACTCCAGTAACTAATGAATTACCATGCAGAATATTTTTGTTAAGCTTAATCAGTTTCTTATCTCTTTCTAAAGCCCTTATCCATAAATTAATTTCAGCTATTTGGACAGATAAGTCATTTAAATCCACACCATGAATATTTTCTTTAAGGATGATGTTCCTATAATTTAGAACAGCACCATTATTTTGGTATCTTGAAAGTTTTACTCCTTTTTTCTTATTATCTTCATTAATTCTCTTCAATATTTCCTTATTCCAATCTTCATAATATTCAACTAAAGTATCATAAGCATTTATCAAAAAAGAGCCAGATCCACAAGCAGGGTCTAAAATCCTAATTTTAGCAACATCCTCAGGCTTCTTGCCTTCAATTAATTTTCCCAATGTATTTTTAACAATAAAATCAACTACAAATTTAGGAGTATAATACTGCCCTAATTTCTTCCTTTCTTTATTATCTGCTTTATACTTAGTTCTCTTTTTACCTCTAATCTCTGCTTCAACTTTCAAAACCTGCCCTAAATAAATCTCATATATTCTACCAATAATGTCTGAATCTATCTCTCTAAAATTAATATCCCCAAGAATATCAATAATTTTCTTTATCACGTCAGAATCATATTCAACTTTGTCGTATGGATTTAACCTAAACAACCCGCCATTATAGGTATTTTCTGTTACTCTGCAAGCTTCTCTAAACAAATTCATAATTTCTCTATAATCTTTATGCCCCCAGAAATCCTTCCATTTCTCTATGCTCCTTTTGGTTAATTTAGGAGTTAAAAAATTCTTATCTTCTAGGATCCTAATAAACAATACTTTATTAATTATTGATGAAGATGCTTCTTTGATAAAAAAGTTAAGTCTTTTCTCTTCTGGAATTTCTTGAAAAGTAGGCATGCCATTATCTTTTTCTTTGTCTCCCAAAATATTGTCTATCTTGCTTTTTATTCCTCTTTTATCCTTTTCATAATCATTAAGAATTGAACTGCTAAGCAAATCTTTGCACTCTAAAAGCTGCTGAACTGCTTTTTTGTCAATATCAAGACGACAGTCGTGTAAATACTGAATTATCTCTCTCAGCCGATTGTATCCACTGCAAAAGTCGCCATATTCAAGAGCCCATAATTTCTTTAGATTCTCTGAGTTATACAGTTCTTCAATATCCAGTCTAAACACAACCTCCCTCTCAGAAGAAATATCAGCATATTGCATATTGTAGATAATCCACTCTTTTCCATTGGTAAGAATAGCAAACTTAATATCGAAGCCGAGATGATTTAAATCATGGCAATAATTTGATAATTGCCTTGGATAAGTTCTTTTAATTCCATGAATTGTATCATAACCCTTCTCTAAATCCTTAACTTTTGCTACATCTTTAGCTTCAAGAAGCATTTTAGGAACACCGTTGATTTTAAGAGCATAATCTGCGCTGCCTGTTCCAGTCTTATGTTTTACTGCAAATTCGTTATCAACTATTTTCTTAGAGCCATCATCAACCCAATTAAGAGCTTCTAAAATCGGGTCAATTAAATATTTTCTTGTGTTTGTTTCACCATATTGGTTAGATTCATCAATCCCTGGTTTTATAATCTTATTCCAAGCCCTAACAATTCCTATTACTTTACCCCTAAATTGATTAAAATCATTCATTTTACAATCACCAAAACCGCACTATATAATAAAAGTTTTGTTTTTAGTTTATATTGATTTTCAATTTCTTTGATTCTTCTTTGTTTTATCTGAAAATAATTGTTTAATTCCTCAAAATTTTTCTCTTGAGTTTTGAGTATCTTTTCTTCACACTTATCTACACCTTTACTATATTTCTCTCTGGTTTCAACATATTGGCTAGAATATGCTTTTTTCTTTTTCTCTTTCCAAATTCTTATTTTTTCTTCCTGCTTTTTCCTTAAATCAGCAATAATTCCATCATAGAATTTCTCAATTATCTGTTTTTCTTCCGATATAAATTCATATGAACACTTTATTTATAAATATTATGGGCTTCTGTAACAAATAAACAAAACTTCCCACAAATTATAACCTACTTCACAGAGATTGATTTGAAACTTAAATCCAACTTCTCTGACTAAATTTGGACATTTCTTTTTATACTAAAAGGATTTAGCATGATTCTGATGTTAAAACCCAAAAATTTAATAAGGAATTGGCCTAACTTATTTGATATTATGACAAGAATAGCTATTATAAGGAAAGAGCACTGCAATCCGGCCAAGTGCCAGAACCTCTGCATAAAGCTATGCCCGAGGAACAGGACAGGTGAGGAATGCATTATAATGGGTGAGGACAACAAGCCTGAAATAGATGAATCTCTGTGCACTGGATGCGGAATATGCTCAAACAGATGCCCTTTCCAAGCCATCAGCATTATAAACCTTCCAGAAGAACTGAAAAAAGATCCAATTCATATATACGGCAAAAATGGATTTCATCTTTACAACCTGCCAATACCAATATTTGGAAAGGTTGTTGGTATACTTGGCCAAAATGGAATTGGAAAATCAACTGCAATAAAGATAATAGCTGGAATTTTAAAGCCAAACATGGGCGATTTATCTAAAAAAAAGTTTAACATCAACGAACTTATTGAATTCTTCAAAGGAACAGAAGCCCAGACATTTTTCGAAAAAGTAAGGGATAAAGAAATAACAATTTCTTACAAGCCGCAGGAAGTTGACCTTATTCCAAAAAAATTCAATGGAAAAGTAACTGAATTATTAAAGAAAGTTGACCAGAAAAACAAGATTAAAGAAATTGCAGAAAAACTCGGAATAGAAAAAATACTAAACCACAATATAAAAGATATCTCTGGAGGAGAACTACAGCGTGTAGCTATTGCAGCAGCTGTATTGAAAAAAGCAAATCTCTATGTCTTTGATGAGCCAACATCATACTTAGATATAAAACAAAGAATTATAGTAAGCAAATTTATAAGAGAATTAGCAGATGAGGAAACAGCTGTTCTTGTCGTAGAGCATGACTTGATAATATTAGATTATATTGCTGACCTGATTCATTTAATGTATGGTAAAGAAGGTTGCTATGGTGTTGTTTCACAGCCAAAATCAGCAAAAGCAGGAATCAATGTTTATCTTTCTGGCTATCTGAAAGAGGAAAATATAAGATTCAGGGATCATACAATAAAATTTATTGAAAAGCCTCCTGCAAAAATGAAAAAACAAAACATTCTTACCGGATGGACAGAAATAGAAAAAAAATTAGGAAGCTTTAAGCTAACATCAAAACAAGGCGATATTTACAAAAAAACAGTAGTCGGAATTCTTGGTGAAAATGCCATTGGAAAAACATCATTTGTTAAGATGCTTGCAGGAGTCCTAAAAATTGACAAAGGGGCTATTAAAGAAAAAGTAAAAGTTTCTTACAAACCGCAGTACATTAACACAGGATCAGATGAAATTGTTGCAACTATCTTAAAAGATGCTATTGCAAATTACAACACACAGATAATAAGACCTTTGGAAATAAAACCATTGCTTTTAAAAAAGATTAACCAGCTTTCAGGCGGCGAACTGCAGAGGGTTTCTATTGCTGCATGCCTTTCAAAAGAAGCTGATTTATACTTGTTAGATGAGCCGTCTGCCTACCTTGATGTTGAGCAGAGATTGGCAGTATCAAAGGTTATAAAAGACATGACTGAATCAGAAAGCAAGACAATGCTTGTGGTTGACCATGATATTCTGTTTATTGATTATCTCTCTGAAGAGCTTATTGTTTTTGATGGTGTTCCAGCAGTCAATGGAACTGTGCATGGCCCATTCACAATGGAACAGGGAATGAATAAATTTCTTAAAGTCCTTGACATGACCTTCAGAAGGGATTCTGAATCACATCGTCCAAGGGCAAACAAACTAAATTCGCAGATGGACAGCAAGCAGAAAAAAGAGAATAAGTTTTATTATGTATAGAATCAATCATGATTGATGATTATCTTCATGCCATCATAGGCCACAATGACATCCCTGAACTGGTTGCAGTAACTAACTAATTCATCATATGGCTTGTTATAATGGTTTATGTGAGTGAGAATAAGTTTTTTTGCATTCAGCTCATCTTTAAGCTTAATAGCTTCTACTGTTGACAAATGGTTTTCTGCTAATTGGTCAAAGAAAGGCGTGTTAGCAATTATCAAATCAGCATCCTTTAATAAGTAAGATGCATATTTTCCAAGACTTTTGGCATCAGATAAATAAGCAATTTTCTGATTTTTATAGTTTATCATAAAGCCGTAAGTTGGGGTATCCAGTGAGTGAAACACTGGAAAAGGAGTTATTGTAAAACCCCCAAAGTTTAGTATAGAGCCTGCATAACAAGGCACTTTAAGAAAAATCTTGTCTAATTTATCTGTCCAGTATTCTTTTACAACACTCTCCATTACTTCTTTCTCAGCAAATAAGGTTATGTTTTTCTTCCAGTATTCAAATTCCTTAATGCCCCCTGTATGGTCAAAGTGGTTATGTGTTAATAAAATAACATGCAAGTCTCTTATATTGTGGGCTATCAGCTGATGCCCAATATCCGGCGGTGTTTCAACCAAAAGGTTAAAGCTGTTTATTTTAAACAATAAAGAACTTCTCTTCCTGACAAATTTTCCTCCTTTTTCCAAAGCAATCCTGCAATGCCTGCAATCGCAATCTATTGAAGGAATCCCTTCTGCTGCTCCTGTTCCTAAAAAAATTATTTCCATCAGGTCGCCTTTGTTAGCTTATGAAAAGTAAATTTTTATTTTGGATTATATTAACTTTTCGTTTGTTAAGTATATAGTTACGCCCTTCCTCTTGATTCCCCATCAACAACCCCGCTTGCAATTAAATGAGCAACTCTTAACGGTTCAGGCACCAAAGAATGAGTGCAGGTTATGTCAATTATCTCTTCTGCCTGTTCTAAATTTAGACCAATGATTTGTATAAATATCTCATCTAGCTGATAAACTTTTCCTGCTTTTTTCAACAGCTTGATTTTTTCTTCGTGATTAAGCTTTGTTAATGCTAACTCAATCTTCTTGAAATCAGGATAATCCCTCATTACAACAATTACAGGAATTCCTGTTTTCTTATTTAAATTAGAAACATCAATTACATTAAATCCGCCAACAGCTATTCCATCTAATATAATGGCCTGGAGCTGCGGCTTAAACTTGCATTCATTGATCATCTTAACAAGTTTTTCTGTTGAATCACCACCATCAACCTTTACTTTAGTTGAAAGAACACCGTCAATAAAAGAGCCTCCCCTGTAAACAGTTCCAATAACAATAACCTCTTTATCATTGAACTTATCAAAAGGCCCATCATCAATTCCCAAAACACGAATCTCTTTTTTCATAGCTTTAAATAGCCAATAATCCTATATTAACCTTTCCTTATTTTACTGAATAATTTGTTTTTTGTTTATTTGGAATCTACGCTAACACTAAACTTTAGAACTTGCGAGTTGGCACTGCACTTTAAATGGTTAAGAGGTACTAATTTTAGTAATCTTTATTAAGTATTTATGAATTATTATTTAATATGGAAGGAATCTTGTGTTTTGGAGATAGTATAACTTTTGGTAGGGGAGAAATCCCAAACAAAAGTTGGTGTGGCAGACTTAAAGATTATTTTGAAGTAAAAGGAGACCATAACGGAGTCTATAACTTAGGAGTTCCTGGACAAACCTCTACTGGTCTTCTAAAACGATTTGATTCAGAAGCTGAGGGAAGAATTAAGATTAAAAGACCATCAGATAAATATTTAATTTTGATTGCTATTGGAACAAATGATTGTAAATTTGATGAGAAGCCAGAGAATAATAATCCGAGAACTACTAATAATCAATTTAAAAAAAATATCAAAGAATTAATTACAAGGGCAAAGTCATACCAGGCAAAATTAGCATTTATAGGATTACCCCCTATAGATGAGTCAAGAACTTTGCCGTATGAAAAAACATGGTTCAAGCTAGAACGAGTTAAATTGTTTAATGATATAATTAAAGAATTATGTGAAGAGAATAATGTTTTATTTTTTGATATTTTTGATATTATGGTTAAAGAAGATTATCCTCAATTATTAGATGATGGGTTGCATCCTAACGCTGCTGGTTATGATTTTATGTTTAAGAAAATAAAAGAATTTCTTGAAAAGAAGCAATTAATCATAACTTTATAGAAGCGGAAAAAGGAAAACAAGTTCTATTATTCTTAAAAATTAATAAAAGGTACAGGTAATTCCAAGTTAACCATTAAAAAACTTCTTTTAATGGTATTAAAAGATTTTTAGTAGGGTTTTTATATAAGTTAAGGTTACTATTGTTCTTGTTAATTATTTAAAAGAACGGGGGTATTATAATGTGCGGAATATTTGCTTACAAGGGAAAGGGTAATGCAACAGAAATTGTGTTTAATGGCCTCAAGAAACTTGAATACCGCGGTTATGACTCATGGGGAATTGCCTTTAGGGAAGACTTTGATATTAAAATAATAAAAAGAGTCGGAAGAATAGAAGATTTCAAAGAAAACCTGTCAAACAAAAGTCATTTTGCAATTGGCCACACAAGATGGGCAACTCATGGCAGTGTTACAGAAGCAAATGCTCATCCCCACCTTTCAAATAATAAGAAAATTGCTGTTGTCCACAATGGAATAATAGAAAATTACGCAGAATTAAAAAAATTCCTAATAAAAAATGGCTATAAATTCATAAGCCAGACAGATACAGAAGTTATACCAAACTTAATACAACATAATATGAAAAATAATAATTTTGAAGATGCTGTTAAAAATACATTAAAAAAACTAGAGGGAAGCTTTGCAATAGCTGCAATAAGTAAAGATTCTGAGAATATTGTTGCAGCAAGAAGAATGAGCCCATTGGTTCTTGGAATCAGCAAAGACGGATTTTTCATATCATCTGATATTCCTGCATTTTTAGAGCATACAAACAAGGTAATAAGCCCAGATGATAATGAAATGGTTATAATAGATGACAAAATAAAAATAATTAATTTTATGGATAACAAAGAAATAAAAAAAGAGCCGGAAACAATAAGCCTGGATTTTAAAGAATCTAAAAAAGGCAAATTTAAGCATTATATAATAAAGGAAATAAGCGAGCAGAAAGAATCAATAATGCGCGCAATTGACCAGGACCAGGATTTCATAAAGAACATTGCAAACCAGATTGATAAAGCATTTGACGTTTTCTTTATTGGCTGCGGAACAAGCTATCATGCGTGCTTATCAGCATCTTACTTATTTTCAAAAATAGCCAAGAAGCATATTAATGTTGTTCTTGCATCAGAGTTCAGAAACTATAGGCATTTCCTGACAGAAAACACATTAGTAATTGCTGTTTCACAATCAGGAGAAACAGCTGATGTGCTGGATGCAATTAGTGTTGCAAAGGAAAAGCATTCAAGAATAATATCAATAGTTAATGTTCCTGGCTCAAGCCTTACAAAGTTCTCTGATGAGGTTATAATGATGAATGCCGGCCAGGAAGTAAGTGTCCTCTCAACAAAAAGCTATACATCACAGCTTGCAGTATTATCATTATTAGCATATGCTTTAATAGACAAGTTTGAAAAAGGAAAGGGATTAATAAAAAAAGCAGCCAGTTATGTTAATGAGATAATATCCAAAAACCTTAATAAACTAGAAAATCTTGCAGATATGCTAAAAGACAAAAAAGATATATTTTTAATTGGAAGAAGCCTTGGTTTTTCAACTGCACTAGAAGGAGCATTAAAAATAAAAGAAGTTTCTTATATACATGCAGAAGGCTTAGCAGGTGGCGAACTAAAGCATGGGACACTTGCATTAATTGAGAAAGGTGTTCCAGTGATTGTGATTGCAACTGAGGAAACAAGGAAAGATGTATTAAACAATGCACTGGAAATAAAAGCAAGAGGAGGATTTATAATAGGATTTAACTCTAAGAATAGTGAAGTATATGATTATTTCATAAAAATTCCTTGTCTTGAAAACATGGAACCAATATTAGAAATTATCCCAATACAAATCCTTGCATATTATCTTGCTGTAAAAAGGGGTTGCGACCCTGACAAGCCAAGGAATCTTGCAAAGTCAGTAACAGTGAAATAGGTGAAAAAATGAAAAAACTTTTTGGAACAGATGGAGTAAGGGGTAAAGCAAATATTTATCCAATGAATGCAGAGACAGCTTTAAAATTAGGAAAAGCAGCAGCAACTGTTTTTATGAATGGAAAAAAGAGACATAAGATAGTTATCGGAAAAGACACAAGAATATCATGTTATATGATAGAAAATGCATTAACCTCCGGAATATTGTCAATGGGTGTTGATGTTCTGTTGGTTGGGCCAATGCCTACTCCAGCAATATCTCATCTTACAAAATCCTTTGGTGCTGATGCCGGGATTGTTATATCTGCGTCCCATAACCCAGCAGAAGACAATGGAATAAAATTCTTTGACAAAGATGGATTCAAGCTTTCAGATGAAACAGAAAAAAAGATAGAAAAATTAACTTTTTCAGAGATAAAAGTAGAACATATAACTGGGGGGCTTCTTGGAAGGGCAAAAAGAATAGACGATGCCCAAGGTAGGTATATAGAGTTTGCAAAAAATTCCATTAATAACTTATCTTTAAAGGGATTGAAAATAGTGCTTGACTGCGCAAACGGAGCTGCATACAAGGTAAGCCCTTTGATATTTGAAGAGCTTGGAGCCAATGTTATTATAATAAACAATCATCCAAATGGTCTTAATATAAATGATGAATGCGGTGCACTTCATCCAGAGCAGATGAAAAAATTTGTTATACAGTATGACGCAGACATTGGAATAGCTCTTGATGGGGATGCTGACAGGGTTATTATGGTTGATGAAAATGCAAATAATGTTGACGGCGACGAGATAATGGCAATGTGCGGAATTTATATGCAAAAAAAAGATATATTGAATAAAAATACAATTGCAGCAACTATCATGAGCAACATTGGCCTTGAAATAGCCATGAAAGAAAAAGGGATAACAATTATAAGAACCGCAGTTGGCGACAGACATGTAATAGAAGAAATGAGAAAAAATAATTACAATCTTGGCGGTGAGCAGTCAGGCCACATCATATTTTTAGACCATACAAAGACTGGTGATGGAACAATTTCAGCGTTACAGGTTTTGAGAATTATGAAAGAAACAGGGGAAAAACTATCAAAGCTTGCAAGATGCATGAAAAAATTTCCACAGATTATGATTAATGTTGATGTAAAGAAAAGAATTGATTTTGAAGTAATGCCAAATGTGGTCGAAAAGATTGACAAAGTAAGGAAAAAATTAAAAAATAATGGTCGTGTTATTGTAAGGTATTCAGGAACACAGAATGTTGCAAGAATAATGGTAGAAGGAGATAATGAAAAAGAAATAAATAAATATGCTAAAGAAATAGCTGATGAAATAAGAAAGGAGGCTTGTTAAAAATGAAAGCTGTAATAATGGCTGCAGGAAAAGGAGAGAGATGCTATCCTCTTACACTTACCAAGCCAAAACCATTGCTGAAAATAATTGACAAAACTGTTCTTGAGCATAATCTTGAGCAGCTAAATGGTCTGGTTGATGAGATAATTATAATTGTTGGATATAAAAAAGAAATGATAATGAGCAAGATTAAAAAAAAGTATAATAACATCAAGATTACCTATGTTGAGCAGAAAGAGCAGCTTGGAACAGGTCATGCATTGATGCAGGCAGAGAAATTTGTCAAGGACAAGTTTATTTTGATGAATGGTGATGACTTGTTTTCAAGGAATGATATAGAAAATTGTTTGATGCATAAATATTGTGTTTTGGCAAAAAAAGTTGAGGATCCTGAAAGATTTGGAATTGTTTATCTGAAAGATGGTTTTGTTAAGGAGATTGTAGAAAAATCAGAAAATCCTAAAAGTAATCTTGCCAATACTGGGTTTTATATTTTTGATAAAAAGATTTTTGATATTTTGAAAAAAATCAAGAAAACTGCCCGCAATGAATATGAAATACCTTGTGCTGTTAAAAAGCTTGCAAAAAAAGAAAAAATCCATTGTGAAAAAGTAAGAGATTACTGGCTCCCCATAACATATCCTTGGAACTATCTTGAAGCAAATGTTTTTATGGTTGAAAAGATGAGAAAAAGGCAGATGCATGGAAAGATAGCGCCAAACGTAACAATAAAAGGCAGGGTCTTTATCGGTGATGGCACTTTAATAAAATCAGGAACATATATTGAGGGCCCGGCATATATTGGAAATGACTGCGAAATCGGTCCAAATGCTTTCATAAGAAAAGACACAATAATAATGGATATGGTAAGAACAAGGGCAGAGGTTGTTGATTCTGTTTTGATGGAGGGTGTTACAGCAAAGCATAATTGTTATCTTGGCCATTCTGTGATTGGGGAAAATGTTAATGTGGGTGCAGGAACAATAACAGCTGACTATAGGCATGATGCAAAGGACAACATAACTGTTGTCAATGGAAAAAAGGTTGACTCAAAGAGAAGAAAACTTGGCGCTTTTATTGGTGATAATGTAAATACTGGCATTGGAACATTAATTTATCCTGGAAGGAAAATATGGCCAGGCCTTGGAACACTGCCCGGAGAAGTTGTTACAAAAGATATTACTTAATCCTTCTTGTAAATGTAAGAAATCCTGAGAATCCTATTCCATCTGATTTAGGCCTTATTCTTCTTCCGTCAATTTTCCATTCTCGGTCAATAAGCTCAGATGTTTTCAGGAACAGAAATTTATCACTTTTTCTTACCTCATTGACAAGGTCTGCTGTTTGGGGAATAGAAGTTGAAT
>Ga0307991_1001889_pt1 | contig 14422 bp, 12 predicted proteins | sample EllFjometagen131_FD_203146 | JGI IMG/M metagenome (GOLD analysis project Ga0307991, IMG submission 203146) | Marine microbial communities from Ellis Fjord, Antarctic Ocean - #131 | ecosystem: Environmental > Aquatic > Marine > Unclassified | place: Southern Ocean | collected 2014-10-08
TCCCTGCACGCGTTCTCCACGTTCAACATTAAGTTTTGATACAGTACCGGTTTGAGGCGCATAAACAGCAGTTCGGCTTAAGTTTTCTTTTGCTTCGCGAAGCGATGCTGCTGAGCTTTTTACCTGGAATTCGGCAGAATTTAGAGATTCTTTTGCTGCATCCACTCGAGCCTTGGAAACATCAAATGTTGATTTGATTTTTTCCATGTCGGAATCCGAAATTACTTGCTTTCCCCAAAGAGCCACATTCCTTTCGTAATCAAGTTTGTTTTTGATATACTCTGCATTTGCCTGAGCAAGATTAGCTTTGGCATTTGCACGGGCAGCTTTTTGTGAATTAAGGCCTGCTTCAGCGCGTTCGTAAGCTGAAATATATTGCTCGGGGTCTATTTTAGCCAATAGTTGACCTTTCTCGACCATATCTCCTTCAAGAACAGTAAGTTCTATTACTTCGCCAGAAATAAAAGGACTAACTTTAATATCTTTTTCAGGTTGAATTTTACCGTTGGCCGTAACCGTTTCTATGATAGTAGCAGTTTGCACTTGCTCAACTGTTACTTTGGTTGAATCAGGCGAACCTATTTTTCCGTTTTTCTTTAGAACCGCTAAAACGATGATTAATATAACCAAAGCGCCACCTGCCCAATAAATTAACTTTTTATTCATTCTTTTAGTTTTGTCAATTAAGATTTGATTTAGAACTTCAATGGAACGCCCATATAGAAGTCAAGAATTTTTGTTTTGAAGATATAATCGTATTTTGCTCTGAGCAACTCAGATTCTGATTGGGTTAACCTTGATTTAGCCAAATTATAGTCGACAGAGTTGAGCATTCCCAAAGTAAATTTCTCTTCGGTATATTTAAACGATTCTTTAAGGGATTTTACGGTTGCTTTACTAGCATGATATGTTTTGTATGCTGCAATTGCATCAAAATATTTTTGTTCGATACTTTTCCGTAATGTATTTTTAGTTAGTTCCAAATTGAACTTGCTATTCATATTAACTATTTCAGCTTGTTTAATGCGTGTTGTAGTTTGATAGGCATTAAAAATGGGCACGTTTAAAGAGAGCGTTAAATATTTGCTCAGATTGTCAGAAAGTTGATTCCAAAAAGCCATAACTTGTGGATTCGGATCAGTAAAATCAATTAATTTTGAATCGTAATAACTGGTACCGAGTCCTCCGCGTAAAGATAAAGATGGATATGCAGCTCCTTTTGCAATTTGAACACTACGGTTTGCACTCAAAACATCAAGCTCTGCCCTTTTTATTTCGGGCATAAAGTTTACGGCATTGGCATATACTTGCTCAGAAGGAATTACTGATAGTTCTTCGCTAATAGAGATATCAGGGGTTTCAATTTCAAATTCTTCGTTGGCCGACAAATCTAAAATCTGAAGCAAATCGAGGTAGGAAAGGCTTAAATTATTATCTGCCCTTATCACATTTACTTCTTCCACAAGTCCCTGTGCTTCAATTTCAAGCAAATCACCTTTTGGAAGAGTTCCAGCATCTACCAGCTTATGTGTTCTCTCTATTTGTTGTTTGGTAATTTCTGCCTGATTTTGAGCAACCAATAACATTTCGTGATTAAAAAGAATGTTTAAATAAGCTCCAGTGAGTTGCAAAGCAATATCGTTTTCCATTTTTTCTGAATCGAAAAGGCTGGAAGTATAGGCCAACTCATTTTGCTTTACTGTATTTATTTTTTGAAAACCACCAAAGAGTGTTACGCCACTATTCATTCCAAAATCGGCTCTCATCGTATTATCGCTAATAAATGTATTGGTAGGGTCTACAGAACCTCTCCAAGTATAACTCAATGATGAAGACCCGTTTAGGGTAGGGGCGAATTCAAATTTACTTTGCTTTAAATTGGCTTGAACCGATTCTATTTGCAGTTTGCTTTGTTTAATTTGTATGTTGTTTTCTAAGGCATAATTAATGCAATCTTCCAGTGTCCATACTTTTTGAGCAAAGACAGTGCTTATGCTCAAAGCAATAGCTAGAAATAAAGTTGAAAACAGATATGGATTTATTTTATATGAGGTCATAGTTTGCGTTTCCTTTCAGTTTACTAAATTAAGAAATTTTAGCATTTGTTTTGGTTTTTTATTTGAATTTAGCGAAAAATATGCCAAACTGAATGAAAAAGCGCCAATTACAAATAAATGTTTTTGATGTATAATAGACGATGCCATTTATGATTGGTTACATTTCAAAAATAAAATTCGTTTTCCTTTTAAAACGAAAAAACTGAAGTTTAATTGTATCAGGTAATTAGCAAGTTACAACCTCTGATATCGCTATCATCAAATCTTCCCAGAATTTTAAAATTACCATCTGATTCCATTTTACCAAGGTCTTTTGTTTCGATAAAAGAAACGGAATAAATATTGGCAAGGTCGATGATATTGATGCCACCACCCTGACCATTTGGCAGTATATCAAACGGGTCATTCACATCGCGGATTATAATTTTCATCCAGTTTGGACAATTGAAAATGCCATTTCCATTGGAATAAGCCTGAGAAAGTAGTTCGGTCATTCCATATTCCGAATGAATAGTATCGAGTCCAAAACCTGTTGCCAATTTGTAATGAAGTTCTTCGCGTATCATTTCTTTTCTTCTTCCTTTCATGCCTCCAGTTTCCATAACCAATGTATTATTCAAATCAAATGTTTGATAATCAATCAAATCGAGCAAAGCATAAGACACGCCGAGCAAAAGTATTTTTTGACCTTGTTTGTCCAGGATTTGCAATTTTTGGCTTAGGGCAGGAATATCATTTAAATAAAACCCACTTTCTTTATTCTTGCTTTTTTCGATGAGTTTATCGACCATATACACCAAAGAAGAATTTTCATTTTCTAAATAAGATGGGAGTAAAGCAAGAATACAATAATCTTCTACTTTTCCATAAAACTGTTCAAAGCTTCTGAAGAAAGAGTTTTCGTATAATTTTAAATCCCGAACATAATGTTTGCTTCGCGCAAGTGCTGTAGTTCCACTACTATAAAATATGGATTGAGCTTTGCCTGAAATTAGTTTGTGTGTCTTAAAAAAGGATATGGGTAGGAATGGAATTTGTGAATAATGTTCAATAGATTCCAATTTAATTGGCAAAGTATTTACAAATTGCCGGTAAATATCAATTCGATTGTACTGATAATGAAAAACTTTTAAGCAGAGATTGTTAAAAGCACTTTCATCATCAATGTGAAAAATAGTATTTTGATACTCTTTTATTTCCATTAAGTGCAAATATACGGCAGGAAATTAATATTTGAGTGATTAGCCAGTGTTGTAAAATAAAAAAAGCCGCCAATTAGAATTGACGACTTTTTTTTCAGATTCTTAACTTATTAGTTAATCCCCAATTTCTTTTTAACCAATGGCATTACATTAATTCCGCCATCAGAATAAAGGATAATTTGCTCATTACCATTTAAAATGTAAGCGAATCCATTTTCTTTACCAACTGCTTTAATTGCGTTTTGAATGCGATCAATTAAAGGTTGTGTTAATTCCATTTGCTTGTTTTGGATTTCATACTGAGCTTGTTGATTGAAAGCTTCGATGCGCTGCTGAAGATCCATGATTTCTTTTTCTTTAGTCTGCTTAATAATTTGCGACATAGTAGCTTGTGTAGCTTGATAATCGCCAAGTTTAGCTTCGTACTCAGTTTGCATTGCTTTCAATTGTCCCTCAAGAGAAGCAACATGCTTTTGCAATTTCTGATTAATTGAATCTTGACCAGGCATTAGGCTAACAATTTGAGCAAAGTCAACATAACCTATTTTAACATTTGCTTGAGCGTTCACTTGAACACTAGCAAAAAACAACACTATAATTACAATGGCTTTTAGAATATTTTTCATTATTTTAAAATTTGATTTTGTTTATTTTTTTCAAAGATGCTATATTTTTGGCCTGTTTTGGCTTTCAATAGGGCGCAAATTTATTGTTTTATATTAAATAAATGGGAATTTTTAAGATTTTTTATTAATTATTCTTCTGCGTATTATAACTATAGCCCAACTCTTCTAGTACTTCATCACTTATATCAAGTTTTGGATCGGCAAAGAGCATACTAGCCCCCGATGCTTTATCGAATATAACGCCGTAATTTTTCAGGGTGGCAATTTTTTCTATGGCTGTATAAAGTCGTTCCTGAATAGGGAGAATCAACTCCTCGCGTTTTTTAAATAGTGTGCCTTCCTGACCAAATATTTGCTCCTGAAATTTTTTAACATCACGTTCTTTTGTGATGATTTCATCTTCGCGTTTGCGTTTCATATCTTCAGGAAGGAGAACAGCATCGGCCTGATATTTACGGTAGAGCGCATCTATTTCGCTAAATTTTTTCTCAATATCAGCTTGCCATTCTTCGGCAAATCCATCTAATTGATTTTGGGCATCTTGATATTCAGGGATGTTTTGCAAAATATAATCGCTGTCAACATAAGCGAATTTTTGAGCATATCCAACTGTAATTGTTGCAAACAAGAAGGCAAATAATAAGCCAATGTTTAATTTTCTATGAGTTTTCATGACTTGAATTTTTTATGAACTTTAAGTTTTCAAAGCAAATCGTATGCTTAACTAAAAGAGGTATTCCAAAACTATGCCAAGTTTAATCTAAACTTTGGTTGATAGAGAAATGGAATTGTCCGCCTCCTGCATCAGGCATTCCAGGCACATCGTCGAAACCATAGCCCCAATCCAGACCCAAAAGACCAAACATTGGTAAAAATACCCTAACTCCAATTCCAGCAGTCTTGTATATTTCGAATGGACTAAAGTCAGCAAAGCTTGCCCATGAATTACCACCTTCCAGATAACCCATAACATAAATGGTGGCACTCGGATTCAGCGATAATGGATAGCGCATTTCCAATGTAAATTTATTATAAATCACGCCACCTAAATTGGTATTGGTTGAGTAATTGGGAGTCAAGCTTTCATTTGAATAACCACGTAGAGCAATGAGTTCACGACCATCCATATTGTTATAGCCCGACAAACCATCACCTCCTAAGAAAAAGCGATCGAAAGGAGTAACCCCAATATCTTTGTTATAATAGCCAAGAAATCCAAATTGAGCACGTGTGCTAAGAACCAGGTCTCCTACGATGGAAGAGAAGAAGTTAGATTTTATCTTCCATTTATGATATTCAACCCATTTGTACTTTTCTTCATCGCCCATTGTAGCATAATCCTGATTGCCAAAGGCAGAATAAGGAGGTGTTAATTCAACGGTTAATCCAACATCTGATCCCCCACGAGGATAAATAGGCTGATCTGTTGAATTGCGGTTAATGGTTAGCGTATAGTTAAAATTGTTGAATTGCCCTGTTCCATCACCAAAACTAAAAATATTGTAATTGTGCAAATCGTATTGTTGCAAATTAATGCCCATATACATCTGGAAAAAGTCATCTGGCCATGTCAGTCTACGTCCAATACCAACAGTAAGTCCGTTAATAGAAAAAGTATTGGTTGGGATAACATCTGCATCGTAAGATGTTATTTGTGAGTATTTTGAATGATATACAGAAACACTTAGTGCATTTGGACGTTTTCCTCCAAGCCAGGGCTCGGTAAAGGAAGCGCTATAGCTCATATAACCTGCGCCATAGGTTTGGAAACGCAAACTTAATTTTTGCCCGTCACCTGACGGAATAGGCTGATACGATTCTTTATTGAAAATATTTCGGATAGAAAAGTTGTTGAACGAAAGACCAACAGTTCCAATAATTCTACCATAACCCCATCCTCCTGAAAGTTCAATCTGATCGGAGGATGTTTCTTCAACGGTATAAACAATGTCCACTGTATTGTCAATTGGATTTGGTTGAACTTGAACATCAAGTGTTTCTGGATTGAAATATTTTAATTGCGCGAGTTCGCGTTGAGTTCTGATTATGGCATCGCGGCTAAATAATTGTCCTGGTCTGGTGCGTAGCTCCCGCACAATAACGTGGTCGTTTGTTCTTGTATTTCCTTTTATGATGATATTTTTCAGGTAAGCTTGTTCGCCTTCCCGAATTCGAATTTCTAAATCGATAGAATCATTTTCTACTTGTACTTCAATAGGATCGACATTAAAAAACAAATAACCATTGTCTAAATACATCGAACTCACATCCGGTCCGTTTTGATTAAAAGATAAGTTTGTTTCCAGAAGCTCTTTGTTGTATGGATCGCCTTTTCTAAGCTGTAAAATATTCCCTAGGTCGATATCAGAATACACAGTATTTCCTACCCAGTTGATATTACGGAAATAATATTTATTGCCTTCGTCCACACGAATGTCGATGGCCATTGTTTTATCTTTCTTTCTGTAAACACTATCGGCTATAATTTTTGCATCGCGATAGCCAAGTTTGTTGTATTTTTCAATGAGCAAAGCTTTGTCGTCTTCAAATACTTCAGGAATAAATTTGGATGATTTAAGAATAGTTAAGCGAAAACTCTTTTTTAAGTATTCGCCAAAATCGGTACGCATTTTTGGCCATTTAAAAGTTAGGGCATCTTTTGTTAAGTTCCCTAAAAGTTCACCTGCATGTTTCAAGGGTTTGATAAAGGCTTTTTCTTTGGTTTCTTTCAGCGCAGATTTAAGACGTTCTGATTTAACATCATGATTTCCAATAATATTGATTTCATCGATGCGTATGCGACTGTTTTTCTTCACTTTAATTTCGAGTTGAACGCTATTGGGGCGTTTAGGATCAGGTTTTCTTGTAATATCTACAGAGGTATTAAAAAAGCCTTTATCTACAAAGTAACCTTCAATAATTTCTTTGGTACGAATTATCAGGTTTTCTGTAACTACATCTCCGCTTACTAGTTTTGATTTTTCGCGAAGTGTTTCCTGATTGCTTTTATTAATTCCCTGAAAGGAGAAACTCGCTAGGCGAGGCCGTTCTTTTAAAGAAATATTCAGACTAATATTGTCATCACGGATATCAATAATACCGATGCTGATATCTTCAAAAAGACCTTGTTTCCAAAGCTTGCGAATCGCCATAGCAATATCATCGCCAGGGATATTAATTTTTTTCCCAATATTTAAACCTGAAATAATAATCAGCGCATTTTCATCGAGGAATTCGATTCCGCTCACTTCTATCGATTCAATAGTATAGGATTTTGGTTTTTCATAATCCAAATCTATTAACCCACTTTCTTGTGCCATAGAAGGGGATATCCATAAAATGGAAATAAATAGTACGAAAGCGATAATAATATTTCTCTTCGTGTATGTTAAATAATTCTTAATCTGCATCTTAGCTTACTTAGTTATCTGTTCACTTGTTTTGCCAAATCGTCTTTCCCTATTTTGGTAATCAACAATGGCTTTGTAAAAATCTTCTTTTCCGAAATCGGGCCAATATTTAGGACAAAAATACAATTCGCTATAGGCAATTTGCCAGAGCATGAAATTACTGATTCGCTGCTCCCCACTTGTTCTAATTAGAAGCTCAGGGTCGGGCATAAAATGAGTTGAAAGGTGTTGACTAATTGTATCGTTGTCTATATCGGCTGGATTTATTTCTCCTAATTTCGCTTTTTCTGCAAGTTGTTTAATAGCATCAACCAGTTCCCATCGTGAGCTATAGCTTAAAGCGAGGGTTAACGTCATTCTATCGTTATTGGCTGTGTTACCAATAGCACCTAGCAATTCTTTGTATGTTTCTGGCTTTAAGCTTTTTATATCACCAATTGCCTGAAGGCGAATTTTATTTTCGTTTAAAGTTTCTGTTTCTTTATTGATTGTTTTAACTAAAAGATTCATTAAAGCATCCACTTCTTTTTTTGGCCGATTCCAATTTTCGGTGGAAAAAGCATAAAGCGTGATAAATTTTACTCCAATTTCAGCGGCAGCTTCAATAGTATCTCGTACAGCAGTGACTCCATTTTCGTGACCAAAAACGCGCAATTTTCCACGCTCTTTTGCCCATCGGCCATTGCCATCCATAATAATGGCAACATGCTTAGGTAAATGTTTTGTATCGATCTGCTCTTTAAAATTCATCGCGCAAATTTAGTATAATCAATAAAACTATCAGTATTTTAAATTTCGGCAACCATCATCTTTTCTCAATCGGAAGGCAAAAGTAATATTTAATCCGTAAAAAATATACCAATCGTAATTATATCCCTCATAGTTAATAGGGTTTGGACTATTGATATTATCTGGATAGACACCATCTAATTTATCAGTATACGTTTTTCGAGCTCCCCAAAATAAGTTCAGACTCACTTTATTAACAGGGCTCACTTTTAGACCAAATCCAAAGGGTAAACTATAAGAATTTATATTATCAGAAACATAAGTTGCAACTCCACCAAATACATAAGGCGTCCAAAAATTTCTACTGTCACCCTGAATATAAGGGAAAAAATTCATCTCGCCCATCAACGCCAACTCATTCAGTGTAATTGCAAGATTTGGTGTAGTGGTAGAATTAGGATTGTCGGCATTAAACGCTGTTGCATCTGATTTAATATTAGCCTGACTTGCAGCCAAACCAATAGTTATACGTTTATTTATATTGTATTTAAGCACGCCACCATAGGCTAAGTTGCTATCTGTAAAATGTTTGTCTGGGTTAAGATCGCCTAAATAATAAGCAGCGCCAATAAAAGGACCTGCCTCCCAGGTTTGAGCTTTTAAGTTAAATGAGATAAAAAGCAGAACCACAAAAAACAATAAACTTGCATTTCCTTCTCTTACAATAGTTTTATTAGTTGCCTTTTTCATATTAATTTCTTTTATCAATTCCCCATAATAATTTTGCACGAATGGTTGAGAAAAAGTTTTCGTCTAGTAAGCGAATCAGATTGATTTTAAAATCTTCTTTCTCAATAAATAACTCTTCCGCCGAATCAAAACTCTGTGTTCTGGCATCGAGACTCACGAAAAAACTATCGTCACGCCCATTTACTTTCAACCGTACTTTCTTGTCATCTGAAATAACGAGTGGGCGTACCGATAAATTGTGAGGGGCAATTGGGGTAATAATAATATTATTGGCATCAGGAGAAATAATGGGTCCTCCCGTACTTAATGAATAGGCAGTAGAACCGGTAGGTGTTGCAACAATTAGTCCATCAGCCCAGTAAGAGTTTAAAAATTCGCCATCAATATAAACATCAATAGAAACCATCGAATTGGGTTGCTGTTTATAAACAGTAACTTCGTTTAAGGCAAAATTTTTGTTGTTAAAAAGCTTGGCATGTGAGCTTAAACGCAATAAGCTTCTGGTTTCAATTTTAAATTCTCCATTTTTTAAAGCAAGAACGGCTTTATTAATTTGCTCTCTGTTAACGCTGGATAAAAATCCGAGCCTTCCCATATTTATTCCTAAAATTGGAAGACCGGAATCATGAACCATTGCTACTGTATTTAACATATTCCCATCGCCGCCAAGAGAAATAATATAGTCTAGTTTTTCGGGGGCATCCTCCGCGCTGTTGAAAGTTTGGTAATCACTTAAATCGATTTTACCTTTTATTTCATCTGCAAAAGGTGCATAGAAAAATGCTTTGAAACCAGCCTTATTTAGGGTAGTAATCAATTCAATTAAAAACGGACAGCTGGGATCACTTAGCGCTTTCCCGAAAATACCAACCCTCATCTTTTGTTTATTTATAATTAGCTACAAATGAATTGTTTGCTAAAAATTTATTGGCAAATTTAAACTTTAAATACGGTGCAAAAAATTTAGAAGTACAATATTAACAATAATTAACTCATAAGCCGCCATACATAGGGGTTAGCAGTTTCAGTCAGTCTTAATGTTCTTCTTTTTATAGAAAACACAAATTAGGACTCAGTTTTTTGAAATAGACCAAACTTTCTAAAATATTTTATTTATTTTAGCTTCTTATTAAAAAGCGAGAGGAATTTATGAATAATTTCCTAAGACAAAATGATACAAAGCATAACGGTTCCAATACCGATTTAAAAAGAATTCGCCAACAAAGCTATATTATTGAATATTTATACCGTAATAAACAAGCCTCCAATCCTGAATTGGCCAAATTAATTAATATGAGTGCGCCCACAATTAATAAATTGATTGTAGAATTAATTGAATTAGGCATAGTACAGGAAATTGGAGAAGGTTTGTCTATTGGTGGACGAAGACCCATAATGTATGGTATAAATCCCAATGCCAAGTACATTATCAGCATTGATATTGACTGCCGAATGATTCAAATAGGGGTTTTCAATTTGCAAAACGAATCGGTATCAAAAATCATTACTTATTTCGATAATGTTAAAAAGAAGGGGCTTGTATTTGATGAAATATTTGTTCGTCTCGACAAATTATTGGAAGATTTAAACTTTGATAAAAATCAATTTTTGGGGATTGGTATTTCTCTACCTGGATTGATTGAAGCAAAAACAGGCAAAACGTTTAGCGATATACTTATAGATGGATTAAGTCTGGAGGAAACATTTAGAAAGCGCTACGATTTGCCAACATTTGCTGGCAATGATTCGCGAGTGATGGCGCTTGGTGAGCAATTATTTGGTGCCGCTCAAAACAAAGAAAATGCGCTTTGCATTAATATTTGCGATGGGATTGGAATGGGGATGATTGTGAATGGAAAAATTTACGAAGGGAAGAGTGGGTTTGCAGGTGAGTTTGGTCATATAAATGTTGTAGATGATGGATTGTTGTGTACTTGTGGAAAAAGAGGTTGTTTAGAAACAGTAGCTTCAGGTACTGCTCTCATTCATTTTGCTCAAGAAGGAATTGCAAGTGGAAAGCAAAGTATTATTGATGAAATGGTTGATGGTAATTTAGACGATATTCATGTGTCGACTATTATAGAAGCTTTGGAAAATGGAGATGCTTTTGCCATTGATCTGATTAGTCAAGCAGGAGCTTATTTGGGTAAGGGTATTGCTGGAATAATACATATTTTTAATCCTGAAATTATCATTATTGGTGGGAGAGTGGCAGGAGCCAAACATTTTTTACTGGATCCTATTCAACAGAGTTTAAATAAATACACTATTCACAGAATTAAAAAGGATACGGAAATAATCGCCTCTTCTCTTGAAGGAAAAGTAAAACTTTTAGGAGCAGTTGCTCTTGTGATGAATAAACTTTTTGAAAAGGAATTGGAGCTTTTTACTTAAAATTGCACATGCCTAAACTTAATTCCCAAAGCATATCCTGGTTTTCCAAATTATAAGCTACACTGGAAGCCTGTGATTTTCGTTTGTTTACGTAATAATGTCCGGTATTTTGTATTCCCTCATTTGATGTCGCTAAAAATAAGATGGTTGAAGCTCCTGTATGACAGCTGCTTCCGCTCATTCCCCAGCCCTCACGTAATATTTTTGTGCTAATTTCTCCTGGATGTAAAGCGTTTACACTTATCGACTTCTCTTTTAATTCTCTTGCCAATTTAAAAGTAAACAGAATATTGCAAAGCTTAGAAAGGGCATACGCATCATACCGATTGTAACCAGTTTCTGCGTTTAAAGAATTAAAATCGATTGTTGTGGCTTGTGCCATGCTGGCAACATTTATTATTCTGGCTGAGGGTTGCGAAATTAATCGTGGAAGTAACAAGTGCGTTAAATAGAAATGAGCCAAATAATTGATAGCAAAAGTACGTTCAAATCCATCGGAAGAATAGACGAGATTTTTTTCAAATACACCTGCATTATTTATTAGAACGTCTAAAGTTATGCTTTTGGAAAGAAAAACATCGGCCATATTTTTTATTTCATGTAGGGAGGCAAAATCGGCTCTGTAGGTTTTGATTTCAGCCTTTGGATTTTGTGATAGTATCCAGTTTTTTGTTTCCAAAAGTCGCTGTTCATTTCGGCCATGGATAAAAAGATGGTGTCCCATTTGAGCCAGCTCTAGTGCCGCTTGTTTGCCTATTCCATCCGTTGCGCCTGTGATAAAAATATTCATTTGTCAAGCTTTTTTTCAAAGGTATTAATTTCAACGATAAAAATAAAGCAAAAAAAAGAGGCTTTAAAGCCTCTTAGTATGTTAGTTGATATGAACTTGCTCTGCAAATTCCGAATCTATTAAAATTCGGCCGCAATATTCACAAACGATTATTTTTTTATGCATTTTAATATCTAGCTGATGTTGAGGTGGAATTTTGTTAAAACATCCACCGCAAGACTCACGCTCAATCTGAACAACCGCTAAACCATTGCGGGCATTTGTGCGAATACGTTTGTAGGCAGTTAGCAGACGAGGATCGATTAACGCTTCCAGATGAGCCGATTTTTCAATCATTTCAATTTCTTCTTTTTTAGTTTCTTCGATAATATCGTTTAATTCGGCCACTTTAATTTCCAGATCACTTTTACGCTCATTAATAATTAGAGTCGCTTTAGCAATTTCCTCTTTACGTGTGTCTAAATCGATAGTATATTCTTTTATCCTTTTGTCAGACAACTGAATTTCCAGGTTTTGAAACTCAAGTTCTTTAGACAAAGAGTCGTATTCGCGATTATTGCGAACATTCATTTGCTGCTCTTCGTATTTTTTTATTAATTCCTGACTGTCGGAAATTTGAGCTTTTTTATCAGCAATTTGACGTTCGAGTTGAGAAGTTTCCTGGATATAATTATCGATACGTGTTTCTAATCCTGCTACTTCATCTTCCAAATCTTGAACTTCCAAAGGGAGTTCTCCACGAATAATTCTGATTTTATCTATCTGAGAATCAATTTGTTGTAAAGTGAATAGCGCATTTAAACGCTTTTCGTTTGACAGTTCATCTTCAGATTTTTTATACTGGATAACTGGTGGTGCTTCCACTATAACTTCCGCCTTTTTCTTTGCCATGTTTTTTCGAATTATATTATTCTATAAGTAATTAACGACGTTTGTATTACGTTCCGAAATTCGGACTGCAAAGTTAGGAAATTTTTCGTTTAGATAATCAACTAAAAATTGTTTTGTAAATTGTTCACTTTCATAATGCCCTATATCTGCAATTAGGATGCGATTATCAGCATCAAAAAAATCATGATATTTAATATCTGCTGTTATGAAAACATCTGCCCCAGCCTTTTTCGCCGTTTCGATAAGAAAGCTTCCGCTACCACCACACAAAGCAATTTTTTGAACAGATTTGCCAATAAGCGGACTGTGGCGCACGCAAGCTAAGCCTATTTTATTTTTAATATGATTTAGAAAATTTATTTCCTCCATAGGCTTTTTTAAAAATCCAATCATTCCTGCTCCCGTTTTTCCCCATTCGTTTTCCAGCGCAAAAATATCAAAGGCTGGTTCTTCGTATGGATGATTGCTTCGAAGCGTTTGAATTAGTTTTGTTCTCAAATAAGCCGGAAAAATCATTTCAAGTTTTGTTTCAGATTCAAAGTGAAGCTGATTTGTTTTTCCCACATATGGATTACTACCTGCAAGAGCACGAAAAGAGCCGGTCCCTTCCGATTGAAAACTACAAGAATCATAATTTCCAATATTCCCGGCACCAATTGCAAATAATGCATTTCGTAAAATATCCAGATGGGTATTTGGAACATAAACCATTAGTTTTTTCAGAGTTTCAGGCTTTGGTTCTAATATTTTGAGATTATCTAGTTCTAATTGCCTCGCTAACAGGTGGTTTACGCCAGTATAAACATTGTCTAAATTTGTGTGAATGGCGTAAATCGCTATATTGTTTTTAATGGCTTTCTCAACAATGCGTTCTACCATATTTGAGCCTGTTATTTTTTTTAAAGGTTTAAAAATGAGGGGGTGATGTGAAATAATGACATCCGCATTTTCTTTAATTGCCTCATTCAGAACATCTTCTGTTACATCAAGACTTACAATGGCTTTTGAAATAATTTTGTATTTATCGCCAATCAACAGGCCACTGTTATCATAGTTTTCCTGCAGTTGGAGAGGAGCAATTATTTCCAGAGAATCACAAAGATCTTTAAGATTCATAGTGTATTTAGATTTATTTCCTACAAAAATACAACACATCTGTTTAAAAAAATATTTATGTAACAAAAATGTGTAGGTGCCGTATAAACTTTTGATGTTATTCTGCGCTTTTTAAAATTTTTAGACTTTGAGTTTTTACGGTTTGCTTTTGTCACCATTTGCTCTACTCTATGGTTTTATTACTTGGTGTAGGAATATGCTTTTCGATTGGGGAATTCTAATTGAGAAAAAGCATGCAATTCCATTAATTTCTGTAGGTAATTTAAGTATGGGAGGTACCGGTAAAACGCCTTTAACCGAGCACCTTATTCGATTGCTTCAAAATGATTTCAAAATAGCTACTTTAAGTAGAGGCTATGGAAGAAAAACGAAGGGATTCATCCTTGCCGATATTAATGCTAGTGCAAAGACCATTGGCGATGAATCGATGCAGTATTTTCGGAAATTTAAAAATGTT
>Ga0307991_1001890_pt1 | contig 14417 bp, 6 predicted proteins | sample EllFjometagen131_FD_203146 | JGI IMG/M metagenome (GOLD analysis project Ga0307991, IMG submission 203146) | Marine microbial communities from Ellis Fjord, Antarctic Ocean - #131 | ecosystem: Environmental > Aquatic > Marine > Unclassified | place: Southern Ocean | collected 2014-10-08
CAGCCACACTACTGGCAGTAATAATCATCCCCATAATCTTAATATTCATCTAAATTCCCAAAAGAAAAAGAAAAGCATAAGACCTTGAACCGCCATCCTCCGCATAAAGCTACATGATGGCAGGCTGGAAGGCGCTGATCACACGGACAAAAAAGAAGGAACAAAAAGATGAAATCAGGGCTGGGATGCCCTGTGTATGTTTCCAGACCATCCCTGGTCTGGATTTTCTTCCATTAACTACTAATTCATCAAGATGACCTTCCTTTGTGCCATATACTCCCCACCTGCTTTCATCTGCACAAAATAAATCCCACGACTCACAGATGAACCCACATTATCAGTCAAATCCCAACCAACTGAATTCATCTTTCATCTTTCATCTTTCATCTATCATCTTTAATCTGCGAACGCATTGCCCATTCGCATTTTCTCAATCTCGCAATTTCGCCCCTTCTCCTCTTCACTCCCTCATTACCTGCCAATTATACAATCGCGACTTATGCAAAAGTTTAGCATGGAAGAACTTGAAAGCATGACTGATCGGGAATTTGAGATATATAAGATAGAGCGGCAATTAAACATGCAGGAAATACAGACTGAAAAAATGAAAAAAATAAACCGTATCTCAATCACGACACTGGGACTTTATATAACATCAATAGTGTTATGCATATTTTCAATTATTATTGCTGCATAGCTAATTATCGAAAGATTTGCTTTATAATGAATACATCCCTGCGCAAATAATATAACGCAGGGATACGTATATTTTACTTCAGAAGTATAATCTTTTTCATCAGCGACTGCTGACCTGTTTTCAATTGCATCAGATATAATCCAGAACTAACCTGATAATTATACTTATCTTTGCCATCCCAAACGATTGAGTGTTTACCCATTGTTAGAGTCTCATTTACCAGCGTTTTAACCAGTTGCCCTTTAAGATTATATATTGTGAGTTCTGCCGGTTCAGTACTTCCCAGGCAAAACGTAATTCTCGTTTCAGGGTTAAATGGATTGGGAAAATTACCGATAAATTTGGTCTCTATCGGGATGGGTTCAATAGCTACACCTGTCGCGGTCACATTGATATAATCCGTCCTGGTCATTGAGTCCGTTCCGCCGGGTCCCGTAGCGGTTAAGGTTACGCTGTAAGTTCCAGGAATTGTATAAACATAAACAGGATTAGGCATAGAAGATGTTCCTCCTTCTCCAAAAAGCCACTCGTATTCAGTCACAGGTCCCGTTATATCCTGGGCAAATTGCACCACAAGAGGAGCTGAACCTTCTACCGGTTCACCTGTAAAATCATTAATAACCGGAACCTCAGAACCCTGGTCAAAATAGAAAGCACCCATATCAGCAATAGTGCCATCAGGATCATAATAGAGCGAGTCTGGATTACCGGCATCAATACAGGGTGAATCCTCTGTAATAGTGAAGTCAAAATTTAAAGGATCTATAAACATCGGGTCCATAAACAAATTTAAATATGTATCACAGGAATCACCATTCGCATTCACAGTTACGATTTCCCCAAATGCTGCCGGAATTTCACTGCCTTCACCGGCATTATCGTTTAACCAGAATAGATTGTGTTCCAATAATGCAGATGTTGAATCTACGAAAATACCGGTGTTATTATTATAAAGAATATTATTAAAGATCGCCGGGGAAGAATTATTGCAGTTGATTCCAATACTATTATTACTGATTGTGTTATTGCTGATTATTGGGAAAGAATTATATGAGCAACTGATTCCATTATTATTATTACTGATTGTGTTATTGCTGATGGTAGGGGAAGAATCATTATAGCAGGTGATTCCACTATAATAATTATCAATGATCGTATTATTGCTGATTGTTGGGGATGAAACATTACAGTAGATTCCATTATTACTATTACTGATCACGTTATTGCTGATGGTAGGGGAAGAATGATGTTCGCAGTAGATTCCAAAATCAATATTATTACTGACCGTGTTATTGCTGATGGTAGGGGAAGAAGAAGAGCCGCAGTAGATTCCACCATTGTTATTATTACTGATTTTGTTATTGCTGATGGTAGGAGAAGAAGAAGAGCCGCAGTTGATTCCCTGATTTGCATATTCAATAATTGAATTGGATATTAAGCTATTAGAAGTGGAGTTCCCATCAAAATTAATATTGCCCCAGTCATTGGGATTCCATGCTGTCTGCCCGGAAGTAAACCGAATGCTGTCTGCTTCAGTTCCGGCAGCAACTAAGGTTCCATGAATTGCAAATGAATAATAATCCATAAATTTAATAGTAACGCCTGGTTCAATTATCAGCGTATCTCCGTCACTTACAGAAATATCTCCAATTACCTGGTAAGTATGATAAGAATTCCAGAGACCACTTTGAGGTCCGGATACTTCTTCCATAAGTCCTTCAGAAAGGGTTATAATATCAAGTGTTGTATCTTCAAAAAAGCTAATTTCATCGGGTATAACATAAGGCAGCCAGCCTACATGTAAATATTGGACAGTGTAAATGCCTTCACTAAGTCCCATCAGAAATGATCCGTCCTCATTAGTATAAGTACTATCCGTATTTGCAGAAGCACTAACAGCGGTAAAAAGTACTTTTGACCCCTCATGGCTTTCAACTCCTTGCAGGTAGCAATATCCTTCAACTGCCGCAAAACGAGTATCAGCAAACGCTGAATGTGAACCAACTAAGAATAATGTCAAAATGATAAAGTAAATCATTTCCCTTTTTTCATTTTCTTATCCCTCCTAATATTTTCATTCTATTTAATATCTAATTAATTCTATTTATTATGAAGATCATAAAGATAATTTACAGGTTTTCTTATGCATTACATTTAGCAAAATCATAACTGAAATATAAATCAAAACTAATTTTAGTCTCACTCTACAACTATAGACACACAAACATTTCCCATTCAATCTTGTCAAATATAATGGGATTAACCAGGTATCCCTCCGTTTTTCAATTTTGTATTGCCAGGCATTTCATAAAATCTTACCAACTAAGCCATTGAGTTAGGACGGTACACCGGACTGACTTAAGAGCGACATATCATTTGTTCCCCAAAATTACATTACAATTGTCACAAAATGTACTGATTCCAAAAACGGCCTTCGTGAATTGGATAGCGTGGATATGACCATTATCAATGAGTAAAGCTACTGGCAACAATGCGCCAGCATGTTGTAAGGCAGTAACGAGATCAGTAAATTTAGAAATCTCTCACTCTCTCAATTTCACAATTTCGTTGAAAGCATCATCCATCTGCATAGACCACCGAGTACACAGAGAATGAAAAGATAGATTATTAGTGAAAGATGATAATTCAAACAAATTACTTCTACAGGTTATACTAACATAATCTTAGCTATTCTGTCACGCAGAAAATTGCTAATGTCTTTGTGACGATTGGTGTTGTGAAAAATTGCAGAAATACTTCCTGGTATTTCATATTTTTCACAACACCAATCTACTAAAGAGTCCAGTCCGAATATTTGACTATTTTATTTTTCTCGTTCTTCTCATCAGGTTTTCCACTGGAAAATCATCAATAAGCCCAACAACATACCGCAATATCAAAGCAGCATCATAAGCTTCAACCGCATCATTTCCATCAACATCAGCAACTGTAGTCCGCCAGTTTTGCCAAGGCAAAGTTGTTCCCTCAGGCACGAATAAGCAAAAATACTGCAATACAAGAGAAGCATCCATAGCCTCAACTACGAGATTATTATCAGGATCGCCATAAGGATAGCCACCTGTAATATTCTCTGACATCTGGCTTGCATTACCATGACAATCATAAGCAACTACGTATAATTCTCCCATTATTCCAACTAAGCTGATCTCTGGTTCAATACAGTTATTTAATAAAACTTCATCTCTAAATACACTGAAATATTCAAAATCAGCATCAATTGGTGCACTCCACTCAAGAAAGCCATCTTCTATTCTCAGCCCTGCCGGTATTGCAGGAACCAGATTATCTACTGAGTAACCTTGCTCAATTTCGCTAACCCAGTTGCCTTCTTCCATCGCAGCTATTACCCTGAAATTGATCAATCCATTATTACCGGCAGTGGAATCATAAGGTGTTATCACAATCACATTATATTCTTCCGCTCCATAACCATATATCGAGCTAACACCTGTCCAGCCGTTATCAGTCTCAATTTCTATGGAGTAACCTTCTGTTGTTCGCAATGTGTCGGTATCATAAAAACTGCTGCTGAAATTAACATTAACTAAGCCACCTTGATCTTCCGGTATATCAAATATTGCCATAATAACCGGCTCTGCTGATTCCACCGTGATCATTTCAGTATCGATCGCTGTATTTATCTGACCATATACCGTCAAAATAACTTCAAAAACTCCTGCGTCTTCATAAGTATGAGAAGGATTTTCTTCCACGCTGATCTCTCCATCACCAAAATCCCAAAGCAGTGAATCTATTATGCCGGCAGACTGATTTATAAAAGCAACTGGATAAGGTGAACAACCATAATTACCGGAAACATCAAAAGACGCAATTACTTCTTCCGGTTCTATTACTTCAATATAGTCCACTTTTGTTTCTGTATCTGTTCCATAAGGTCCATAAGCCGTCAGAGATATCGTATATAGACCGGAATTTTGATATTCATGAGTAGGGTTTATCTCTGTACTTGCAGTTCCATCCCCAAATTCCCAGAATAAACTATCTACCCCACCTGATGACATATTGATAAAATCAACCTCTAAAGGCATTAATCCCTGCAATGGAGTGGCATAAAAATTCGCCTCGGGTGGAATCTGTAATTCTAAAACTGTGATATAATCAGTCATGATCATTGAGTCCGTTCCACCAGGTCCCGTAACAGTTAAGCTTACACTGTAAGTTCCCTGAATTGTATATATATAAACAGGATTAGGTAGAGATGATGTTCCTCCATCTCCAAAAAACCACTCAAAATCAGTCACAGGTCCCGTTATATCCTGGGCAAATTGCACCACAAGAGGAGCTAATCCCTCCACTGGTTGACCTGTAAAATCATTAATAACAGGAGCCACAGAACCCTGATCAAAATAGAATGCACCGATATCAGCAATTGTTCCATCAGGATCATAATAAATCTGGTCAGGATCACCGGCATCAATACAGGGTGAATTCTCTGTTAAATGAAAATCTGAACTATCAGGATCTACAAGCATCGGATCCATAAACAGGTTCCAATATGTATCGCAGGAATCGCCATTCGTATTTACAGTTACGATTTCCCCAAATGCTGCAGGAATATTACTTCCATAACCCAAATTATTGTTCAGCCAGAACAGATTGTGTTCCAATGATGCAAGTGTTGATAATCCATAAATACCAGTGTCGTTATTATAAAGAATATTATTCATGATCGCTGGGGAAGAAGAAAAACGGCAGTAGATTCCATCAGAACTATTATTACTGATCGTGTTATTTCTAATTGTCGGGGAACTACTAGAGCAGTAGATTCCATTGTTACTATTATTCTTGATCGTGTTATTACTTATTGTTGTGGAAGAAGAAGCGCAGAAGATTCCCCCACCATTATTATTGATCATGTTATTAATTATGTTATTAATTATGGTTGAGGAAGAAGAACCGCAATAGATTCCAAAACCACTATTATTACTGATCGTGTTATTGCTGATGGTTGGAGAAGAAGATTCATAGCAGAAGATTCCATCATCATTATTATTACTGATCGTGTTATTGCTGATGGTTGGAGAAGAATAATTTCTGCAGTAGATTCCATCATCATTATTATTACTTATCGTATTATTGATGATGATAGGGGAAGATTCATAGCAGTAGATTCCATCATCATTATTACTGATCGTGTTATTGTTGATGGAAGGGGAAGAAGATTCAAGGCATAAGATTCCCTCACATGCATATTCAATAATTGAATAGGATATTATGCTATTGGAAGCGGAGTTCCCCACAAATGCAATATTGTGCCAATCTGCGGGATTCCAGTAAGGTCGCCCCGAAGTAAACCGAATGCTGTCAGTTTCCGTTCCGGCAGCAACTAAGGTTCCATAAATGTCCAATGAATAATAACCCATAAATTTAACAGTTACACCAGGCTCAATTATGAGTGTATCTCCCTCACTTACCGAAATCTCTCCAATTACACTATAAGAGCAGCCTGCTTCCCAAATTCCACTTTGTGAACCGGTTAATTGAATTCCCAAAGCTATAAGAGTAACCGTCTCCAATGTAGTATTAACAAAAAATTCAGTCTCACCGGGAATAGAATTAGACATCCAGCCATCATGTGAATATTGGACAGTGTAAATCCCTTCACTAAGACCCATCAGAAATGAGCCGTCTGTATTAGTATAAGTACTATCCGTATTTGCAGAAGCACTAACAGCAGTAAAAACAATTTTTGTCCCTTCATGGCTTTCTGCTCCTTCCAGATAGCAATAGCCGTCAACTGACGCTGAACGAGTATCAGCAAACACCGAATGTGAACCAACTAATAATAATGTCAAAATGATAAAGTAAATCATTTCCTTTTTTTTCATTTTCTTCTCCCTCCTAATATTTTCATTTTATTTAGTATATAATTAATTCTGATCATTATAAGGATAATTTTCAATTTTTCTTATCCATTACATTTAGCAAATTCATGACCACAATATAATTCAAAACTAATCATACTATCTATAAACAAACAAATATTTTTATTCAATCTTGTCAAATATAATGGGATTACTGGTGATCCTTGGCAATTTCCTCTTAACGCGTCCATATTTCCGTAAAGTTTCCGGCAACGATAAAAATAATACTGTATATCTGCTCTCTACATTGATTTTAAATACCAGCCTGCTTCTGCCATTTGTACAAGCGCGCTGGGGTGATGAAGGCATCGCTACTGTGCTGCTTTTTGATATTTCACATGTAGTACTGGTGTTTACGTTCAGTTATTGGGTAGCAATGCATTATGGCAACGGTCGTGAAGGCAAAGCACCAATAGGCAAAATATTGCGTCTGCCACCTATCTGGGGAATATTTTTGGGTATAATCGTCAACGTGCTTTCAATTCCAGTACCGGAATTTGTTTATAAAATCGCCGGTATTGCCACAAAAGCACTGATAGTGTTGATGATGACAGCATTAGGTTTATTCTTTGAGTTTAGATTAAAACGCTTTCGACTTGTAGCTGGAGCGATATTGCAACGCTGTCTGGGTGGACTATTAATTGGATTTGTCGTAACCTGGGCATTGGGTGTGGAAGGTATATATCGAGATATGCTGCTCTTGATCTCAGCAGCACCAGTGGGTTTTAATACTCTGGTACTAACAGATCTGGAAAATCTCGATCGCGAACTCGCAGCAGAAATAGTAACCACAGCCACGCTACTGGCAGTAATAATCATCCCCATAATCTTAATATTCATCTAAATTCCCAAAAGAAAAAGAAAAGCATAAGACCTTGAACCGCCATCCTCCGCATAAAGCTACATGATGGCAGGCTGGAAGGTGCAGATCACGCGGATAAGAAATAAGATGGAAGGAAAGATTTATATAACAGTAAATATAAGCTATTGAGTTGTCAACCAGCTATCATCCTCTTGTAGCTCAGACGTCCCCGTCTGAGTCTTATATTGAAAAATTTTGAACCACCAGGCTTCGTTCCTACGCCGAGGTAAACAGATTTTACTGATAGCACTGATATAGAAAAGAGGAATATTAAATCAGTGCAGGGATGCCCTGGCAACGTTCCCAAACCATCCCTGGTCTGGATTTTTTTCCACTTACTACTATGTTATCAAGATGACTTTCCGCTGTGCCATATATTCCCCACCAGCTTTCAACCGCACATAATAAACTCCACTACTTACATTATGACCATTATTATCTTTCAGATCCCAATGCACCTCTTTAATTTTCAATTTTGACGATCTCGCAAAAAGTCAAATATTGCATAAAATAGTAGTTTTGCTTAAAGACGGAAACTATTGCAATTTAGCAAGTTAAGGAATTATTTAATTCCTCTCAAAATGACGAATTTCGACTTTTTGCGAAAACGTCAATTTTCAATTTCTTTATCTGCTGCCCGTTTCACTTCCTCATCTCAATGTTTGAAAACTTTAGCAAAGATGTTGGAAAGTGATTTTCGAGCAGCACTTATTCCCCTGCAAAAGAATTAATCGCCACTATCTTTTATATTAATACTGACCGGAAAAAAGCTGAGGAACAACTGATCAAGGAAAGAACCAGTGAATCGTAGGAAACTAATAAAGAACTGGAGAATCGGCAGAAACAAAGCTCTAAGAATTAATCTTCTTGAGCCTCCGGCTAAATGCTGATGGTGATAAACCCAGCAATTCAGCAGCTTTCACTTGCAATCCATTTGTTTTTTCCATTACCAGTTTGATGAGTTGCCTTTCGTTTTCAGCCAGGTTAAAAGAATTAATATCTGAATTGGATAGAAAGATTTGATCATGCTGTGGAGGAAAGATGATATTCTGGACATCTAAAATCGACTTCTTATTGAACAATAATGACCTTTTAATGATATTTATTAATTCTCGCACATTGCCGGGATACGAATAAGATAATAACAAATCAATTGCTTCTTTGGTACATACAGGTTTCTCAAGATTCATTTCTTTACTTAGTTGTGAGAGGAAATAATCCACCAGCAATGGGATATCCTCTTTTCTTTGACGTAAAGGCGGAATATTTATCTCCAATGTATTGATGCGGTTCAATAGATCCAGGCGAAACAAATTGCCGTCCGTTAATTCGAAGATGTTTCTATTAGTGGCAGAAATCAATCTGATATCAATATTGATGTTTTTGGTACTGCCTACGCGATTTATTGTTTGCTCTTCTATTACCCGCAGAAATTTTGATTGCATATCGAAAGGCATATCACCAATTTCATCTAAAAACATTGTGCCCGTATGGGCTACCTCAAAATAACCAATTTGGCGTGATACTGCTCCAGTATATGCTCCCTTCTCACATCCAAAAAATGAGCTTTCAATCAGAGACTGAGAAAATGAGGCACAATTTACTGAAATAAAAGGATTCTTTGTTCGACGACTGGAATAATGGATTATTCGTGCTATTATCTCTTTTCCTGTACCGGATTCTCCGGTTAATAATACAGATATTTTCCCGTTTTTAGCAGCTATTTGTGTTTTATATAGAACATCTCGCATTATTGGACTGGTTCCTATCAAGGGTGAATTTACCAGTTCTGCTAATTCCAGAGAAATCAGCGAATCAACCGACTTAATTTTGTGGCTAACCATAGATTTTTCTTTATGATCGTATTTCTTTCTTAGTAGTTTCATATCCAGATTAAACTGGTAGTCTTTACTTTCTAATTCAATTGCTTTCAAAATCTTATAATTATCCAAAGCCAACTGATAATTGCCCTGCCTTTCATAAATCTCCACCAGATTATTATATGTAACAATTGTCTGGTATTTCAGGTTCAATTTCTTTGCTTTCATTAGTGATGAGTTCAGATAGCTGATCGCTTTCTCATCATCTTTCATAAGTGAATACACTACTCCAATACCCTGATCTGCCAGCATATCCTGCTGGATATTATAATCCTGAACTATATACTTTCTACTTTCCAGATAAAATTCTAAAGCTTTAGGCAGATTCCTCTGGGCTTTTTCCAGATTACCTAAATTTATCAATACTCCAGCAATATCTTCCTTATTTTTAGTGTAGTGTGCAAATTCCAAAGCAGAAAACAGATTTGTTTCAGCTTTCTGGTATTTACCAAGAAAGTGATAAGAATTTGCCAGATTTAAAAGAAAAGTGAAGTACATTTCCGGACTCTTCGCTTTCACCTTATCAGTTATAAATGGTGTAAAATATTTGAGGCTCTCATCATATTGCTTCAGCATACCATAAGCTATGCCCAGATTGCTGCACACAGACATATAGTCTTCAGAATCTTGATTCTGAAAATACTTTAATGCCTCCAGAAAGTAATTTACCGCTAATTTGATATTACTGTTATTCAAATTTAACCTGCCATAGCCGCAATATGCCAGATTCTTTACCTGATCAGAATTTATCTCAAATCCATACCTAAGACCCTTCTCATAATACTCTTCTGCTAATTCAAAATTGCCCATTGTCTCGTAAATATAACCAATGTTATTATAACGACCCGTCAGGATTGTGCTGTTTCCACATGTTTCCAGACAGCTTAGACTCTTCTGACCATATTGTAATGCCTTATCAAGCTTTTCATGCTGCCAAAATAGATAATTTAAATCTGAATAGACTTTTGCCAGTATTATCTCGTCGGTAAAATGATTCTCGTGTTTGCTGAAACTTTTGAAAACTGACTTGAAACTCGCTTTATCAGCTAAAAAACGAATACCCCGAAAAGTGTGGTTAAATATCTTCAGAAGCATCTGGTAAACTTCTGCGGGTGGATGTTCATCAAATCCCAGATAATCCTCAAAAATCGCCAGTGACTGTTCGTAGGAGCTGATATACCCACTATCCCTGTTCTTGACCTGAAGCTCAATCAGCTCAGTATAAATTCTCAATTTCTCCAGTTTACCTGCTTTGACTAATTTTCGCTTTAAAACTTCCATATCACTCCGCTACCCCTTGCACTTTTGCAATTATTGCAATATTAAATTGCAAAATCACACGGATTTGTCAAGCCCATAATATTTGTTACCTATTAGAACGTTTTTAGGATTTTGCTAAGTATATATACTTTAGTAAATTCGGTAAAGGTGCATTTTTTTTCTGCTCGATTGGAATGAACAGTGCATTATAAGTAGTAATCAGATATTTTTCTGGTTAAAAAAAAAGATTAGGAGTAATGTTATGAGAATTAAGGGATTGATAATCATTTTTTTATTAATAATTATTGGAGCAGGATGGGCAGAATACGAGATTGAGTTAGTTTCAGAGACTACCTTTCAAGGTACTGCTGGTTTAGAGAGTTTAAATATATCAGAATATAACAGCAAATTGTATTTTTATTCAGAAAATTTATACTGTATCGATGGCAATGAGTTAGGAATAGTAGCAGGATTTCCAGCCGGTTGGACAATTTCTAATTCTACTCTCACCCCATATAATAATAACCTATATTGCATAGTTGGTTCAGTTTATAGACAATTGGGCAGTTATAATGGTACTGAGTTTAATCTTATTGATTATATTAGTCCAGGCGATTATGGAATAGACTCTTCGCATGCTCCGATAGTATGTAATGGAAAACTATATTTTAGCTATAGAACCACATTTAATCAATACTATCATGCCTGTTATGATGGAACAAATATATCTTTAATAGATGAATATTCTAATTCTAATTATGGACGTTTTGTTTATAATAATAAGTTGTATTACTCTAATGAATCCAATCAAGTAAAGTCCTATAACGGCGTGAGTTCAGCCGTTATTCCTCATCCAGTGAATGGAGTATCAGCCAAATTTGATACTGCACTGGAATACAACGGTAAGCTTTACTTTAAATATGAATGCTCGGATGATTGTAATCGTCTGGCTGTGTATGATGATTCTGATGCTAGTCCGGCAATAACATTACTTTATAATCCTGCTTGCAATGGGACAGGAATGGAATCAAAGTTATTTCTCTGTGATGATAAACTTTACTATTATTCCGATGATGGTAGTTGGGACGAGCCATTAACACGCTACGATACCGTATCAGAGTCATTTACTTCTATCTCTTCGTCAAATTATGGTAGTTACGAATGGAATACGAGTGTTTTGAATGATGAGTTATATTCCTTTGTAACCGTTGGAGATGACGGTGTTACGTGTATTCATTTAGATGGCACAAGTTTCGAATATGTAACTGAACCCGTAGCTTTTTTTAGTTTTGGTGATAAAAAAATAGCTTATGATGATAAGCTATTTTTTAGTGGAAATAGCTTACAGGATTGGGAATTATACACAAATTTCTACTATCTTGACTATGATGAAATCTTTCTTATTAATTCGCCAATCGGTACAGGAGATTTTGTTTGTATTGCATCTGAACATTTTGATAAGCTATATTTAGTTTATCATGAAAGTAGTGCAGGTTCCAGGCTTGAAAATTACTGCTTTGCAACCTGCCAGGAAGTAGAAGATGACCCTATGCCAGTAGAACTTTCCAGCTTCAATTGTTCTCTCTGTGATGGTATTCCTCTGCTACAATGGACTACTATGTCCGAAATCAATAATGCCGGCTGGAATATCTATTTTTCAGCTTCTGAAGAACAGCAGGAAGCAATGCAAGTCAATTGCGAAATGATTAACGGACATGGCACTACTTCGCAAACTTCGCAATATTCTTTTTATGACCAATATAGCCACCAACCTAACAACACTTATTATTACTGGCTGGAAAGTATAGACTTTTCAGGTAATTCCGAAAAATTTGGTCCCATTACCTTATTTATACCGGAAGAAAATGAAGAAACTCCGGAAATACCCTCAGTATTTCTCCTGAAACCTAATTCACCTAACCCATTCAATCCCACGACTACCATTTTTTATGATATCGCCATAGCAGGAAATGTAGAACTAAATATTTATAATGCCAAAGGACAATTAGTGGAAACTCTGGTTAATGAATATCAGGAACCTGATTACTACAGTGTTGTTTGGCAGGCAGATGATCAATCATCAGGTATGTATTACTATCAATTGAAGAGCATGTTTTATAATAAAAGCCACAAAATGCTCCTCTTAAAATAAGTTCTCACTAAGAATATAAAATAGGGGGGAGGCAAAATTGCGAGATTGTGAAATTGTGAAAATGAGACAAGACAGCATACCATCAGGAGTGAATATAAAAAAAATCATTGACGTATAAACGGACTTCTTATTTTTAGAATCAGTATTCTAATTCTAATAAGGAGACGTGGTAAATATGAGTATAAATATTGAAGATTTAAAGATAAGTAAACCAAAACAGGCTCGCAGTAAAAAGACAATGGAGAATATCCTGGATACTGCCCAGCAGATGCTGATTAACCAAACCTTTGATAAGGCTAATATTCAGGATATTGTTAAAAATGCAAATTCATCTGTAGGATCGTTTTATTCTCTTTTCAAATCCAAAAACAACCTGATAGAATGTTTACTTGATCGCTACCAGGATTGGTTAATTGAAATCGTTCAAGAATATAATAAACAGGATATTCCAAAGGATATAGTAAGTCGTGCTTCACTTTTCATCAAAGAATCCATTAAAATTAATCAACAGGAAAGCGCAATGCTACGAGCAAGATATATTTATAATATAACAAAATTTAAGTCTATTCCTGAAAATAGATTAATAAAAAATGAACTGTATCAGCAAGAGGTAGAACGTTTATTTGAACCATGTATCCATGAAATAAATCACCCCAATCCAAAAAAAGCTCTAACTTTTATCTTGATCTTACTTGATATCTTTATTGGTGATAAAATAATCTTTGCAGATCGTACCAATAAGAACAATGATGCCTTAGATCATCAGGAATTGCACGCTGAGTGTTTACGTCTTTTTTTGAACTATTTAGAAATCGATTATAATAAGGAGTAATTTAAATGAAGAAAATTAAAGAAGTTTTTGAGAAGCATCCTGTATTAATGTATTGGATTTTAGCTATTCTGCTGGCAACTGCCTTGATTCCGATAGCTATAATTATTTTTACAAAATTCCCTGATTTCAATAAAGATATCGATATTGTAACTGATGGTAAAAGCTACAATACCAATATTCTTTTTTCGCTTCCCATTGTACTCAAAGTTTCCGGTGGAGCCTGGTTTGCTTTCATTTTGCTTGCCTGGCCCGCTACAGCTTCAGTTTCGGGAATTATTTCAGCCTTCATAATAAAACAAAAAGCAGGAATTAAAGAGTTATTCCAAAAATTCAGATTCTGGGCACCGGAATTATCCGCCAAAAAAGGGATTACAATTTGGTTACAGGCAATTTTACTGGCTGTTGGGATCAATTTAGTGTTTTCAATTCTGAGAAATTATGTCAGTGATGTGGAACCACAAGAATTTTTCAAAATTAACACGGTTTATACTCTCTGGGAAATAATCTTTATTTTCATCACAAGTCTATTTTTCGATGGTGGCGGGTTAATGGAAGAAATCGGTTGGCGCGGTTTTGCGCTCCCACGCCTGCAAATGAAATTCACGCCTCTAAAATCCAGCATAATCCTCGGTATTATCTGGTCATTGTGGCATATCCCGGTTAAATTGGTTTTCAGTCCCTGGACATATTTCCTAAGTTTCTATTTCATTTTCACAATAGTCTGCATCCTGTATTGTATTGTTATCACATATTTCTATAATCGCTTGGGCGGCAGCATTCTCATTGGTGTGGCATTCCATGGTTTGATGAATGATTCCACTGGACTTA
>Ga0307991_1001893_pt1 | contig 14404 bp, 14 predicted proteins | sample EllFjometagen131_FD_203146 | JGI IMG/M metagenome (GOLD analysis project Ga0307991, IMG submission 203146) | Marine microbial communities from Ellis Fjord, Antarctic Ocean - #131 | ecosystem: Environmental > Aquatic > Marine > Unclassified | place: Southern Ocean | collected 2014-10-08
GCGCCTCCTCAAAAGCCGCGCGGGCGACCCCTACGCAAATGGCGCCGAAAAAAGAGCGCCCCCAATCCAGAGTCTGCATTAGAAGAAGATAACCACTCCCAGGCAGACCGATAAGGTTTGATTTTGGGACAACCACGTCATGAAAAAAAACCTTAGCTGTCGGAGCACAACGCAAGCCGGCTTTATCATGGTAGGCGCTAATGACGATTCCGTCGGCTTCTTTGGGAATGATAAAGGCATTTATACCAGCGCGCCCCCGCCCCGTATCGCTGCTCGCCCAGACTACATAAAACTCAGCGTTTCCGGCATTAATTATGGGAAGTTTCGAGCCATTTATAACATAATTATTACCATCTCGAAGAGCAGTGGTTTTGAAAGATGCAGTATCGGAACCACCTTTTTGCTCGGTGATGCAGCAGCTTGCAACAGCACCCGTCGATTTAAGAAGCAGGGGAAGGAAAATTTCTTTTTGCTCGGGAGATCCACCAATCAAAAGAGCCGATACAGCATGAACCGTTGCAGCATAAATACTTCCCAACCCGGCACAGCCATAACCGATTTCTTCCATGAGTAAGGAAAGCGTCAGTTTGTCGAGAGAACACCCACCGTACTCATCCGGAACAATGAAGGCATTGAGACTTTCTTCCGCAATTATCTTGAGATACGCTTCATTGATGGGGCCAGATTTTTCGGCTTCAACCTTCAACGACAAAGGGTGAATCTTCTTTGCCAATTGACAAAATTTTTGTTGTAGTTTTTTTTGATCTTCTGAAAGCTCTAAAGAAATCACTACTTACCTCCATGCCTCTGCCAGTTTATGTAATCCAGAATAGACTTCCTTTGGGTTGGCTTAAGCTCCCTTATGGCAAGTAGAATTTCCTTCACGAAAGGTTCTTTTAAGAAATGATCAAGTCCTTTATGAGTAGTCGATTCTTCTACATCTTCCAAAAAGTAGGTGATACGTTTCCCGAATAATTGCCCTATACGCTGCAAATCAGCAAAGTAAATACGCCGTTTCCCCAACTCATAATTGGAAAGGGAAGCCTGTGTGCACCCGAGTTTTTTCGCAACTTCTTCTTGACTCAGCCCTGATTCTTCCCTGGCTTTTTGGAGTTTTCGTCCTATTGCTTCATAGGCTTTCATATGAATAAAACTATAATCCTTTCTGCGCAGTTAAGCATCTCAAAATCATCTGGCCATTTGTTAAAAAAAACTGAGTACGAGTTTTGAAAAAGTAAGTATGCCAAAAGCATGATTGGGTGTCAATGAAAATCAAAACACAAATCTTTGGCGCTGTATGACCGGGGGTCAAGCCCGGCCATACTGAGTACTCCGATTACCAGCCCGCGGAATGCTACCCCCAGGACAATGGGAAACCGCCTTGAAAACCGCTGATAAATCCTATAAGGCTAAAGAAAGGTGTTGGTTCCGCCCCTAAGAGCAAATCAGGAATATCTATTACTTCATCAAACCAGATTAATAATATTATGGAAACAAAGGCTACTTTTTCATAAACAATCACGCGTTTTGCGACCAAATGTTTACCAGATATGTTCATAACTACATACGATTACCCCTGCATTTTTCAGCACAACAACTAGGGTAACCAGCTGTGCCGAAATGCTCGAATAGGCTTTGCGCCTATTCGCGGTCTGCGTTTACCCGATAGGTTATATGGCTTTTTCTATCTGTAAACAATTTTATACATTATCGAACTACCTGAAATTTACAATTACTGTTTCACGTTATATAGGTTATAATTTGAGATTGAAAAAATCGGCAGCATTTTTACCGGATATTTTTTCCAGAGTTTCACGGGGAATAGTTTCTTCGTTCAATACTTTAAGTTCTCTATCCCATGCATACGGAATATTTGGGAAATCGGAACCATACATAATTCGGTCGGCCCTGTAATTGGTGAGATTGATTTTTTCTTCTAATTGAAAATAATTTGTAATGGCCATAGTTGTATCCAGCCATAGATTATCATATTTTTCAATCATTTTTCTGTAAGCGGCAGTCTCATCGAATCCGAGATGGGGAACACAGATTTTAAGCTCAGGAAAATCTTTTAATATATTTTCAAGTTTTCCAACATTGCATAGTTCATATGGATCACAGCGATAGGCAGTACTTTTTGGTTCTCTGCCAACGTGCATCACAATTGGTTTTTTATTTATCCGGCAGCATTCATAAATGCGATTCATATGTTCGGAGTTCATATCGTAACACTGTACATGTGCGTGCAGTTTCAGACCTCCCAGACCAGAATCAAATGCTTCCTGCAAAATTTTTTCAGCATTTTCCTCTCCGGGAAATACGGTTGCCAGACCTGTTACCTGGATCTTATATTCTTTACATTTTTCAGACATATATTTATTCAGATTTCCAGAAATTCCGGACTTATGAGCATACTGAAGTGCTATGATATGTTTGATTCCATGTGAAAGCAGAAAATCAAAAACCTGAGATGAAGTCATCTGATACCTGATATGCCATGCATTATCATCAAACCATCTTCTTACTGATGAGAAAATAACATCAGGGAAAATATGGACGTGAGCATCAATTACAGGAGGAAATCCTTTAGGAAGATTTGAATCTTCCTGATCATCAAATGAGGGCATATTCGTTTGTAACATTTAAATACCTGTTCATTGTTTTTATTAATATTTTATGGCTGTTGAATCCTTTATCATTTTCAAAATTGGCTACGTTGCAACACCCTTTATTAGCACCTTTACTTCCATTAAATTCTCTCCCCCAAATAGGGTTGGCCAGAGTTCATTATTTTACAGGCAAACGGGCCGCCGGACATTGGGACTGGCATTTAAAACAATAATAGTAATTTCCGGTCATAAACGTTTGCCATAGCTGGCGTAACCCACTACCTTTTATTATCTCCTGTAGCTCTTCAGTCGGTTTATCTATCAAACCTTCCAATAGGCTTTGAAAATATCGAAAACCAAATTGAAAAATATGATCCCCACAGAGTTTTTTGTTTATTTTTCCTTGCCCGGACAAGGCATTTACCGGGCAGGCCTCAATGCAGCGCATGCAATGAACACAAACATCTTCTTTCAAGGGTGAACCCGGGGATAATTCAGCAGTCGTAACCACACCAGAAAGTCGCACTGCTTGTCCATATTCTTTTGTGACCAGAGCTCCTGATTCACCATAGGATCCCAAACCTGCACGAACGCCGGCTCGACGCCAGCAAATTTCTCCCCTCATGCCTTTACCAGGTTCATTCATGTCAAGGGGAATAAACGCGGGGACGCCTGCGGAAAGAAACCCTTCGTTTTCTAAACACCGTGCAGCAGTGTGTACGGCACGGGCATTTTCGTTATATGTGTGGATTGTGTCAAATTGTGCAAGCTCATTGGCACCGGACTGCAGTGCCGCAAAGCTATGACCTGTGGCAACGACCAGCACACTTTGGGCACCGGGTAGCATTCTATCAATTCGTTCACTATGCTCAGGTAAGTCATTAACTCTCACAATTCCGACCAAGTCTGCCCCATTTTTCAGAGCAGCTTGTTTCACTTTTTCGGTAAGTTCTTTTTCATTCATAGAAAAAACTCCTTGTCTAAAAGTTTTACAATATTGAGATATCAAAAATCAATTTTTTGGGTTTTTCAGGGTTGATCGTTTTGCTAAGTTAATCATTCATTACGACCTCATCGCCCGATCAACACGCTAATGTCATGATCTTCAATCATATTTTTCAACTTCTGCACATGCTCATCAGTAGGTGCCTCCATTTCGGAGCACGTGTATGCCCGTCCCAATTGTACACTTTTTGATTTTCCTCCTTCATGGTAAGGTAGCAAGGAGATCTTTTCGATGCCTAGCTGTTCCCCTAACAAGGCAACCTGGCGGATGTGATCCATAGAATCGTTAAAACCGGCAATAAGTGGTACACGAATCCAGGTTGGCAACATTTTTGCTATTTTTTGCAGGTTCTCAAGGATTAAGGGATTTTCAACACCAGTAACTTTACGATGCTGAAAAAGATCTAGATGTTTTATGTCAAAGAGAATAAGGTCAGCAAAATTAACCACCCTAGACATCTTTTCCCAAGATGAATAGCCGGTGGTATCTAATACCGTATGCAATCCCTTTTGTTTGCATTCAGCTAAAAGAGTTGTCACAAAACGGCTCTGCCATAGTGCTTCTCCACCAGAGATGGTCACCCCACCACCAGAATTCCTATAGAAGTCCTCGTCTTTCATGATTTCATCAATGACCTCGTCAACTGTCATATATCGACCGCAGGAATTTAATGAATTATAATGGCAGCTATCAACGCACTGCAAACAATTGTTGCATTTGTTCCAGTCTAATTTCCGTCCCTCTTTCCTGCTGAAAGTGATTGCCCCTTCAGGACATACTTCCACGCAGGCACCGCATCCACGGCAGTTAATGTCGCGAACGATGAGATTAGGTGTAAAATCCTGCGATTCAGGATTTGAGCACCAATGGCATCTCAGTGGACAACCTTTCATGAACACCGTTGTCCGGATACCTGGTCCGTCATGAATGCTGAATCTCTGGATATTGAAAATGAGTCCCTTGGTGTTTTTATGAGCAATTGGCATCGGTTTCGACAATCTCTTTTTATTATTTTTCATGAATAGAAAAGGGTCGACATTTATTCAATCTTGACGACCCGACTCCCATCTATTCCGCTTATGTCAGCTCCTGTTCAGTCCTCTCTATGATATGATCTTGGAGCCCTTTTGAAAGGTCTGCAAAATATGCGCTGAAACCTGCGACCCTAACAATTAAATCTTGATACTTGTCTGGATATTGCTGTGCATTAATCAGCGTTTCTTTGTCAACCACGTTAAACTGTATGTGCGGGATTTTCTTTTCTCTCCACGTTTTTAGATAGCTCAGGAAAACGGGTCTCATATCTTCATTGAGATATTCCGGAAGTATTTTTTGATTAAGGAGGTGGTTGTAGGTTTGCATTGTATCTATTTTTGCGCAAGAATTCAAAACCGCCGTAGGACCTTTCTTGTCGGCACCGGGTTGCGGTGCCAAGGTTGAATCTGCGAAAGGCCCGCCATCCAGCCTTCCGTCTGGAGTAGCCGGAGTGTCTGCGGCAAGACCATAGGTTGCTGAAACCGCACTTCCGTCACCTCTGATCGAATAGCCGAAACGATCCTTTACGGTTTCCATGGCCGCTTCCGAACGATGGTGCACTTCCCGGGCTATCAAATCCGCATAATCGTCGTCATTCCCATATTTAGGAGCATTCAGACATGCCTGTCTTATCTCGTCTCGCCCTTCCCAATTGTCATCCATGATCTTAATAAGTTCAGGTAACGTAACTAACTTATCTTCAAAAACAACTTTTCTGATGGCCGTTATCGAATCGGCCACGTTTGTACTACCGATGACCATGGCGAAATCATTCCCCATTGCGGGGTAAGTCCACTGTTTACATTCCTTGCCTTTTTCTATACATCCCTCAACAATGGCTGAATAGAATGGCCTCGGACAGTATTTCGCATAGAGATCTTTACTGGTATTTTCAACTTGAGCCATCTTTGTGGTGAAAAACTTTACCTGCTCCACATATGCATCAAGAACATCTTCCCAACTTTCAAATGTAGCCGGGTTTGGAGTCTTGGCTCCCCATTGTTCGCCAGCCTTAGCTACCCGTTGTTCGCCAGTCTTTGGGCTTATTCCCTCATGAAGCGCCCACCACAAACATTTTGTGAGAACGAAATATCCGAGGACGCGTCTCGTCATATTTTTCCCCGGAATCTCCATATACACACACCCCGATACGCTGTATGAGTTGGCATCTTCCTTTGGGATACCCCATTTCTGCAAGAGTGGGATCAACGCTTCATCGTTAAAAAGAGATGGATAACCGATCCCTGTTTGAAGGACTTCAGCAGCTTTTGACAACAATTGATCTGGCGTGTTCTTATGAACGCGCAAGGCGATGCTCGGTTCGATCGTTCGCATTGTCTTTGCGGTCTCCAAAACTAAATAGGTGAGGTCATTTGTTACGTCGTTGCCAAACCGGTCAAGCCCTCCAATGGTGATCGCCTGAAGTGAAGCCACGCCACCGTAAACAGACGTTACCAGCGGAGAATATACGAGTCCAAGTTCCAAGAATTTGACCCAGAGGAGCTGGAGAATTTCCATGGCTTCCTCCCTCTTGAGCCTTCCCTCTTTGATATCCTTTTCATAGTATGGACCGAGGATGTAATCGAGACGCAACCCAATACCAAGGGTTGAGTATTCAAGATAACGAATTAAATGTATGAAATAAAAAAATTGGACAGCTTCTATAAAAGTTCGCGGTGGGTTGGCCGGAATCCATTCACAGGTACGGGCGATTTCATTGAGTGCTTTTTTCCGTACTGGATCTTTTTCAGTATTAGCCATCTTTGTCGCGATCTTAGCATATCGACAAGAAAAATCTATTACCGCATTCAGAACAATGTTGACGGACTGCAAAAATTCTTTCTGTTCGATGTAGTCGTTTGGAATTGTGCGGTCAATTTCCTCAAGTCTGGCTTCGACTCTTTTGATCCTCGCGGCAAGGCCTTCCTTAAACAAACCTTCATAATCGGGAATCCCAAGCTCCGACCAATGAGTCCAAAGAAAGGTCCCTTCATACTGCCAGTAACGGTCGAGATCGCCGGTAAACGCCTTTTGCTGGCGATCACTCATCGACTTCCCCTTCCAGTATTCACAGATTTCTTCCAGTTCTTTTCTGCCTGCATCATCAAGAAGTGTTTTCCCGCCTTCGCTGTTGACAAGTCTATTGACCGATTTCCAATTCATATCAATAGGGTGAAAAATGCCTTCGGGCTCTGAGGTCTGATATCCTACTATGCTCTCCCAATCCCTGATAAAAATATCCATGTTTTTGAGAACATGGGCAAGCGCCTCGGCACGGCGCGTGATCATTGCCTGTCCGTCGGTCTGCTTGAAGGATTCCGTCATCAGGCGCGAACGCTGGAGATCGAGCTTGACTTCAGGACGAAATAAGCCACGCGACTTTTCATCATCCATGTATCCTCTTTGGACATTGCGGACCGCCTTGCTTACAAATTTGCTCTTCAGATTTTCTGTGATTGACATTGCTATCCCTCCTCGATCAAAGCTATTTTTGAAACCACCCTTAAATATTTATAACACTACGTTATAACACATCTACAACATAGCGTTATAACCTGTCAACTGAAATTTCACATTTTTTTTCACAACGATTTGAAATGAATTGTTTTTATGGGTACTATTTTCTTGACAGAAAAACCGTGCTGATGGTAGAAAACCACTGGTTTTTTCACCTTTTTTATGACTTCTACCCCCAAACAACAATAGCGCTGCCAGCAATGCCACAATCACATTCCGACAATTTTTCGACAACCACCACGGAAACCTCCGCCGGTGATACAACCGAATCAAATCACAATCCTGAGCAGCAAACTACGGATAAAACCTCCCCCGGGAAAAGCCCGAAGAAAAGAACCCGGACCCCGAATCCGGCGCAACCCAAAGGGCTCGCCGCCCTCTTTGAAAAAGAGGAACTTAAAGTTCTCTTCAGCACCTACATAGTCACGATCTGCGTTATTGAAGGCTTTATCTTTTTTGTCAGCTTCTTAGGCCAGATGGGCCCCGGAACCATCCCCTTCCCCTGGAAATCATACTTTTTTGCAGCGTTTATCATCCCTTTGGCAATCACCTTCTTGCTCGGCATCATCGTCATAAGTTTTGACCGCTACATCTCCGGCCATCAAGAGATCAACGGTGAAAGTAGCGGCATCTTCCAAACGGCCGCTGAAACCCGCAGTCGGATCCATAAGTTTCACGCTTTCCTCTACGTTATTCGCCAAGTTCCCTTTCTTTTCATCCTCCTCTTACTGGTCACCATCTCCGGGATCGCCTACAAACTGGACGATATCCTGGCCGTCATCGGCCGCATCGGCGGGCTCACAGCCCACTATCTGCTTATCGGCCTCGCCGTAGTTTTTGCAGTAGCTGTGGTCATCGGCCTGATCTGGATGTTCTTAAGCTACAACCTGCGTAAAAAAAACCTCGAATACCAATATCAATACAAAAAAGATGTCCTCGACAAAACCGGTTTGGTTATAATCGGCGAAGACCGGGTGATGGATAGCGAGGGCCGGATTCTCTCTTTTGGCCAAGTTCAAAAACTTGTCCACAAACCCCGGCCCGATGAAGATGACAAAACTCTGGTTATCAACCCGTCTTAAAAAATGATGGTTTTTCATTTATTCCGCAAAAGGCTAGTTTCGTTAAAACGACCCATGAGAAACCTGATCGCTTTTTTTCTGGCCCTCCTGCTGGGCTCTTGTGCCGGGCCCCCTCAGGCCGGGCTGGCAAACGCGCCGCGACCTGCCGATTGCTGGCTTCTACAGCCGGCAATCTACCGCATGCGCCAGAGTGCCCGGCTTGAATATCAGGAAAAAGAGAAAATGCTGGAGGGCTTCATGGAGCTCGACCTGAATCGGGACCGGGCCCACTTGGTGATCTTCAACAACCTGGGATTAACTTTGCTCAATATTGAAGTCGAACCCCACGGTTACCAGCTTCTAGAAGCAGCCCACAAGCCGGGAGACCAACTCGGGCCAAACCGAAGAAAACAACAATTTGCCGCCGCTGTGGCTACGGCGCTTCAGAATATCTATTTCAGACTGAAAAATTGCCAAAAAAATCACCATGCTAACCCTGAACAGCTATTGACAGAATTCAGCAAATCACCACCAAGGCTGATAAAAATCAGTGAAAGTCGTTATAAACCGGCCTGGATCGTCACCTACCATGACTACGGCAAAGGTCCAGCCGGTCGACTTCCAGGCCGAATCATCCTGCAAAACCGCAAACCAGATTATCGCCTGACTATATGGCTCCATAAAGCAGAACTCTCAAGGTAAAATAATGATCACTATGCGCCAGGCCTTGCGAAACACAGCCCCCCAAAAACTGGTCACCAGTGAGCCTGACAAAGGTTTTCAAAACTTTTGTCCGCCCGCAGACTTTATTGGCTTTGACGGCCATTTTCCCAACTATCCAATTCTGCCGGCCATGCTCCAGATCCTGCTCGGGATTATCGTTAGCGAAGAGCTTTGCGGTACCAGGTTAACGCTGCAAAAACTCGACAAGGCAAAATTCACGGCCCAAATTCAACCTCAACAAACCATTAAAGTCTCATGCCGGATCACCAGATCCGACCCTGGAGAGGGGCAACCAACCATCAAAGCCCGGGTCATAATAACAACTGATGAACAGAAAGCGGCATCTATGACCCTTTTTCTAAACCAGACATGAAAAAAAACCCTTTTAAAATAATCCCCGGTGCCCCGAAACCCTTGCGCCTGGAGGTTGAAAGGCGGGTTCGCTTCGAAGAGGTCGACGCTTTAGGAATTGTCTGGCATGGTCGCTACCCCAGCTATCTTGAAGATATCCGAGAAGCTCTGGGCGACCACTACGGAATCGGCTATCTCGATTTTTTTCGAGAAGGGCTGATAACCCCAATCCGTCAACTCCATATCGACTACCACCAGCCATTACAACTCCACGAAAAACTCACCATCCAGGGAGAACTACACTGGTCGGAGGCGGCGCGACTCAATTTCACCTACCAAATTTTTAACGCCCAGAACGAGCTGACGACCTCAGGCCATAGTGTTCAGATGATACTCGACTATCAGAATCGAAACGTATTGATGGTGCCGCCGCCCTTTTTTCAGACTTTTCTGGAGCGCTGGCGACAAAATGGCAACCCCGAGGAAATTCATGAATGAAGTCTGGATTGTCGCTACTGCGGCGGTCTCAGCTCTTGGAGAAAACCGTTCTGAACTCTGGCTGAAACTACTCGCCGGAGAATCGGGTATCACCCATCTCGAACGTTTTGCCACAACCCCTTACTACAGTAAGATTGCCGCCGAGATCAAAGACTTACAGCCCGACCCGCAACATAAAAGCCGCCTGCCGACCCTGATTAAAAAACTTTTCAGAGATTTTCCCAGCCCCCTGCCAACCTCTTGTACCCTGATCGGCTCGACCCTCAAAGGAGCCATCGACAAACAGGAAAAAATCTGGCGCCGAGAAACGACACTGGCAGAGAATCGACAATCGCCGAAGGATAACCCACCAGTGCCACAGCCCACCGATGAAACAACCCCCCCACCCCGACCCTGCGAAACCGCCGGATGGGTGGCACAACACTTTGGCCTGATTGACCCCGGCTTCACTATCAACGCGGCCTGTGCCTCTTCAACTATAGCCTTAAACACCGCCGCCAGCCGGATTGCCGCTGGCCAGCAGGATGCCATACTTGTCTGGGCAGCTGAAATCATTTCCGAATTTGTTTTTGCCGGCTTTGCCTCACTGCAGGCTTTGGCCCCTGAGGTCTGCAGGCCTTTTGATAAAAACCGCAACGGATTAGTCTTAGGTGAAGGAGCCGCCGCCCTGCTCCTGATGTCGGCCCGACGGGCTGCGAAGGAAGGCTATCGACCACTGGCCAGGATTAAAGGCTGGGGCGTGGCCAACGACGCCATTCACTTAACCGCCCCGGCCCAAGATGGCCGGGGACTGATAAAAGCCTGTCGCCGAGCTTTAAACCGGGCCGACCTGGGATCGGAAAAGATTGCCGCAATCAACGCCCACGGCACCGGTACAATCCATAATGACAGCATGGAAACCGCTGCCTTTTCTGAACTTTTCGGACATAGAAAAGTACCGTTTCACTCCATCAAAGGGGCTCTCGGCCACACCCTTGGAGCAGCCGGAGCCCTCGAAACCGTGATCGCGGTTGAGTCCCTGCAAAAACAGCTACTACCACCCACCCTCGGCCTTAAAGATCCGATGAATGAAACCGCCGGAATGGTCTCTTCTAAAATCCGGAAGTTTTCGGGAGACCACCTGCTCCTCACCAATTCCGGTTTCGGCGGAGTCAACGCCGCTCTGATTCTGGCAAAAAGTTAATAACTTGCAAAGGTCATAAAGTGCATACCAGACAGACAACCACCTGCATGAGCGCTCTGATTACCGGTTTTGGCTGGGTAACGGCAAATGGTTACGGCCGGGGCCGGACTGGCGGAGCCCCGCTCTGGCAGGTCGGTGAACCACAACCGCCAACCTCGATATTACAAACTTTAAACGGCGGCTCGCGTTTCGGCCGCCTCGATCTCTTTTCGCAAATCGGGGTCGCCGCCGTAGCCCTGGCCCTGGAGGACGCTGGCCATCTGGGTAAAACGGCAACTTACGAAACACCAGGCAACCGCGAACTTGGCTTGATTTGCGCAACCACCAGCAGTTGCAAGCGAACCGATCACAATTTCTTCAAAACCGTCCAAGCTGATCCGCGTCTTGCCAGCCCGGGACTTTTCGTCTATACTTTGGCAACCAGTTTTCTCGGAGAAACCGCCTTACGTTTTGCAATTACCGGCACCAGCCTGGCCCTGATGGAGTCTCAACCGGCGGGCGCCGAAGCCCTACGTATCGGTTTAGAACAACTCGCTTACGGTGATGAAGAGCTAATGGTGGTGGGAATCTGTAACCTCTTCGAGAAGGAAATCAGTGGGGCTCCTTTTTTTTCTGGCGCCCTTTTTCTGGTAATCGAAAAAGATCAGGGTGAACAAACCCCTTTTTATGCTACAATAAGTTGCGATCAGAAGAGTAATCTTTATTGCAACAACCAACCCTGCTCAGATATTTTATCGTTAGCCAATATGACGGTAAAATAATCTACACAAATCAATAAGGTTTATCACATATGAAAATGAGACTGATCTACCCACGCTGGCCGAAACTCAAACAGCAGACCGAGTTTCACCTGCCGCCACACGGACCGGTGGTTTTCGCCGCGACCGTGCCCGAAAAGGTTGAACTCAAATTTACCGACGATAATCTTGAAGAGATCGATTTCACCGAAAAAGCCGATCTCGTCGCCCTTTCGGTAATGCTCACCTGTCAGCTGCCGCGAGCTTTTGAGATTGCAGATCATTTTCGGGCACAAGGGATACCGGTCCTCTTTGGCGGGATTGCGACGATGCTCCATGCCGAAGAGGTTAAAGAACACGCCGACAGCGTTTTTCTAGGTGAAGCGGAAGGCCGCTTCGAACAGGTTATTGACGATTTTCAGGAAGGCCAGCTCAAACCCCTCTACAACTATCTCCACAACCACCCCGACATCAAGCTCGTCGGCCCGGCCCGCCGCGAGATTTTAAACCGTGAACTCTATAATTATCGCGGCGTCCAGATGCTCGATCTGGTACACGCTTCAAGGGGCTGTAAATTCAACTGTTTCCCCTGCAGTACCGCCTATCTCGGCGGGCGCCAGTTTCGGCCCCGCCCGATCCGCCAAGTCATCGCCGAGATGGAAGCGATCCCCAACAATCGCCTCTTTATCGTCGACAACTCTTTAGCCCAGGACCGCGACTGGTTAATTGAGCTTTTTACAGCCCTGAAACCGCTCAAAAAGAAATGGGTCTCCCATCCTATTTTAGATGATGAGAAGGTCGTACGCTTAGCCGCTGAAGCCGGCTGCTGGTACGTTTATCAAGCGATCATCGACACCTCCCCGGTTATCGCCGGACGCATCAAACGCCTCCAGGAACACGGCATCGGCGTCGAGGGCACGATCCTTTTAGGTACCGATGATCAGGATGAGGAGTATATCAAAAAACTGGTCGATTTTCTTATGGGCATCAATTTAGATGTCGCCGAATTCACCATCCTGACCCCCTTTCCCCACACCCCCTTACGCGAGCAATTGGCCAAAGAAAAGCGAATCCTGCACAACAACTGGATCGATTACACCACCGACAAGGTCGTCTACCAACCCAAACAGATGACCCCGGCCAAACTGGAAGAACTTTTCCACTACGCCTGGGACACCTTCTATGCCGACGGCGGCTACCAGATCAAGATGGGGGCCCTCTTTAGAAAAGTTATCGCCCAAGAGATGGCTAACGGCACCTATAAACGATACGACCCAAAAAAATCCCGTAATTTCAAACCTCACCGGGCAGCTAACCCATGAGCCGGGTCCTGCTGATCTCAACCAACCGGGCAACCGCTCCCTACGTCGTCTATCCCCTGGGGATGGCGATTGTCGCCGGGGCCTTGAGCAAAACCGGTCACCAGGTAGAACAGTTTGATCTGCTGGCCGCAGAAAAGAACGGCCAAAACCTGAGAAGTACAATCCGGAAGTTCAACCCCAACTTTATCTGCCTCTCACTGCGTAACATTGACAATACCGACTCTCTGAGTGGCGCTGACGGCTGGTATCTGGAAGAAACCCGACAAACGGTAGCGGCCATCCGCAGCCTGACTAAAGTCCCACTGATTGTCGGAGGACCGGCTTTCTCGCTGATGCCGGAAGCCATTCTCGACTACCTCAAAGCTGATTACGGGATTATCGGCGAAGGTGAAGAAGCCTTGCCCCGACTGCTTAACAAACTGGCCGAAGGCCTATCACCGCCGCCCATTGTTAAGGGCCACCGCCTCCTTAACGGCGAAGAATTTGCAACTCCCCAATTTCATCCCGAACTCCTCGATTTCTACCAGGCGCACAGCGGGATGGCCAACCTCCAGAGCAAACGCGGCTGCCCGCATCGCTGCAGCTACTGCACCTATCCCGAACTCGAAGGCCGCACTTTCCGACGGCGACCGGCGGCGGCAGTGGTTGATGATATCGAACGTCTCAAGAAAAAGCATGGCATCGAAACCCTCTTCTTTGTCGATTCCGTCTTTAATGAAAGCGGCGGCCACCATCTCGCCATAGCCGAAGAACTCTTACACCGCTCAGTTAAAATCAAATGGAGCGCCTTCTTCCGCCCCTCAGACCTTGACATCAAGGATCTTAAACTGATGCAACAAGCCGGCCTCTTTGCCCTCGAACTGGGCAGTGACGCCCTGACCGATAAGACCCTTAAAGGACTCGGCAAAGGTTTCTCCTTTGCCGACATCCGCGCCACCCACAAAGCCTGCCTGAGTTTAAAACTACCGGCCGCCCATTACATCATTTTCGGCGGCCCCGGAGAAACCCCAAAGACCCTCAAAGAAGGTCTGAACAACTTTGACCACCTGACCGGCGGGGTGATCTTTGCCTTTTCCGGCCTCCGTATCCTGCCGGGAACCCAACTTTTTAACCGGGCTCTCTCGGAAGGCTTAATCACCCCCGAAACCTCCCTGCTCCGCCCCCTTTACTATTTTTCACCAGAGATTGATCCGGTCGCCATGAACGAGGCCATCAGCGACGCCTGCCAAGGCCATCGAGAGCGGCTCTTTCCACCCTCTGAAGCATTAGAAAGAATGGCCGTCATGCAACGGTTCGGCTTTAAAGGACTACTCTGGGATCAACTAATAAAACTTTGAGGGCTGCAAAGATTGCGGCACATGC
>Ga0307991_1001895_pt1 | contig 14393 bp, 14 predicted proteins | sample EllFjometagen131_FD_203146 | JGI IMG/M metagenome (GOLD analysis project Ga0307991, IMG submission 203146) | Marine microbial communities from Ellis Fjord, Antarctic Ocean - #131 | ecosystem: Environmental > Aquatic > Marine > Unclassified | place: Southern Ocean | collected 2014-10-08
ATAACGGCAACTTTTTCTTTATCTTTTTTTGCCGGAGGAGTTGTTTTGGCAAAATCATCGTGGTGAGAATGCACATAATCAGCAATAAACCTCTTGATCGATGCAATAGCCAGCGGATCGTCATATTCACCGCGACGGCATTCAGTTTCGCAAGGATGGAAACAAACTCTGCCGCAAACAGAAACAAAAGGATTGTTTTTCCTGATCAGATCATAAGCTTCTTTATATTTTCCCTGAGCCACAAGTGCAACGTAGCCTTGCACGTGAATATGCGAAGGACAGGCGATCTGACAGGGAGCAGTTTGCTTTTTATCAATTACGAAAGCATTGGGAGATGCCTGAGCATAAGGTTTATAAATAGCAGTTTTTGTTACCAGGTTTTCATCGAAAATCGAGATAGTCTGAATGGGACATACAGTCACACATTCACCGCAACCTGTGCATTTTTCGAGATCCACAAAGCGCGGGTGCTGATAAACTTTCGCGGTAAAATTGCCAGCTTCACCTTCCAGGCTGAGAAGCTCCGCATCATTGATAAGCTCAATATTGAGGTGTCTTCCGCATTCCACAAGTTTTGGAGAAATAACGCACATAGCACAATCATTGGTAGGAAAAGTTTTATCGAGTTGCGCCATGGTTCCACCAATCGCGGGAGTTTTTTCCAGCAGAAAGACTTTATATCCTGAGGCAGCAAGGTCCAGCGAAGATTGAATACCAGCAATACCGGCACCGACAACGAGAACCGAACCTACTTTTTTCTTATCCATTTATATCATACTCCTTAGTAGAAGAATTTTTGGGGAAATCCTTTTAGATTACCACTTGTTATCCATTTCTTTGGTAATGCAATCACAAATATCCTTTTCTTTATCATTATCAGGATGGATTTTATCTGAGATAATGTCACAGCGGAGTTTCTGCACGAATCTATCCAGCTCTCTGATTTTGAGGTTTCTATCTTTGGGCACGTAACCCTGCTTAACAGCCATTTCTCTGAGCACACTGATCACATCAGTAAACTTAACACCCTGTGGGCATAGCGCATAGCATGTATAGCAGCGGGAACACATCCAGAGAATGTCAGAAGACAGGACTTCCTGTTTCATACCGAGCAGTGTCATACGTATAATTTTGCGAGGATCGTAATCTTCATTAACTTCCGCAACGGGACATGATGCCGTGCAGGTTCCACACGTAAAACACCGCTTGAAATGTTCAGCACCCGGATGGGCAGCTACTTCATTTTTAAAGTTTGCATCCTGTTCTTTTAAAATAATTTTATCCATTTATTACTCCTTCCTAAAAAGCTTCGGGAATTTTATTTAGTTCAGCCAGCGAGAAAACGGGACCGTCAATACAAACATACTTGGAGCCGATACCGCATCTGCCACATTTACCGATACCGCATTTCATGCGTCTTTCCAGAGATGTGAATATCTTATCATCCTGAAAGCCGATTTCTGATAATACCGGCAGTGTGTATTTGATCATAATGGGAGGCCCGCAGACGATCACGTAAGACTGGGAATCAAGCCTAACTTCTTTGGTGATAGTGGGTACGAATCCGATGAGTTTTTCCCAACCGGGATATGGTTTATCAATCGTGAGATGCAAAATGATATCGTCTCTTTTTTCCCATTCATCCAGTTCTTCCTTATAGATGAAATGTTCGGGCGTTCTGGCACCATATATTACTGTGATCTTGCCATATCTGTCACGATGCTCAAGCATATACACGATCATGGCACGCAAAGTGGTGAAGGCAAAACCTCCACCAATGATAACCACATCTTGACCTCTCACGAGTTCTTCAGGATACCAGTTACCCAGAGGACCGCGCACGCCTACAATGTCACCTTCTTGAAGATAATGGATTTCGCGGGTAACCGAGCCAGTGCGGCTGACCGTAAACTTTAAAATGCCTTCTTCAGTGGGAGAAGATGCGATACCAAAAGGAGATTCACCTTTTCCTAAAATAGAAAATTCACAGAACTGACCGGGCATATAGACAAATTTCTCTTTGTCTGCTTCATTCACAAATGACAGGTTATAAGTTCTGAGAGACTTATCAGGATTCTCGTTGATGATCCGCTCAATCTTCATTGGTATGGGAATATAAGTATTACACATATTATTTATCCTTTTTCTCTATTTTGTGATCAAGGATCTGTTTGATTATTTCGCGGATATCCATATTTACAGGACATACAGTAACACATCTGCCGCAGCCGGTACATAAGAATTTCTGATAATTATCTACGAAGTAATTATATTTGTGCATAATGCGCTGACGCACACGGTGTATAGAATTACTGCGGGGATTATGCCCGGAAGCTTCTTTGGTAAAAAGTTGGAACATACAGGCATCCCAGAGACGTACTCTTTTGCCTTTATTGCCTTTTCCTTCATCGGAAACGTCAAAGCAATGGCACGTGGGGCAGACATAAGCACAGGCACCACAATTAATGCACTTGGCACCAATCTCATCCCATAAGGGATCATCCCATATCTTGCCAAGTTTATCTTTGAGATCACCGAGGTCTGTTGGTGGATTCATATAAGAATCAGCTATTGACTGAAGAACTTTTAATTCTTCTTCATCTTTAGCTATAGTCTTTTCTGTTTTTTCAAAGCCAGCCAATACTTCTTTGCCTTTGGGGGTGATACCTTTAAGATAGTAATCAACTTCACCTTTGACAACGAAGATATCAGAGCCGGTTTCGTCAAAAGGACCACTTGAGAACCAGTTGCAAAAGCAAGTGGAAAGCGGATTGAGGCATGCTTCTGTTATCAGGAGGCAATCTTTGTATTTATCAATCCAGTAAGGGTCTTTGAACATATCTTTTTCAGGCATCTGGTGTGCATTGGCAAATACATCGTTCAATATTCGCATGCTGCGGGTATCACAAGCTCGCATACCCCATAAAGCTGCAGGTTTTTCTCTTTTTGGAGGAGTCTTAATACCATCTTCATCGTAAGTAAAGAGCACTTCTGAGCGAGGAAAAAATATCTCTTTGGGGCTGATGGTAGTATTAAGCCTTGACTGGTCAATTTCAGTAAATGAAGTGATCTGCTTAAATTCAGTTTCTGTTCCTGATTTCACCGGAGCAAATACAAAATATGTTTTTTGCAGATATTCAATAAATTCCGGTAAATATATTCTTTTGAATTTGTACATAATTAACCCATTATAAAATCTTGTTTTTCATTTTCGCAATATGTTGCCATTGCAGGTTTTTCATTTATATCAAGACCGGCAGTATAATCGAATCTTTCTTTCATTTCCTTTTCCACTTTTTTGTTCATTATACGCAGGTTAAGGTTTACTGGGCAGGCACTCACGCAGGCACCGCAATCCACACAACGCCCGGCAAGATGGAGATTTCTGATCAGGTGGAAAATGATATTGTCAGTAACTTCAGGAGTTTTGCCAATCCACTGGGGATCATTTTGATCTACGAAGCATTCATTGCAATAACAGGAAGGGCATACATTACGGCAGGCATAGCAGCGAATGCATCTGGAATATTCATCTTTAATGTAATCCCAGCGTTCTTCAGATGATTTTGCTTCGAAGTCATCAACTACCTTGAATTCGCCTTTTACTTCTACTTCGTCTCTGGGTTCACCAATGAACAGATCAAATTCACGGGCATCAGGATAACGGCAGCCAAGGCAGGAATCACTAAGTACATCGTGCAAAGGCACCGTGATTTCAAATTCACGACCCTTGAGAGTGATCTTTTCACCAATAATCTTCTTTTCGAGCACTTCTCTGCCTTCCGTCAAATCGAATATTTTCTTCTTTTCGATAACGCCATGGCAAGGGACACCAATCAGGAAAACCTGATCTCTTCTCACCTGGTTTTCGGTAACGTAAAGCACAACAGATCTGGCATCACAGCCCTTGACTACTATGCCAATTTTTTCATAATCTTTTCCCAGGCGTCTTTTATCTTTAGTGAGATAAGTGGCCAGGTTATTACGACAGGTGGGGTCAAATATCACTTTTTCAGCATCAGCTTCACTCTTTATAAACATCGGTGTGGAAACCAGTGGCATTGAACCATTTCCCCAGCCGATAACCAGGTCGAGGGTTTTATTACTGATAAGTTCTTTAATTTTATTTTGCAATTCAGTCATTATATCCTTTCCCCTTTTACTAATCTGGTGGCGGGACCAATTTCTTTAATTTCACGGGTGATCTTTGCAATGATATCGGCAAAGCGTTCTCCCTCACCGGCAGAAATCCAGGAAAACTGAACTCTTGCAGGTTCAATACCGATGAACTCTAAAAGTGGTTTTATCGTAGAATACCGTCTACGGGCGATAAAATTACCTGACAGGTAATGGCAGTCGCCGGGATGTCAGCCGGATACGAGTATGCCGTCAAACCCGCTTTGCAGAGATTTCATAATGAAAAGCGGATCAACTCTGCCGGAGCAGGGTACACGGATTACTCTAACATTAGGTGGATATTGCAAACGTGAGACGCCAGCAAGATCAGCACCGGCATAAGAACACCAATTACACAGGATTGCCAGTATCTTTGGTTGCCATTCTTTCATAAAATATTTCTCCTAATATGATATAATTTTTTCATAGTTCCTTTAACTGGTGATATCCAGAGAATCAAATACCGAGAAAAGCTGCTCATTGGTAAATCCTCTCAGATTAAGAGCACCGCAGCGGCATGATGCCACGCAGGCACCGCAACCCTTGCAGAGAGCTTCGTTGATCACGGCAACTTCTTTCACAGGATCTACTGCTATGGCTTTATAGGCGCAAATTTCTTCGCAATAGCCACAGGCAGAGCATCTGGCTTCATTAACTTCCGTAATGGTACCTTCTGCCAGGATAGATTTTTTACTGAGATAGGTCATAGCACGGGCAGCAGCAGCTTTTGCCTGGGTGATGGATTCATCCATGTCTTTGGGATTATGTGCCAGTCCTGCCACGAATACGCCTTCTGTGGCAAAATCAACAGGACGCAGTTTTACGTGTGCTTCCAGGAACATGCCGTCAGTATTAAGCGAAACTTTCAATTTCTTAGCCAGATCAACATTTTCTTTACGGGCATCAATTGCAGTAGCCAAAACGAGAAGGTCTGCTTCCACCACAATTTCGCGATCCATAATGGGATCAAACATCGTGACATTAACTTTGCTGGCAGGATCAAATTCATCTACCAGTTTTACATCAGGCTTATTATCAGGCTCATAGTGCACAAACATGGCACCTTGATCACGTAATTCAGTATAATATTTTTCCCTGAAGCCATAAGTTCTCACATCGCGATAAGCAATGTAAATATTGGCATTAGGATATTTCTTTTTGATGTTAAGGGCATTCTTAACGGCTTTTGTGCAGCAGGTTCGGCTGCAATACATCTTACCTTCTTCGCGGGAACCCACGCATTGTATCATTACCACGTTCTTGATCTTTGGCTTGGGGAAATCCTGCTTATGCAGCATTTTTTCCAGCTCAACCTGAGTGATAATACGTGATGATTCACCATATTGATATTCTTTTGTTTTGTGTTCTTCAGCACCAGTAGCCACAATAACTACGCCGTGTTCGAGGGTATCATGGTTATCATTGTCTTTATAGCCAAAGGTGGTTTTATAATTACCCACAAAGCCATCCACGCTTTCCAGATTCACGTTTTTGTAGATATGGATCAGTTCATTATCGGTGATATCTTTGATGGTATCAGCGAGCAGTTTTTGCGGGTCTTTATCAAAGTTGTAATATATATTGCGCATATTTCCGCCGAGAACATCTTCTTTTTCGAGCAGATAGCATTCAAATCCGGCATCAGCAAGCGACTGCGCTGCTGTCATTCCTGCGAGTCCGCCACCAATGATGAGAGCTTTGGGATCAATATCTATGGGCAGTCTTTTGAGAGGTGCCAGTTCTCTGGCTTTTGCCACACCCATAGTCACGAGGTCTTTTGCCTTGAGAGTTGCCAGTTCCGGTTCGTGCATGTGTGCCCATGAACATTGGTCACGGATATTTGCCATTTCAAAAAGATAGGGATTCAGCCCTGCTTCCGCAATAGTTTCACGGAACAAAGGTTCATGAGTTCTGGGAGTACAGGCAGCAACTATTACCCGATTAAGATTATGCTCTTTAATTCTTTCTTTGATAGTATTCATACAATCCTGAGAACAGGCATACATCAGGTCTTCTGAATGCTCTACATTGGGAAGACTTCTTGCTGATTCTGCGACAGATTTTACATCAACCACTCCGGCTATATTGATACCGCAATGACAGATAAAAGTGCCTATACGTGGTCTTTCACCCGCTACATCTATTTCAGGAACGGCATTTTCATCATGAGTGAGATCTTGTCTTTCCAGTTTCAGAAATTTTACTGCATCAGCCACTGCACCTGAGGCTGTGGTGACAGATTCTGGAATATCGCGGGGAGAATTCATCGCACCGCAGACATATATTCCTTCTCTGGTAGTTTGTAGAGGTGCAAACGCATCAGAACGGCAGAAACCATATTCATTGAGTTTAATTTCCAGTTGTTCGGCAAGTTTAACAATATTTTTGCGGGGCTGCAAACCAATAGAAAGCACTACCATATCGAATTCGGTATATTGGATATCCCCATTTTCAAAGACATATTTTAAGATCAGGTTACCTGATTCTGTTTCTGTAATTTCAGAAACCTTGGATTTAATGAAATTAACCTCATATTGATGCTTAGCTTTTTCGTAGTATTTGTCAAAGTCTTTTCCATAAGCCCTGATATCCATATAAAAGACTGATGTTTTCAAACCTTTTATATGTTCCTGAGCGATGATGGCTTCTTTGATAGCAAACATACAGCAGGCTGCAGAACAGTAATTGTGATCAATGCTTTCATCACGCGAACCCACACACTGAATAAAAGCCAGTTTCTTTGGCTCAGCTTTATCAGAAGCTCTCACCACGTGGCCACCTAAAGGTCCTGAGGCAGAAAGCATTCTTTCAAATTCCAGCGATGTCACCACGTTTTTATAACTCTTATAGCCAAAATGTCCCAATCCAATGGGATTGAAAGCATCAATTCCTGTAGCCATGATCACGGCTCCAACATTCAATTCAATTTCTTTATCAGTATCTTCGAAGTTAATTGCTTTGGCAGGGCATACCTTTTCACAAATACGGCAAACACCTTTGGTAAGATAAAGACAATGTTCTTTATCAATGGTATATTCAGAGGGAAGGCTCTGCAAAAAGTAGCGTGAAATAGCTCCACGTTTACGCAATCCCATATCAAATTCATCATCAATTTTTACGGGACATTTCGATTCACAGATACCGCAAGCCACGCATTTTACGGGGTCAACATATTTTGCTTCTTCAATAATCTTAACTTTAAAATCACCCGCTTCTCCGTCAATTTTTGAGAGTCTCGATCTTATGTGGATCTTAATATTAGGGTGACGTCCACATTCACTCATTTTGGGAGCCAATATACACATCGAACAGTCATTGGTGGGAAAGGTTTTATCGAGTTGAGGCATTCTGCCGCCAATAGAAGCCGCTTCCTCAATCAGATGCACCTGTAAGCCCAGTTCTGCCAGATCAAGAGCTGCCTGAATACCGGCAATGCCTGCTCCCACTACCATCACTGATCTACTTTTTTTATTCATATTATCCTCAATCTATAAAAATATCTGGTTTTTAGTCTGGTTTTCGCCTTTCTCCAATATCTGCTCAGTAAATTCATTACCAACCTGAGCAAATTTCTGACCTTCTGAGGCGGAAATCCAGGTAAGCCGTATGCGCTGGGCATCAAGCCCTAAAGTATTAAATATATTTTTCACAATGGCAGTTCTTCTTCTTGTATGATAATTACCAACCTGGTAATGACAGTCACCGGGATGTCAGCCACCTACCAGAATGCCATCTGCGCCACGTAAATATGATTTGATCAAAAATACCGGATCCACGCGACTGGAACACATGATCTTGATCGGTAAGATCGCTGTGGGATATTGCATACGATTAATACCTGCCAGGTCGGCACCTGTATAGGAACACCACTTACACAAAAAGCTTAATATCTTTGGTGAAAATTCTTGCTTCATATTTCTATTCTCCCAGTTCCGGAAATTCTTCTTCTTTATATATCATTACAGGTATTTCTTCTTTAACGCTTCTGCCGGCTACAAAGTCAAACATTGCTGCCGTGTTTTCACCTGTTCTTTTAAATACTGCTGCCACGGGAATATTAGCTGGGCAAACGTCGGAACACATACCGCAACCTACGCAGGAAAAGCTCATGTGAGATAACCTTCCCAGATGAAAGAAAAGAGTATCAGGAGGCAGGCGCAAAGCACCCTTTTGCTCCAGTTCCTTTTCCAGAATTGGTCGGTTGTAATCATAGTTGAAAGAATCAAAGTCGCACAATACGCAGTAACAGATCGGGCAGACGCTATTGCAGCCATGACAGCCCACACATTTGCCAAAGATATCTATTAATCCGTCCAATCCGCTTTCTGAGGTATCAACAGCGGCGAATATTTCTTCTTTGGCGATCTTTCTTTCATCCAGAAGTTTATTCAATTTCTCATCATCAAAACTTCCTTCAGTCATTTCATAGCCTTTTAGCATAGTTTCAGCCTGTTCTGTTTGCAAATAAAGCTTCAAATTATTATCTTTTTCTCCGGCTATAGAAACGAAGATGTCTGCTTCCATAGGGTGAATATGCTCACAACTACGGCAGGCATCTCTGACGCCTTCAGGAATTGTGAGGTTTGCAGCTGCAGTCTGATATTCTTCCAGTTTGCTTTCCGCACTCTGGTCAATATTCGCCTTGATGGGATATACACCAGAGCAGCTATAGGTAAATATCAGGAAGTTTTTCATTAATCCCTGTTCTCTTTTTACCATTTCCACAAATGCGCGAAATTCGCAGGGTTTTACTATCGCAGCGATAGGCTTAGACAGTGGCGTAAAGCTGCTTAATTGTTGTCCTGCATTTACGGGCATCAGCGGATAAAAAGGTTCCACAATTCCCAGATATTCCACTTTGGTGGTTAATCCGTAATCAATGGTACCGTTTTTAAGTTTTCGCAGAGATAAAACGGCACTTATCTTATCTTCCTTTAAAAGTTTTTCAATAATATCTCTGATAATTGTATTACGTTCACCTGATATGCTGATCATTTTATTCATCAGATCCCTCCGGTGATTCAGTATTATTTAAAAGAGCTGTAAGTTCGCTCAATTCTTCTGTTTTATATTCTTTCATCGGCAAGGCATCTCCCAGACTGTCTCCTGCCACATATTCAAAAGCCTGCTGTGTCTGACTGCCCACATAGCTGAATATCTTGGCAACCGGAATATTGACCGGGCAGGCATCAGAACATAAACCGCAGGATACGCAGGAAAGACTCATGTGAGCCATTCTGCCAACATGAAACATTATGCGGTCAAGAGGAAGGGTAAGTCCTCCCCGTTTTTCCGCTCTCAGCATCATTACATCAGAATTTGGCTTAGCAGTAGCAGAATCAAAATAACATTGCCGGCAATAACATATCGGGCAGGCACTCTGACAATTATGACAGCCAATGCAGGCAGCAAAAGTATCCAACAGGTTATCAAAACCTTCAACTTTGCCCTTTACCACGCTATATGTTTGCTCTTTTGCCAAAAGTCTCTTTGCTTTTATTTCATTTATACTGCTTTCCCAGTTATCCAAAGAATATTCCGCTTTCAGGTTCATCTGCGATAACACATCATTACCCTTATCACTATTTGCAATGGCAATCACCCTGCCTTCATCAAAAGCAAAATGCACATCTCCGGCAGGCAGATAAAATTTATCGCAAATCTGACAGGTTGGTTTCACCTCTTTTGAATTCCATATATTATCAGCGAGGATGCTCTGAAACTTAGTTTCACCTGCTGCCGGATCATCAATATAATCCTGCATAGGTAATGCTCCCGGACAATCATAACTGAATATGGTAACCTTATCCAGATTGATCTGATTGAGTTTAGTCAGTTCCACTGCAGCCCTTACTTCGCAGGGTTTGATCAAAACTGCAACCTTCAATTTTGCTTCACCTTTTCGGGTAAATCTCTTAATTGCCTTAGCTGCGTTAACAGGCATTATGGGTGCGATTGGCACCGAATCTGCCAAAAGATCACGGTTTTTGACCATGATCCAGGCATAAGAATCCTGTGCAGGTACCCGCATAGGCATCATTACCGCATCAAATATTCCTTCTGTTTGGATAAAAAACTGACGGATCGTAGCTTGAATGCTATTTTCCGCTTTCAGTTCCGCCCCTTTCTTCGAGAATTTCTCCATTAAATTTCTCCTGTTTATTACCTTATCAATAAGACAGACATTTTGCCTGACAATATTATCATCTTAAAGCTTCTTTTACCTGTTGATACAACTGCTGATTGGTGAAATGCTTACTGCGAAGCGCACCGGATGGACAGCTGCCTACGCAATTTCCACAACCACGGCAAATCGCCTCATTTACTACAGAGATACCACGTTCATCATCAAAATAGATGGCACCAAATGCGCATACATCAAGGCAGGTTCGGCAACCCGTGCAATAGTCTTCCAGTATTTCGGTTACTTTCACTTCAGGGATTATCTTTTCTCCGGGAATCAACTGGGTCAGTATCTTGCCGCTTGCTGCCTGTGCTTGAATAATGGCATCATTTATATCGCAGGGACCACGATTTGCTCCCGTAATAAATACTCCGTCTGTAATTGTTGAAACCGGATTGATTTTGATGTGTGCTTCCTGAAAGAAACCAGTTTCATGCAGATCAATATTTACCAGTTCAGCTAAAGCTTCATTATCTTTTGCAGCCTGCATTGCAGGTGCAATTATCACCATATCGGGATTGATAATCTCTTTCGAGCCACTGATATCGGTGTATTCCACGGTATTACCTTTAAGAGAAACACTCTTAATGCGTGTGAAATTTACACTCTTAGCTGCTATCTCTTCATAAAATGCCTGATCTTCTTTATCGGGCAGGCAAAGATCCTGATGCAGATCAATGATTTCAATATCAGCTGACTGCTCAATAATATTCCGAGCTGTTTTAAGTAAATAGTTACAACATATTTTTGAGCAATAACCCGCTTCTTTTCTGCCCACGCAATGAACCAGTGCCACGGATTTTGGTGCTTTACCTGACTTCAATGTTATCTTACCATCTTTCGACAGCATTTCTTCGATTTCAAGGGCTGTAAATACATTATCAGAATCAGAATAACTAAAATCTTCCAATTCGTTGGCATCTTTCAATTCATAACCATTTGCCAAAACAACTGCTCCAGATAAAAGTTCTATAGTTTCACCGGTTTTATTACCCTTGAGCATTATTTCAAAATTACCCAGAAAGCCTACGATCTTATCTAATTCTGTTTCCAGAAATACTTTAATATAGGGATTCTTTTCTATTTCTTTGAGTCTGCCTGCAATGCTGTTAATCGTTCCCTGGCGTGGCAATAAACTGCTGAATACTGTTGATTTTCCACCCAGAACATCAGTCTTTTCAATCAAAAATACTCTTCTATCTTTGCCAGCCAGTGATAATGCTGCTTCCATTCCAGCCATGCCGCCACCAATTACAAGTACATCAGGATTGCTATCCAGCTGCTTTTCATATAATGGCTCCTGATAAAGCAACCTGTCAATTCCTCCGCGGATATATTGGATTGCCTTATCTGTGGCTTCTTCTTTATCATGGATTATCCAGGCACATTGTTCCCTGATGTTCACGATCTGATACATATAAGGGTTCAATTGTGTTTTTTTGCACACATTGATAAAGGTGGTATCGTGATCTCGGGGTGAGCATGCTGCGCAAACCAGATGCGTGAGTTCATTACTTTTGATCTCTTCTTCCAGAAATGCTTTCCCGCCTACTGAGCAGAGAAGCTGATGCTTTTTCACGATCAGTTCTTTATCTTTAAATTCTTCCAGATTTGATATTTCTGCCAATATTCTTTCAATATCAACCTTGCTGGCTATATTGGGACCACATTCACATACATAAATTCCTATTTTATCACTCATCTTTCCACCTTATCATTCAGGAGTTTCATGATTTGTCCCACCGCTGCTTCTCCCTGCAATACAGAACTCTGAATATCTTTGGGACCTTCTGCGCAGCCGGCAACGAATATCCCTTCTCTGGAAGTACTCACAGAGCCGATTCTGTCTTTTGGTGTATATATGAAGCCAAACTTGTCACGTTCTATTGATAATAGTTCTGAAAGTTCTTCAATGCCTTCTGATGGTGTAATTGCCATCGTCAAAACAAGCATATCGACTTTCAGCGAACTTTGCTTTCCTTTTTCATCAAAATACTTAATTTCCACCATATCTCCAGCCTCATTTACTTCCAGCTTATCTATGCCCTGATGGAAAATGTATTTAGCTTTCTCTTTTCTGGTTTCGTCATTAAGCTTCTGGTATCTTTTATCGGGAAAGCAGAGATCGGTGTAAAGATCATAGATTTTTACGTCTGCAACTTTTTCCCTCAGGAAATGTGCATATCGCGCCGGATATGAACAGCAGACGTTTGAACAATAGCCCACTTCTTTTCTTCCCACACAATGCAAAATGGCAATGCTTTGCGGTACACGTTCACCATCACGCATCACGATTAATCCTTCAGTCGGACCATTTGATGCTAACAACCGCTCTATCTCATAAGCAGTATATACTCCAGGTATTTTTCCATGTCCCAACTGACTAACAGACTGAGTATCTAATGTAGAAAAACCGGTTGCCACTATTATGGCTCCAAAATTTTCCTCCACCAGTTCATCTACTTCCAGAAAATCTATTGCACCAAACATACATGCTTCCGCACAGAGATTACATTCTCCTTTGCCATTAAGGTGCAGGCACAAGCTTGGATCAATCACGGGCACATTGGGCAGAGAACCGGCACATTCCACATAAATTGCTTTTTTCTCTACCAGATTCTGTTCCCAGTTATTGGGTTGAGTTATCGGGCATACAGGGTAACACATACCGCAACCCAGGCAGGCTGCAATATTCACATAACGTGCCTTTTTGGTTATCGAAACAGCAAAATTTCCTGTTTTCCCGCTTACTTTTTCCACATTGCTCACTGTCATCACTTCAATGTTTTTATCCTGAAGAATCTCCTGCTGGATAGGTGCCACAAGACAAGTCGAACATTCCATATTAGGAAATGATTCTCCAGTCTTAATTGTATTACCCCCAATCAAAGGCAGTCTTTCGACCAAATACACCTTTTTCCCAGCTTTGGAAAGCATCAAACTTGCTTCCATTCCTGCTATGCCGGAACCTATGACCAGTATTTTATCTGAAGGGTTCATTTAGCATTCCTTATTTGTTAATTTTATTGTTTAGAAGCGTAAATCCTTATTAATCGGATTAGGTCCTAATTTCCTGATCTTGTCTGAAAATTCGTTCACGATCTCAATATAACGTTTACCCTCAGACGCTGAAACCCAGGATAACTGGATGCGCTCTGGATCTATCTTCAGTGTTGCCATAACTTTTTTTAACAACGCTACCCGCCGTCTTGTATAATAATTACCAACCTGGTAATGACAATCCCCAGGATGTCAGCCAGCCACCAGTATGCCATCTGCTCCATTGAAATACGTTGTTAAAAGTAAATTATGATCTATCCGGCTGGAACACATCACCCGCACCACATTTAGTGATGCAGATATCTCTTTACGTGATGCTCCTGCCATATCTGCTGCTGCATAAGTGCACCAGTTACACAAAAAACCTACTATACGTGGCTTAAATTCTTTTTGCTCCATGTAGCCTCTATTTTATTCTTTTTTTTATTTGGTTCCCATCTCATTGAACAGAAGAAATGCGTATCCGAAATTAATCGAATACGCATGTATTAATTAAAACTGGATCTGAGCAGAGTGAGCTCCTGTTCCATCATCAGCACAAAACATTAATGTTTTGCCTGTGCGATTGCACCAGGCTTGGATGTCTGAGGGAAATGAAGGGCAATCTGCCAATACTTCTAGAATGTCGCCTTCTTCCATATTTGGAACGTAAGCTACCACTTTCAAAATCGGTTGTGGGCATTTTAATCCTAAGCAGTTTAATTCTTTTACAGCCATGTTTCCTCCGGTTATTTTTTTGGGAATGTTTTATCGCTCTCGGCTAAAAACGCAATTCCTGCCTTAAAAGCCGTTACCATTATGATTCTTTTAGTTTTTCTATACATTATTTTTTTTATTAATCCATTACTTTTTTTTGCTCACATTTTTCTGTATCTGCATTCTGTTCATATATTTTTCTTCCCAGTGAAGTTTTAACAACGCCATGAAGATAATAACAATTGTTTACTGTCAAGCACTAATTTTTTGCAGTGCT
>Ga0307991_1001897_pt1 | contig 14385 bp, 5 predicted proteins | sample EllFjometagen131_FD_203146 | JGI IMG/M metagenome (GOLD analysis project Ga0307991, IMG submission 203146) | Marine microbial communities from Ellis Fjord, Antarctic Ocean - #131 | ecosystem: Environmental > Aquatic > Marine > Unclassified | place: Southern Ocean | collected 2014-10-08
TGAGAAATTAAGTACATCTGTTTCATTGATGATTTGGTCATCCGGTGTCCAAATTCCGGCAGTAATGGTTGCATAGGAAAGATCAGTAACTACTATTTCATCATCGATATTATTAACTGTAACTTGAATTATCTGTTCTACAATATCACGTGAACTTCTACTATCCGCAACATTATCATTCAGGTAGAAAGTGACATCCTCAGTTCCATTCCAGTTAGGTGTATTGGATTCAAAGACAACTCCAAAGTCTGTTATAGTTACTTCGATGTGATCTGAATTATCTGCTGTGAGATTGAGAATATCAGTTTCACCAATCGTTTGAGTACAGAAACCACTAAAATCATAAGTTTGAGAAGGTAAGTCTTCATCTGCTTCAAAGGTACCGACAATGTTAAGAATCGGAGGATCGTTGATTGGATTAATTATTACTATTACATCATCAGATGCAGTAGCATCGGTAGCATTATCATCAACTGTGAAGGTTAGACTCTCTGTTCCATTCCAATTATCTGTAGCACTAAAGGTAATTACAGTTCCCACTATATCAACAATAACCTCGGTATTGCCAGTTACAGATAATGTGAAATTATCTGGATCAACATCATCAATGTAGGCTATAAAATCCTCTACCAAGCTTCCATCTTCATCAAACGTGAAATCATCCGGCAGCACTATTGAAGGTGGATCATTGATCGGATTTATTGTAACCTGTATCGTCTGCTCTACAATATCACGTGAACTTCTGCTATCCGCAACATTGTCATCCAAGTAGAAAGTGACATCCTCAGTTCCGTTCCAGTTAGGTGTATTGGATTCGAAATCATTCAGATAGAATGTTATATCTTCTGTACCGTTCCAGTTAAGTGTATTGGATTCGAAAATAACATCGAAATCTGTTATTGTTACATTGATGTGTGTGGAATTATCTGCATTTAGGGTAAGAATATCGGTTTCACCAATCGTTTGAGTACAGAAACCACTGAAGTCATATGTTTGAGAAGGTAAGTCTTCTTCAGCTTCGAATGTTCCTGTAATATTAAGAATCGGTGGATCATTGACTGGATTGACTGTCACTAAAACATCATCAGAAGCTGTTGCATCTGTAGCATTGTCATCAACTGTGAATGTGATTATCTCCGAGCCAAACCAGTCTGATGGTGCACTAAAAGTAACTTCCAGACCATCAATACTGACCATGATATCAGTATTCCCTGTATAACCTAGTGTCAGATTATCAAACTCAATATCACTTACGTAGTTTACAAAATCTTCCATCAAGCTTCCATCCTCATCAAAAGTGAAATCATCAGGCAGTACAATTGTTGGTGGATCATTAACCGGTGTTACAATCACATCTACAGAATCAGATGCAGTTGCTCTGGTCTGATTATCATCTACTGTGAAGATCAATGTTTCAGTACCATTCCAATTATCTGAAGCTCCGAAAGTTACGATAGTTCCTGCAATATCAACTGTTATTTCTGTGTTGCCTGTTACTGATAATGTAAGTACATCCGGGTCAATATCATCGATATAAACTGCAAAATCTTCGACCAATGTGCTGTCTTCTGCAAAAGTGAAATAATCAGGTAAAACAATTGTAGGCGGGTCATTAACCGGAAGGCAGAAAACATCGATTGTTTCAGAAACTATATCATCAGTGAATTCATATTTCAGCTTTTCACTTCTTTTATGATTTCTGGCAATTCGAAAAAAATCACTGTTATCATCAACAAAGAATGTAACTGATTCCATTCCATTCCAGTTCTGAACATTTGAAGAAAATGTTATATCCCATCCATTCTGAACAATATTGATAGTATCATTACCAGACCAGGTTAGAGATAACTCATTTAAAGAATTATCAATATCTGTGATATACTGCGTAAAATCATAAGTTTCAAGACTATCCTCATAAAAAGTAAAGTTAACTGGAAAATTGATTTCCGGTGGGTCATTCACATTTATTACTGTTACCAATACATCATCCGAAATGGAAGCCAGGCTATCATCAAAAGCTGTAAAAGTGATATTTTCCGAGCCAAACCAATCCGGTAATGGAGTTAATGTAACTATACCATTTAAGAGTTCAACTAAAATACTATCATTTCCGGAATAAGAAAAAGATAAACTATCTCCAAAAAGTAAATCCGGATCATTGAAAACAGAAAATAAATCTATCGAACTATCGGAAGTATCTTCATCGAAAGAAAAATCTATCAGGGAATTTTGGATATATGGAGAAGAATTTAATAATGAAATATAATCTTCTTTAGTTTCTGTATCCTCATAAGTTCCATCAAATACTGTTAAGGTTACAGTGTAATTTCTTCTTTCATAATATGACCATTGAGGATTTTGTTCATTTGAATCTATCGTACCATCATTATTAAAATCCCAAAACCATTCAAGAATTGGATTTCCTGATAAACCCAGTGAAGAAAGGTCTGAAAAATCTATAATTAAAGGAGATGTACCACTCATTATGTTTGCTATAAAATCTGCTAATGGTCTATTTTGATCATAAAAAAAAGCACCCATATCTGAAATTGTACAATCTGGGTCAAGGGGTGATGTCGGATCTCCAGCATCTATGCAGGGAGAGATTGGGGTCAACCTATAATCTCCATTAGCAGTATCTACAAAACTTGGTTCCACCTGGATATTATAGTAAGCATCACAGGAATCTCCATTTGCATTTGTTGTAACATTTACACCGACCCAATCTCCGCAGTTATAGAAATTTCCTCCTTCATTATTCCAGAAATCTGAATAGGTTATAGATGGATTTAATGTAGAACCATATATATATATGCCATAATTACCTGTATTGTCTGATACAATGGAATTAACCATGCTCATAATGCCGCCACTGGTGTAAGTACCGCCGCCAGAAGTTAAAGCAGAATTTCCTGTGATCGTTACATTTGAAAGGCTAGGACTGCAATACCAATAGGAGTAAATCCCGCCGCCTTTATAAGAAGAATTTCCCGCAATCGTTACATTTGAAAGGATCGGACTGGAATAATGAGAGCAGTAAATCCCGCCACCTTCAGCAGAAGCAGAATTTCCTATGATCGCTACATTTGAAAAGCTCGGACTGGAATAAGAAGAGCAAGAAATCCCGCCGCCAGTAATAGAAGCAGAATTCCCCGTGATCGTTACATTTGAAAGGATCGGACTGGAATGATAGCAACGAATCCCACCGCCACCAGAAGTAGAATTTCCAGTGATCGTTACATTTGAAAGGCTAGGACTGGAATAATAGCAACGAATCCCGCCACCGCCCATAATAGAAGTAGAACCATTGGTTATTGTAAATCCTGATAAAATAGCAGTGTTATCTTCACCATTTTCAAATGTTACAACACTTCCATTCTGGTTTCCATCAAGTATAGTTTGTGAAATATAGGCAGTATCCGCTGTTGTTAAATATAAAGAAGCTACGGTAATATTCTTTCCATTAAAATTAATGTTCTCATAATATCTTCCTGTATCTACAAGTACTGTATCCGCATCAAAAGCATAATCAATTGCTGTTTGAATAGAACTAAATTGAGCAGGAACATTTAATATTGTTGTATGTTCCATCAAAGTAATATCAGGCATCGTTGTATTGGAATATAAACTTTGTCCTGTTAGATATTCATTGAAATATTCATCTTTAGAATAGGTAATATCATAAAGACCGTCAGGTAATCCTAAAATAAAATAACCAGTTGAATCTGTATAAATACTATCACTATAACTGCTCGGTGCAGTTCTTTCAAAAAATATCTCAATTCCAGAATGGTTTGTCTGATTTTGTAAAAAAGCATAGCCATCAATTATGTTACCATTCACAGTAATATAGCCATCCTTAACTTCAGTATCTTGATAACCTCCATCTGTAACGGTTAATGATACTGTATAAGTTCCGGGTAAATTATAAGCATAAGTTGGGTTTTGTACATTCGAATCTATTGTTCCATCATCATTAAAATCCCAATACCATTCTACTATTGTTCCTGTTCCTTGAGTAGATAAATCTGTAAAATTTACTTCTAATGGTACATACCCGTTTGTTATATCTGCTATAAAATCAGCGGCAGGCAAAATATATTCAACAGTTATTGAAACACTACTTCCACCAATCTCCTCATTACCAAGCCAGTCAATGGATTTAGCAACTAAAGTATGGGAGCCGGGAGTTAAAATATAAGTATGTTCCCATTCAACTTCACCTAAAAACTGCTCTGTAGCAACAAATACAGTATCCCAATTAGTACCACCATCGCAACTTAAAAATACTTCATATATTCCTATTCCAGCATCATTTGCTATTCCTTGCACGGTTAAACTATCTCCCTGCACAATATAACCGTTAGGAGGAAATGTTATTTCTGTAACAGGGGGGATTATATCAATACTAAATACTCCGATGCAATTGGATTGTCTTGAATTTCCTGCACTATCATAGGCTGCTACATACCATTCATGATATGTCTCACTTAAATCATAGTTTGCTGTCCAACTTGTATCTACAATAGTAGCCTTTTCAGAACCATCAATATAAATTTTGTAATTATTAAGTCCTGACAGAGAATCGGAAGTTGATTGCCAAATGAACATTGGTCTTGTGGTATTAACAAAAATTGAATCTAATGGAGAAATTAAATTAAATGCAAATGGTGAATTTGTATCTATAGTAAATTTCCATTCCGAAGATGTGTTTCCATAATCATAGCCATCGTATGCAGAAACTCGCCACCAGTAAGAACCTTCAGGTAAATTTAATTGGAGTATGTAACTGCAACTACCAGACCCTTGATTAACAGGTGGTGTCGGTGAAAATCCCGTAGTGTCAAATCTGCTTTCAAAAGTATCAACCAAAGTTGCAAAATCAGAAGTAGTTGATAACTCTATTTTGAAATGAAGATTATCATTATCAAGGTCGGAAGGAACTTCCCATGTAAGTTGTGGAATAGAATTGTTTAGGTAAGAATTATTTAAAGGAGAAGATAACAAAGGTGTTCCCGGAAGTTCATTACTAATGCCCATATTGCGCCAAAAATTGATACCACCTTCATCTTCTCCAACAAACATATCAGGGGTTCCATCGTTGTCTATATCAACAAAAGATGGTGCACTTGAGCCTCCAACATCTATAGAATTATAACTATTACTAACATGATTCCAAGAAGGATTCTCTGGTGTTCCGTCGTTACGGTAAAACCGTATATACCCTCCCAATTCTCCTATAAACATATCAAAGTCTACGTCATTGTCTATATCTACAAAAGTTGGTGCTGATCTCATTGAAAAAGATGGATAGGTATTTTCATAAGACCATGAAGCATTTTCAGGTGTTCCATTATTACGATAAAATAATATACTGCTTCCATACTCCTGTCCAATAAATAAATCAAAGTCTAAGTCATTGTCTATATCTATAAAAGCTGGTTTTGCGGCTCCACTCGCGGCGTCAATAAGACCATAATAAGAGCTAACAAATGTCCATAAAGGATCTTCCTGTGTTCCATCATTGCGGTAAAACCATATGTGATTTCCACTTCCACAAAAATAATCTAAATCTCCATCATTATCTATATCTGCAAAGGCTGGGGCACCTCCTTGGAGTGAATCATAATTAGAAGAGACTAAAAACCAAAATGGACTATTAGGTGTTCCATCGTTGCGATAAAAAATTATACTTGCATCATAAAACCACTTACCAATAAACATATCCAGGTCTCCATCATTATCAATATCTGCAAAAGCTGGTGCACTGTAATATTTAATGTCAATTGGATTATAATTTTCTGTTACAAAAACAAAGGAAGCAATGTTAGATGTTCCATCATTACGATAAAACCATATACCCTGTCCCATGAATAAGTCAAGGTCACCATCGTTATCTATATCTACAAAGGTTGGTATACTATAACTATTCTCAGGATCTCCTACATAACTGTCAGTAACAAGTGTCCAAGAAGCATTCTCCGGTGTTCCATTATTACGGTAAAAACGGAATTTATTAGGCTGGTAACTCCTAACAAACAAGTCAAAATCACTATCATTATCTATATCTACAAAAGTGAGTAAAGCCTTAGTGCCAAAATCTACAATATAATTTTCAGTAACAAGCGACCATAAAGCATTATTTGATGATCCATCGTTACGATAAAAACTTATAGTGCCATCAGTTTTGCCAAGAAAGAAATCGAAATCAGAATCGTTATCTATATCCACAAAACTTGGAATTCCCAAAGCAGTGATTGAATTATAATTAGTAGTTACAAATGTCCAAGAAGGATTCTCGGGTGTTCCATCATTGCGGTAAAAAAAGAGGCAGTTACTTCCAGTTCCAATGAACAAATCAAAATCTCCATCATCGTCAATATCTACAAAGTTTGGTGCAGCATAATCTCCAACATCAATTGAATTATAGTTTATAGTGACAAGAATCCAAGAGGGATTAAGTGGACTTCCATCATTGCGATAGAAAAATATATGTCCTTCAATTTGACCAATAAACATATCAAAATCTCCATCATTATCTATATCTACAAAAGCAGGCTTTGAGTAGTTAATACCACCATAATATATACCATTGAAAGTAACACCAGCCACCACAGCATTACCGGAATATATTTCTTGTTGCCAGTTTACTTCATGAGCGTATAGTTCGCTTACAAAAATTCCAGTGAATGTTGTGGTAAATATTTTTGTAATAAACAAACAGGAAATACTAAATAGAATAATTAATGTTTTTTTCATGGTTTCCTCCGTAGTTTTTTAGATATATCCTTTCAAATTTGCAAGTGTGTATGCGATAATTGTAAAAGAATCTTTAATAATTCCACTGCAAACCATTTCTTTAATTTGATTAATGTTAAAGAATTTAAACTCTTTTATCATACCTTTTTCCATGTCTCCTATTTTTTCTCCTATTTATTTATTAAATATTCTCTTCGTTGCGTCCTCCATTAAGAAGTTGCTACTAATGTTCGAGTGCGCTGCGGAATCGGAAGATTCCGCCCAGACAGACCAACCAAAGTTTGAATCGGAACGATTCGAACCACGAGACTGAACCGCAGGCACTTTTGTTAGGTGATGTTCTCATTCACAAAACTCTTTTAACTCAGAAAAACACCAATGCGGTTTATTCTTTGAAATGATAGGTTTTAATAAATCAATCTTTTTTACAAAGACAATATCATTTATTCTATCTTCACTTTCAATTTCAAGTCTTTCTTCCATTAACGGAAAATCTCCAAAAATCGCATCACATTTAATGCATCCGAATGATATATAAGATTTTTTTATTGTATGGCTATATCGTTTTTTTATTTCTCCGAGTTTAAGATTTTTACCATCCTCAGAATTAATAATTTCGTTTATCATTTTAAGAATTACAGGATTAAATAAAAATTTTGAGTCATCCCATAAAGTTTCCATTACATCAATATTACAGCCACATTTGCTTTTAACTTCATCGGAAACAAAGTAAACGTGTTGTTTTTCTCCACATTTCCAGCAAATTATTTCCCAAAATGAGATTGTAATTTTTTGTTTTTTCATTGATTTAAGATTATTGCAAAATTTAAAATTTCCGTTTAGAAGTTTAATGATAAATATTTTTAGAGGAAAATTGATTTCGTTGACGTTAACATTTATATTTTTGTTATCATCTTCTTCAATTTTGAAAATCGGAATATCTTTTGTTGCGATTATTTGTTTATCCCAATCTCTAACTTCTTTTGGTGGTGTTTTGAAAAACCAACAACCTCTAATATTGTCATTTTTATATTTTGTTTGTCTTTCTTTAGTTTCATCATAAGATTGTTTAGACCATTGAACTTGAAAAGCAATTTTCTTTGAGCCTTTAACTGCAAAAACATCGGCAGTCCAATTATCTGAAATATATTCAGATTTTACTTCCCAACCAGATTCTTTGCACGCTAACATTATTTCTGATTTAGACAATAAATATTGTTGTTTTTCAGGTTTCCAGTTTTGAGGAGATTCTCCTTTTTTATGAACAAAATGTTGAAGACCAAGTTTACTCGTTCTTAAATATCCTTTTTTGTTAGTTTGAGAAATTGTAACATCCAAAGATTTTTTTTTGATTTCTTCTTTTAACTCATTCCATTCTTCAATTGATAGAAACGGACTATTAATTTCTTTTCCATCAATTATTGCTCTTAATGGCATCTGTTGAAACTCCTTTTAATATCACCTAATGTTTGGCAGCTGCCACGCTCTTCTTGCTTCTCTTCTTGTTTGGCTGTGGAGCTGTTTGTTAGTGGCATAATTCCTCTTGTTCAATTTCAATATCTGAGACTCCTTTATTAATCTGAATTACTTGCTCTATTCCAAAAGTTTTTCTTTTACCACTGAAATATTCGTAAGCAACCAACCTTGACTCCGAAATCTGAATAACAAAAGTTTCAATACCATTAATATTAACATATTTTTGTTCAATATTCTTTAAAATTTTATTGTTATTGATAAAGTTACAAATTGGAATAAAATCAATATTTGGGTTTTTAGAAGCAAGATAACAAAAATATAAAGAATTAAATATTTCATTTTCTAAATCACCATCTGATAGAAAAATAATTAGTCGAGCTTTTGCTCTACTAATTGCGACATTCACTAATTGTTGGCTTCTCCTTTTATTGCCAGCCAAAAATTGGTTACCTCCATCAACAGGATCAAAAATTATTGTGTGTCTCTCTGAACCTTGGGCTTTATGAACAGTTGATACATCTATGCCTTTAATCTTTTCTTTTCTTAACATTTGATTTATCAGAACCCTTTGAGCGTGAAATGGAGTTAAAACTAAAATTTTATCTGCATTGATATTTTTTAACAACTCAATGATAATATTTTTAATTTTTTCAGCAGATGTAAAGCGGATTGGTCCTTTATATTTCTGAGACCAAATCCCGTCTTCTTCATTTATAATAAATGTAACTTCATCATCAGAAAGAAAATTGACTTTATTCAGATTTCTTTCTTTAAACCAATCATCTTTCTTTTTCACATCGTCAGCTACGCGAAGATTCCCATTGTAGTATGCATTACTAACAAGATTACAAATATTATTAGACATTCTTGATTGTTCTTCAAGTCTGCAAAACCACTTTTCATCTTTTTTTATTTTATCAAATACTGATTTACCAAGCCATTTTTGAGATATTTTTAATGAAGATTTAACAATCGGAGATAATTGCATAAAATCACCAGTATAGATTTTTTTTCTACCTAAAAAAGCTAATGGTAGAGAATGAGCCAAACCAACCTGACTAACTTCATCAAAAACAACAAGATCATATGAGAAATCTTCTAATAGATTGTATTGAAAAACAGCAAAAGTTGTAGTCATAGCAGCTACTTTGGCATCTTTCAAAACAATTACTGTTCTGCTTTTAATTTTATTTCTGATATTACTGATGGAATTTTTCCATCTTGAATAATTTATTACATCTTCTTTATCTGGTTTTTCCTTTTCTAATTGAACTAACAATTTTAAAAAGTTATCATTTTTTACTGGCAGTAAGTGTTTTCTATTCTCATAATTTTTAGCTAAATAATGATTTCCAATTCTTAGACATTTTTTTCTTAATCCGCTTGGGGAATGTCCCTGATTCTCAAGAGCAGAATCTAAAGCAATTAATGAGTGATCTACTGCATTGTTAGTCGTGGAAAGCAATAATACTTTGTTTCTTGGGAATTGAAGAATATATTGAGCTAACATTGCTCCCAAAGTAAAAGTCTTTCCAGTTCCTGGTGGACCCCAAAGAAAACCAGTTTCCCAACCTGTTAACTTGAACGCTTCTCTTTGCATTTTTCTTAGTGTTGGGAAATTTTCAGAATTTAAAGAGAATTTATTATTGTAAGGGAATTTTTGATTAAATTGTATACTGTTTATAAAGCGATTTGATAAAGCATTTGTCTCCCATAGCTGTTTGAGTTTTTCAAGATATATAGGCGGATAAATTCTAATATATTTTAGAACATCTGGTGGTTCGGCGGTGTAGAATCTAATATTAATTGTGCTTTTCTCTAAAATTACAGAAAGAACTTCAGCAACACCTGTTTCATTATCCGAAATTCTCCACCAACATTTTGATTCCTCAAAAGAATCTTCTAATCGTTTGCCAGATTCTTCTTTCAGTTCGAGACTCCATATATGACCAATTTTTCTTTTAGATATTATTATGAAATCAAGAAAACGAGGTGTTGCAGATAATTCAACATTGATAGCTTCAATAATTTCTCGATTTTCAATTTCTTTTCTTTCTCTAAAAGAATATTGTTTTTTATTTTGCATAGAGTAATCTCAAATTAATTTTCCCATTTATCAGAAGTAAAATAATTCTCAATGAATTTAATTTTCTTTGGAAATTCTTTAGAATATGAAATGCCTAAATATGCTGCCGCTCTTGTTATGGCAACATAAAGCAAATTATCAATTAATTGTTGAGAATGCGATGAGATTTTATCAATATCCATGATAAAGACACCTTCGAACTCAAGACCTTTAATATATTTAATACTTAAAATTCTAACGCCGTCTCCTTCGCCTAAATCACCTTCAAAACAGCTTTTGAATGAGATAAATTCATTGTTTTCGTTAATACAATTTACCAAGTTATCGCGTGTATATTCTATTAAATCTTCTGATGGTACAAAGATGGCTATTGAAGGTAAAACATTTTTGTTTTTATTAAAAATATCAATGATTCTTTGAGAAACCCAAGAGAAATGATCTTTTGAACTAATATACTTATATTTTATAGGATTGGGTTCTCTTTCATCTGATGGATAAACAGATTCAAATTCAGGTTGTTGATTATATTTTACTGTATAAAGTTCTCTAATTAAATTAAGCAATTTTTGTGTATGACGATAAACCTTTTGCAACTCAAATTTATTGAAATCAAAAGATAAATATTCCAGTTCATCCCAAGATGATAGCCCAAACTGTTCAGTTTTCTGCATTAAATCCCCTGTTAAAAAAACTGAATTGAATTTAGGATGCGATATGCTGAACATACTTCCAATTTGTAGAGTCGAAAAATCAGCAATCTCATCAATAAGAACTTGAGTCCTATACTTACTTTTAATATCATTCATTAATTTATTTGAAGAGCCATTCTCAAAAATTGAATATTTTTTATTGAAAATCCATTTTGTATTTCGTAAGATTTGGAAAATTATTAAATCTATTTCTAAATTTGATAAATTATTATTCACAATGTTTGTTTTAGCTGTATTTGATAATAACTTTGATTTTTTCTTTAGGAGAATCTTTCTAAATTCTGCATATAGATTTGGAATATTATTTATTATTGGAGATTGTTCTCTTTTTAAAAAAGATAATGATGATAATGTAATTAAAAGGTTGTGAAATCTTTTAGATTTTTGTTTGAATGGGATACCCCTAAGTGCAAAAGAAATAAAATGATTAGTAAATATTCTTTTTTGCAATTCCTTTGAATTAAATAATAATTTACAATAATGTTGAATCTCTTTTGAGATAAATTTCTTTAGTTCTTTCTCATTTATATTTGAATATTTATTTATATTGGCTTTGGGATTATATTTACTAAATAATTTTTGAATATCTTCTTTTGTGAAATTATTGTAATCTTTATTTATTATTTTTTCAACTAAATATAAAACATTATTGTTCTTTTTAATTATCTGTTCGACTAATTCATTAATATCAGTTTTAAGTTGATAATCAATATTCTTCAATAGAGAATTAGCTTTGTTAATATTTGCATAAAAATCTAAATAATTCTTATGATCAGAAAATTTTCCATTATTTTTTGATAATGATAATAATTTTAACAGATTTGAAACATCTTTTGTTTTATTGCATTTTGAAAGATTTCTTTTTGATTTTTTAATAATATTATCAATTTTGTTGTAAACAAATTTATCGAATTTCTGACTAAATCTGATCAAATTATGGTTATCCTTTATAGATATGATTTCATCATCAGTAAATGTGAATTTGCCTTCTTGAGTCGCATCGTTATTTAATAATTTAATATCATTAATGAAATCATCTCTAAAAGAAATCCAAGTTTTTAAATGTCTTGTTGAAACATAAACATTATCATTATCAAATGCTTCTTTGAGATAATCCATAACCTTTTGATTTGGAGAAAATGCTATCCAACTGTCATAAGGATTAAACAAGGATTCAATCTCTGATTCTTTAATATTTTGTTTATCTTCTTGTTCAATAAATCCATAATCTGTGTGTTGGGCTACTCTCTTTATTAACACAGAAGTTTTACCTGTCCCAGCAATTCCAGTTAAAATAACTCTTCTGTTTAATGGTTGTCTAAAAGCTTTTTCTTGAAAAATATCATTCATAATTGCTATATCTTTTAATTCAGCTTTTTCGATTGATTGACGTTTATAGCCACTATAAATTCCAGCTTTAACTGTGGAAGATTCAGTTTGAAGTTTTGCAGCAATTTCCTCAATTACATCTTCTTTGTAAATAATGTCTTCAATATTTCTATTTGGATAATAAGTTTTTAAAACTTCTTTTAATGATTCTGGAGATATTTGATCTCCACCAATATCAATTGAATTATTAATTGCATCCCAAAAAGAATCTTTATTAATAGAGCGAAAAATATTTTTCTCGATAATTTTGTATTTAAATTCTGATAAGCAATATCCAGATTTCTTAAATTTGTCAGGATTATAAATTCTTTCTTCACCCACTTTCTCAGCAAATAAACCACTATAAACTTGTGTTCTTTTATATTTTATGTTTTCTTTTCTTGAATCCATTATTAATGGCTGTCTGGTAAAATACCAAATTTCTTCTTTGCCATTTACTAAAAGCTTTAAATATGCAATGAAAGCTGTTTTCAATAGTTTAATATCTTCTTTAGCAACTTGTATTGAAGAATCTGCAACAGAATCTCTGCTCCCATCTAATCTTTCTGTATAAGAAATTTTATTATGAGGTTTTGGTGCATTCCCTCCAAAATGATGTAGATCTTTTAAAATGGTTTTCGAAATAAGTATAACTTTTTCAAGTTTCTCTTTATTTATGCTTGTATTCACGATCTCTCCAATATTTTTATGCTTTTGCCACTAACATATGCACGCCACGCCCTTATAAAAGGTGCGCATAACCAACCTATAGTTATTAAAAAGGTTCGTCATAACTCCAACTTATATAATTTACTATTTTAAATTAGAATTTGTTGCATTGATTATCTCAGCTTTAAAATTCTTATATCCAATAATATTTAACTCAACTACTTTTTGATTGATTTATCAATTACATTGTCAGTCATAATTATTGCTTTATTTACTGCTTTGTTAATTGCAGCAGTGTACATATCCATCCAAGAATGGCAGTCCTGACAATCATTAACACCCATTACCTCATTTCCAATTATAGTTTGTTCAACAAGTAGTTGATTTGGAATTTCCAGTTTTATTCTGAGCACTATTTTTGCTGAACGTTTAATATCTCCGCTTCCAACTAATGCACCAATACCTCCTTCTTCTTGATATAATGTTTCAAAAGATTCAACATTTATTGAGAGATTCAATACTTTATCAGAATTTGGATTGGATTTGTATAATAAATATTCTTCATACATAGTTATTATTTGTTTATTTATGTTATAAGATTGAGGTCCTACAACAGGATCAAACTTTACTTGAAACTCATCAGGAAGTTCTGAACTGAAGGTTGGAATGATTGTATAATCAGATAATTGAAATCTTAGAAGACTAATTTCTGATAATGAATTATTTTGAACAACAGGAAACATCATAGCACAACTAGCAAAGAGTGTTATTGCTAGACTTGTTAATAATAATTTAAATAATTTTCCTCTAAATTTACATTGATTACAAACCATTTTTTCTCTCATTTTAATTCCTCTCCTTTCTATTTTTTCAAGTCAATTTCGTGTAACATATGCACGCCACGCCCTCTAAAAAGGTTCGCATAACCAACCTATAGTTATTATAAAAGATTCGTCATAACTCCAACTTTTTGGTTCGCAATAACTCTAATATATTTTCTTTTTTGCACTTTATTTCAACGCTGAAAACTATCTTCCCTCAATATCTGTTATTCTCCTGTTTTTACTAGTTATTTTCTCTCATGTAATAATTTTCATTTCGATAAATATTTTTTCTTTTTTAATTGTCAATAACTTTCACGCTTTAGAACTTCGGCTTGCTTGCAAACGAAGTCATAAGAACTTTATTTTTATAAAACGAATATGTCTCTTCTACCCATCCCCCGAGAAATCAGGAATTATTGATTCGTAACTATCTTTAGAAATAAGTAACTAATCCGTAAAAATAACTGCAGAAATGTGTTGAAAAGAAATGCTC
>Ga0307991_1001898_pt1 | contig 14381 bp, 16 predicted proteins | sample EllFjometagen131_FD_203146 | JGI IMG/M metagenome (GOLD analysis project Ga0307991, IMG submission 203146) | Marine microbial communities from Ellis Fjord, Antarctic Ocean - #131 | ecosystem: Environmental > Aquatic > Marine > Unclassified | place: Southern Ocean | collected 2014-10-08
CGGTCTCTCTCATATTTGTTTCATTTGCCTACAGTGGCTGGAATGCCGCCGCCTACCTGGGGGGTGAGATCAAAAGGCCCTCTACAAACATCCCCCTTGCCCTTTTCACGGGCACGTTTGTTGTTCTATGCCTTTATCTCCTGTTGAACATTGTATATATTTATGCACTTGATGCAAAACAAATGAGCGGGGTCCTTGAAGTGGGTGCAAAATCCGCGGTCTTTCTGTTCGGCGTTCATCTGAGTCGATATTTCAGCGGCGCCATTACCATTGCCCTTCTCTCCGTCTTAAGCGCCATGATCATGACGGGGCCGAGGGTCTATTATGCCATGGCAAAAGATCGCGTCTTCTTTGAGCTTTTTGGCAACATAAACAAAGTTCACAGGACGCTGGCATATGCCATTTTTTTGCAGGCAGCAATTGCCATTGTAATGGTTGTTACGGCCTCTTTTGATAAGCTTCTTATATATATAGGTTTCACTCTTGCATTGTGCGCCACGCTAACCGTGGTGGGGATGATACTACTCAGGACAACACAACCTGCTTTGAAAAGAGATTACAAAACTTTCGGATATCCAGTAACACCGTTTGTATTCATTTTAGGCAATCTTTGGATCATCTATTTTTCCATCAGGAGCAGGCCCATCGCCTCTCTGTTTGGTTTAGGAACAATCGGTTTAGGCATCTTGGTCTATTTCTATTTCAGTATTAGGAGAGGGCAAAATCATGAGGTATAGAAAGCGCATGTTCTTGATTGCGACTCTGGCTTTTCTCCTGCCATCCTCTCTTTTTGCCCATGGCGTTAAGGGGACGGTGAAGGAGGGTGGTCTCGTGGTCACCGCACAATATGACACGGGCGAAGCCATGAGCTACGCCAAGGTAAAAATTTCGGCTCCCGGGGCAAAATTAACGTTTCAGTCGGGCAGGACAGACCGAAACGGTCGGTTCTGTTTCTTTCCGGATGTCGCAGGCGGTTGGCAGGTGGTCGTGGATGATGAAATGGGTCACCGCCTGGAGGTTACCGTACCAGTGAATGAGCAGTTAGTCCGGGAAGAAGATACACAGTCTGCAAAAGCTGCTCAAAGCGCTCTATCCAGATATGAAAAGGCTTTGATGGGACTTTCCATCATTTTTGGCCTTTCCGGAATTTTCTTTTGGTGGAGAGGGAAGAGAATCCGAATTTCAAACTCTAAAAGAATGAACCGGAGAAACGGAGTGTCGGAGAAACGGCGAAATATATAAAGCCTTTTCTCCCTGTCACCGATTCACTGGTGCCATTTATTTGCTGATTCAACTTCCGTTGCAATAGGGGGTGCATAGATGGTGATTTCAGACAAGGCATCCTCTTGCGTCAACCCGCTCTTTTTGCAGATTGCCGCTTCGGGTGACTATATAAAAATGATCATACAGGTTAACGCAAAGGCTCACATTTACCGGAATAATACTCAGCCGCTCTCCTATCCTTGGGGGATGATTGCAGCGACTGACATCAAGCCAGCCGTGTTCTTCGTGCAGGCGGGTTATCCTGGCATCCGGGTATTCAACGATATATCCCATTTCAAGATTCTCATGACGTAATAATTGTTTTGCAGAAAGGGCCTTTGAACCGGCGTCGATGATTACCCGTCCCGGGACCACGTCCGAAATAACGGTTGCCACCACACGGGCGGCACAGTCTTTTAGGGCGCAATGGTTAAATTTGAGCACAAAATAATCGTTCAGAACAGCGGTTCCCACCCGGATTTCGGTGACATGACGGACAAGATGCGTGTTCTCAAGGGACGGCGTTGAGCCGGAAGAGACGGTTTCAGGTTGAAGACCGGCGGCGCACAGAGCTTCATATACCGGTTTCCATAGCCGATTGATTTGCTTAAAACTTTGCGGATTTCTTGCAGCATCTCCATATAGATTCCCAAGATACATCTGGATGCCGTCAAAACCAAGACCTGGGTGTGTTTCTGCATGCTGAGCAAGCTTTACGATTTGCCCGGGATCGGCGGTTCCGCATCGGTGAAGCCCGGCGTCAAACATAACCAGAATTCCAATGGTGGTGTGGTGTTTGAGCGCCGCACTTCCGAGTTCGTTGAGTAGATACTCGGAGTCAACCGCAACCCTTATAGTTTGTTTCAGAGACAGCTTAGAAAGACGCTCCATTCGGGCTGATCCGACTGCAGGATATGCCACTGTAATATCGACAGGTCCAAGCCTTGCCATGACTTCGGCTTCTTCGACTTTTGCAACTGCCAGGCCGACCGCACCGGAACCGAGCTGCATGCGAGCTATTCCAAGTGATTTGTGGGTTTTGATATGTGGGCGAACCGAAAATCCATGCCGGATTGCATAATCATGAATGCGGTTGATATTTTTTCTGACGATCTCCTCTTCCACGAGAAGAAAAGGGGTTGGAACCGTCCTGGTGATCTTCAATAATTCTTCTGACATCCAATCTCCCTACTCCAATATTCCCTCCAGGCCGGAGGCCAATTGGGGCGAAGCCCCTAAGTCCATAGTATAGGAATTTCCTTTTTAGACACGGATTACACGGATGGCCACGGATTAGGTTTATGTTGTTTGAACAATGGTTTATAGTTCAAATAATGCTTACATTTCATAAATGCTGCCGCATTTATGAAATAAAGGGCAGTGTAATCAGTGAAATCCGTGTCAGAGATTTTTTAAGTTTGCCCGAAGGGCGCTAAGTTCATACATTGCCGCTTGATATCCTTTACAAGAAAAACCGAAGTATTATTCACCGGTGGTTCCGGGCGGATGCGCAAGTATTCCTTAAACGCAAGAGGAAGGTCGAAAGCAGCTTGATCATCCATAAAACGTCTTAAACCTTTTTCATAGATTCGGTAAGAAAGTCTTGCTCCGTTCGGAAGCGTTTTTGCAAGATAGGTAAAGATTTCATCCTTGGGACCTGCATCGGCGGCTACCATCACAAGCATGCATTCCTCATTGCGCGGCAAAGAAAAATGGTTTCCCTGAACAATTTGAATGTGCTCGGTTAATTCAAGGGCTTCAACAAGCTTTTGGGAAAGCTTCGCATATTCCGGAACCTGTTCAATGCCGATGGCTTGGACGCCGTATTGTTTGCAAAGGCAGATAAGGGAGAGGGGCAACGGGCCGCTCCCCAGAAATACCACCCGGTCTCCGGGTTTCAACTCTGCTCCCCGGTATTCCATATCCGCCAGCCGGAGATAATTAGGATAATAGATGAAACCTTGGACCGCGATCCACGGATCGGGGGCAGCGATAATCGACTGTGCATGCCTGATCTCCATTCTAAGTCCGTTAAGTGTTTTCAGATGGGAGATACGTTTTGTGATCGACCGTAATTCCCGGTCGCAAATCAGCTCGTCCGCCAGATGATCATCAACATCCCTTGCTATTAGGTGTTGCAGTCTTTCAAAATGGGAACGGAAGATATCTTCGGGACCGTTAAGAATTTCATCGTCCGTTAGATCGCAGATGGCGGCATAAATATCCAAAAACTCATTTTTGATTGACTCGAATTTGTTCTCTTTCATTCATCCAGCTCCGCAAAAACAGTTGTATTATTAACCCGTCCCATGGGAAGAATTTCCTTAACAATTGAAAACCCTTGGATATCGCCGGGTTGAACCGGTTTATACAAAACGGCGCGCATCCCGGTGTATGTCCGGAAGATAACGGGAACATGCGTTTTGCGTTCTTTCAGAATCTTGCGAAGCGTTTGAAAGATACGGGCCTTGGGCTCCGCCAGGGCCGCAACCAGCACCAGATTCCAGTCCAAAACCCGAAGCCCGGACTCATCTCCATGAATTATCTTAATTTGCTTTTCCAGTCCAAGGCACTGGATCATTTTTTTTGATAAATCCACGGTTTCTCTGGAGTTGTCCAGACCCACGGAGGGGATGCCGTACAGGCGGCTCATGAGAATTAACGTCATGGGCACAACCGCAGCCGATAAATGCCAGCCTGCTGCCGGGCGCGGGATGCACTGCCTCGATTTGATTTCTCACCAGGGTCTCATATCGCGGATAAAAGGGAAAAGATTTCAGGGTTTCCCAAGGGTCTTTGGATTTGAGCAAATCTTCTGCCAAATGTTTTTCGTGGATACTGAAAAATCCAGAATAATAGGATCGGATCTCCGGAAGTTCCCGACGGATATCCGGCTCGTCCAGGATCAGTCCGGCAAGATGCGCGCCGGTTTCCATGTGGGCCAGATCATCCAGGATCTGATAGAGCCGATAAAGATCCTCGGGCTCAAGTGCCGCCAGCATGTTTCGGGTATACTTTTTAATCCGTTTGGCAAATCCCATGATATGGGGTTTTACAATATCCAGGCTGGCCTGGCAATCCTTACAGCAGCCTAAAAAATCATGTTCTTTAAGTTCGTGCTCATGGGTAAAATTAATATCATGCATGGATTAGCTTTCTAATTATTGGACACGGATTACACAGATTTGCACGGATTTTTAAAAATATTATAAATTTTATCGAGTGGGACCTTCTCGCATTACAAGAAACGCAAAATTGTTATATTCAATTCAATCCGTGTTAATCCGTGTCTATGACATATAATAACAGACACTCTTCACCTGAAATTTGTTACTTCTGCCCGTGAGTTATATGGGGGTGAGTATGAAGATGTCGATGTTTTTTTTCACCTGGAAAATTTTTCCGTTTTCTATTGTATAAATGGAATCTGTCAGCTCATAAAGAAAATTGCTTTCATGGGATATTAATATATAGGAAAGATCAAGATTAGCCAGCACATCAATAAGCCTTGCTTTTGTTTTTTCATCAAGTCCGTTGCTTGGTTCATCAAGAAGCAGGACTTCGGGCTTCATGGCAAGAACTGTTGCCAGGGAAATCAGTCTTTTTTCTCCACCGGAAAGTTTGTACGTAATCCTGTGTTCAAAACCATCCAGTCCCAGTTCATAAAGGGTGTCTATTGCAATCTTTTTTGCCTGATCAGGGGTTTTCCCCATGTTCAGGGGACCAAAAGCCACATCTTCCAAAACAGTTGGGCTGAACAGTTGGTCGTCGGCATCTTGAAAAAGCAGGCCGATCCTGAGACGGACTTTTTCAAAATCCTTTTCCGGACTTACCGGTTTGCCGAAAATTTTAATATTCCCGGCATCCGGTTTTAGAAGCCCCATGATAATATGAAACAGCGAGGTTTTGCCGCTGCCATTGGGCGCCATAAGGCCGATCCGATCTCCGCGATAAAATTCCAGGTCAAGATTGTCAATGACATTTTCGCTTGTGCCGGGATATTTAAAGAATATGCCTTCAAGATTTATGATCAGGCTGTTATGATCATCCGGATTCATAACACTCTCCAGAAACGCAAAAAACCGCATGAACATTCGGTATTTTCATAATACCATTTATGTTTGCGGTTTAATTTTTTTATCCGTATTAAATTGATTATTTTAATCTGAAACAAGCTTCTTGCTTGAATTTTAATATTAATTTCATATTACAAAAATAAGTCATTTTCAAGTAGGTTTTGTAGTTTTTTGAAGATTTATAATCTTGGACACGGATTGCACGGATTATACGGATTTTTTTAAAAAAATATTTTTAATCCGTGAAATCTGCGTCTGAAAACAATAAAAAATATTGACACGATGTTATGAATTGACTATTTAATTATTCTTAATAATCACCCGAAGGTGATAGATAGTCAATCAAATTTGTTACAACATACTGACAAAATAAAAACCATTGAGCGAACAGCCTTTTTCAAGGTTGTCAGCGGTGGTTTTGCCATTAAAAAAGCCACGAAGGCATTTTGCTCCGGAAATGGGGAAAAGACCTTCCTGGCTTTTTTTATCGCACACGCAAAAGTATAGGGGAGCGGAGAAGCACATTGCGGAAAAGAATCTGTATCATAGATGGTCAGGGCTGCGGTATCGGGACTATCCTGATAAAATATCTGAAGGCGGCTTACGGCGAGTCACTGGAGCTTATTGCTTTGGGAACAAACGCCATCGCCACGTCCCGGATGCTCAAAGCCGGTGCTAATAAGGGCGCATCCGGGGAAAACGCTATTTGCCGGTCCGTAGCAGAAGCCGATTGCATTGTCGGACCGATCGCTATTACCTGGGCAAACTCTATGCTCGGCGAGGTTACAGCCCGCATGGCCGAAGTCGTAACTTCAAGCCCTGCCATTAAAATCCTTCTGCCGCTGACTCAAGAAAGGGTTCAAATTGTGGGCGTGGTAAAAGAGCCCTTGCCGCACCTGGTACAGGCGGCGGTTGAAAAAAATATCAAGGAGGTTTTTCATGTGTGAAGCCAATGCATACTTTATTAAGGGTGGTCAAGAAGAATTAGTTTTGGAATCCGTAGATATAATCGAGCCGGAAGATGAAGGCGGATATCGACTGGTCAGCATTTTTGGCGAGCAAAAAATCATTGAAGGCAAAATAAAGTTTATGAATCTGAACCATAAGATCGTATTTGAAGAGTAGCCGTGATGTATTTGATAAAATCTCGGGCAGAGTATTTTTTTTACGACACGAATATCACGGATTAACTCAAATTTGATAATTATCAGACGTACTACCAGATTAATATTTAATCCGTGAAATCAGTGAAAGCCGTAACGGTCATTTCAGGGCGGATGCATCGCCCTTCCTTTAAGACTGTTTTGCCCACAATTCTCCTTTCTCATTCTCGCTGAGAATTTTAGCAAGAGCTGTCGGTATATGCTGTATAATATCCATCACCTGGGTGGCAGGTGTGGGTTTTGCGTAAGATCCGGCCAGTCGATTCACTCTGGCGGCAATAACAGCTGCCTTAGCAACCTCCATACCTGTTCCGACCAAAGCCGTTACAATACCGGTCAAGGTGTCTCCTGTACCTCCTATGGCCTCCATAGACTCTTCCACATAAATATCGACAGTCGCGATAATGCCCTTCTGGTCGGCAACATAATCCTGTTTTCCTTTTACCAGGAGACAACGTGCGGCATTTTCATGCTTGTAAGCACGCGCTATCAACTCTGGCACCCGATTTTCCTCATGCAGGATAAAACCCCTGGTGTAAAAGGGATGCGGTGCCTCTTCGTCGGCCAGAAAGGCCAGTTCCCCGATGTCAGGCGTGAAAAGATCATATTTAGGAGATTGACCGCTCATTTTGGCCGCATACATGAAACCCGCATCCGCAATCAAAACCGGCCGCCTTTCCATTTCCTCCACAGCAAACAGGACCCGATTGTGCCAGTCCACATCCGGTTGAAGGTAATGAAAAACAATGGTATTAAAATCACGTTTCCCCAGATGCCCGCTCAAATATTCATAAAGGCGCCGGCTGCCATGTCCAAGGCCCACATCTCCTACCAGATATCCGAATGGAGCGCCTTGTTCAAGCACTTCGGCGGTCTTGATTGTTGCAGCCAGCAGGGCCGGGGTCCCTCGATTTACTAAGATCTGCTTTCCCTGGATATAGATGCTGTCATCTTTTAGACTGGTTTCCCCGGCTACCAAAGGGAAGTCCGGGTCAGGAACCGTCCCAACTACTCCAATCATTGGCGTCTCATCTCCTCGTAAGCTAGCTGAAGGGCATACCCGCAAAGGGTGTGGCCGATTTCCCGTGGGCTTGGCGCCTCATTCAGTGACATCCCGACCATCTTGCTTGCCAGGTAGGGTACATCCGGACATCCTCCCCCTGAAATATTCACTATTGTCTCTGTCTCCTTTTCAACAGTTAATTTCATATTGGCCGCCCGGATCATCAGGTATTTTCCAAAATCTTTATTTTGAAAAAGATCCACGGGCTGCAACAACGGACTGCTGACAGGCACTATTTCCAGGGGCGAAGCTCCGGCTTCCTCAAGACTTCGCAGAATGTTCAGCTCTTCAATAAGGGGAATCTCGATAACCAGATCGCAGCCGCTTCGAATTTCGGGCGGCGGACCCATCACCTTGATTTTCCAGCCATCTTTTTTAAGGACGCTTTCAGCTTTAATCACTTCACTGGTATGCTCAAAGACAAGTATTCCCCTGTCCTGGTCAGATGCTGGTTTGTATCTATCTTTTTTCGATTTTAAAAGTCCTAAAAAAGACAAGCCTTACTCCTTTTTGATGGTAAGCAGGTATCCTGCCTCATCTTTTTGAATATTAGCCACATCCCAGCCCTGGCTCTGTGCCGCACGGCTAACATTCTCTTTTGAAGTATCCGTATCCACCTTTACTAAAATTTCCCCTTTTTGTATCTCCTTGATCTTATTTAGCGTCATCAGGACCGGTTGGGGGCAGGAAAGCCCTCCTGCATCTACAATTATACTCATTTTTTACCTCCTGTATTATTTCTTCCTCATGGTAAAACCGATAAACAGACAGACCAGAAGCCCGATAATCACTGCTGCGATTCCATGGGGTCCTACCCCTTTGGGTGAACTTGCCAGACCAAAGTTATGGGCGAAACCTGCTCCGACAATCATACCCAATACAAAAACTGCTGCATCACCGTCACCTTCACCGGCAAGAAAAAGCTGTCTGCCCGGACACCCCCCGGCCAGGGCAAATGCAAGGCCTGCCACAACCATGCCACCGAAGTTCCAGATTTGCATGGTATGGGCCACCGGCTGCTTGACAAAGCCGGGATGAAACTGGCCCACAATCAGATTCGTTATGAACGCCAGGGTCACAAGCGCAAGAAGTCCCAGAAAAAGATGAGTCTGTTTAAACAGGATCAGATCCCTGAAGGCCCCCATAGTACAGAAACGGCTTCTTTGTGCGGCAAATCCAATGGCAAGCCCAACCAGCAGAGAAATGATCAGGGACGCATGCATCATGCCAGGACCTTTTACACTGTAAAACAAGATTCCGCTTTTAGCCTCTCCCTTAATTTGCGGAAAGATGATCATCAGTATCAGAAAACCAAGCATAGTCAAAGGCAATAACCATCCCACCGAGGTGTATGTCTTCTGAACACGCCCCAAGTTATATCCGCCTTTTAGGAAAAGAGTGCCTATCCAGATACCGCCTATGAGTCCGAGCAATCCAAAAATTGCATTCCCGTCTCCCGCGGCAAAACGCAATAAAGCCCGCCAGGGACAACCCAGAAAAACAAGAGCCCCGATCATGGCAAAAACGCCCAGAACAAACCTGACAACAGGTGCGGAACCTGTTCTCGGCCGAAACTCCTTAAAAATATAAGCGGCAATCAATGAGCCAAGAACAAAACCGATAATCTCCGGACGCATGTATTGCACAACTCCGGCACGATGAAGCCCAATTGCACCTGCAATATCCCTTTCAAAGCAGGCCACGCAGATACCCATGTTTCCGGGATTTCCCAGTTTTTGCAAAAGGGCCGCAATAACCCCAATAAATGCTCCAACGCCGATAATTCCCCATCGTGTTGCAAAAAAGTTTTTAAATTTTGCCATTTATTTCTTCCTTTCATTTCATCCATTGAAACCGGTCACGGATTTTTTGAAATCCCGAATTCCAAGCACCAAATTACAAATAAATCTCAAACTTCAAATTCCAAACCGGTTCCCGCCGGGCCCGCTTCCTGCCCGTAGGACATACAGGCCGGAGGGTAGGCCCTATAGGCCGGAGGCAAAGCGATTGTTTTTTTGTTTGGGATTTTGAATTTCGGTTATTGTGATTCCGAAATTAGAATCCCACGGTAAACTGAAAAGTGAAGATGCTCCTGTCATCTTTGTCATCGTTATCCGGGTCAACGTACATGTAATCAGCCGTTAACTTGCAGTTGTGTGCTTTGAGATAATAGTTGAATCCACCACTCAAAAAGTCGGTTTGGTTTTTCTTATCAACATCCACGGTTTCGTATCGGATATAGGGTTGAAGTCGGCCCGGGCCGATGGAGCCGGGCAAAAGATATCCCGCGTTAATGTACCAGTTTTCCGCATCATCGCCGGCTTCCAGGTCATGGTAAAAATTCGTGGTGCCCTGGGTGCAATTATCGATATCAATGTAGGCGGCTTCTACGGTGACCGCGCCCCATCCCACCGGATGGTCAAAGAAGGCGTCAACCGTCCAGACCGTATTGTCCTGGTTCTCATTGCCTGCTAATGTCAGATCGTCTTGACTGTCCATGCCAAAGCCAAGGCTCAAAACCTTTTTCTTCCCGAGGTACGTTCCCTTGTTAAACCAGCCCGTTTCCGGCTCAAACAGACTTACCGAAAGCCGGCCCACAAACCGGAGGTTGTCTTCAGGATTTGCGTCACCCTCGACCCCTTCGGAGATCATCGCTCGGTATTGCAGTCGTCCGTCCAAAGGATTGCCCCATAGGGTCAGCCCGTCGTCTCGCCCCACTTTCTGTGCATAAAAGATGCCGCCCCGGGACCCGCCCTGCAAAAAGGGGAGATCAGCGGTCAACATGCACTTGGTGGAGGTTGTGCCGTAATTGCGTGTCAGGGGCACATACATTCGTCCCATCTGAATCTTAAAGGCTTCATGCAGATTCAAGGTAATCCACAGGTCTCGCCAGGCAACGCCGCTTCCCAGTCCCATGCCGGAATTGTCCAAACTCCCGCCGGTCGGCTTTTCCATCCCGACCTTATCCGAGGCAATGTGCGTAAAGAAGCTGACATATTTCGTTACATCCCCCTTCAGATACATATAGGCCCGGCGTATCATGAAATCGTTCACATCTTCGTATTGGTCCCCATTTATCTTTCCGTCTTCAACCCACTGATATGAGGTTTGCATCCATATGCCGATCTCTCCTTTGGTCTGTTCGTTAATTTCCATTTTGAATCCTGCCCAACAGGGGCTTAGCATTCCGCAAACAAAAAACAACACCATCACCATCCTGGCCAACACCGCTGATTTTTTCATTCTCATTCCTCCTTTAATTTGATAAAAAACGGCAGCAAATAATAACGCACGGTTGTTATCCAACCCATATTTCAGTTCCGGAAGGGGCAAGGGGAATCGAACCTCCTCCCCGTTTTTCAGACGGGGCCAACGGTTTTGAAGACCGCGGGGCGTCCAGCGCCGTTGCCCCTGAACACTTTCGAAATGGGATGTGGCAGAGTCTGATCGAATGATGAATGAAAAAATGCTAACTGGATAATAATAGACGTGATTTTTCGGCCAAACCCTGTGCCTACCGAACCCGGGCAGAATTTATAAAATACGCTCAGGTAAAGCCGAAAAATTGATACATAGATGGTTCCTTTGAGATTATATTTTGGATACTAAAATATGATTACAAAGGATATTACGATTTGTCAAACTGGAATATACGATACTTAAAGGCCGTTTTTATAGAAAAAACCGATTAGTGAAATCGGGTAATAACCGGGAAAGTAGCGGAAGAAGCACGTGATGAAGCATTCGAAATTGAAAGAGTATTGAAAAAGTGGAACGTTGTAAAAGTTTAAGCAACTTTTTTACTGTTGAATTTTAAATATGTTAAATTATTCACGAGAAATATTGGTCAGGGGCGGCGCTTATCCTTTAATATGTGGTTGGATATGACCACCCGTTGTATTTCCGAAGTCCCTTCATAAATGGTAAACACCCTGGCATCCCTGTAAAATCGCTCAACCGGATAGTTTTTGATGAACCCGTATCCGCCATGTATCTGCAAGGCTTTTGCGGTGACCCGGTTAACCATCTCAGAAGCAAAAAGTTTGGCCATGGATGCCTGGACCGTAAATTTTTCACCGTGATCCTTCATGGCGGCAGCAGAAAGCATCAACTGCCGGGCTGCTTCTATTTCCGTAGCCATATCCGCAATCATCCATCGAAGGCCCTGAAATTTGGAAATCATCTGGCCGAATTGTTCCCTTGTTTTGGCATATTTGACGGCGGCATCGAATGCCGCCCGGGCCACACCCACCGACTGAGCCGCGATACCGATGCGCCCACCGTCAAGCGCTTTCATGGCGATTTTAAAACCGTCTCCTTCATTTCCGAGCATGTTTTCAGCAGGGACCTTACAGTTGTTAAAGACAAGATCCGTTGTGTCGGAAGCCCGCAGCCCCATTTTATCTTCTTCATCTCCCACAATGAACCCTGGCGTTTCTTTTTTAACCAGAAATGCACTGATCCCTCGGTGTCGTTTGGTTTCATCTGTTATGGCGGTGGCAATAGTCAAACCGGAATTTTTGCCTGATGTTGTAAAGCGTTTTGTACCGTTTAAAATATATTCATTGCCGTTGCGTACGGCAGTGGTCGACTGCCTCACAGGATCGGAACCCGCATGGGGTTCGGTCATGGCAAAGGCGCCGATGATATCCCCTTTTGCAAGGGGTTTTAAAAATGTTTCTTTTTGATATTCGGTTCCAAACCGGTAGATACTTTCACAGACGATGGAATTGTGAACCGACATAACAACGGCAGTCGAAGCGCAGGAATATGCAATCTCGGAAAGCGCCAGTACATAACTCACGGTATCGGCGCCGGAGCCTTCATACTCAACAGGGACCATCATTCCCATCAGTCCCAGATCTCCCATCTTTTTGAGATTTTCAGACGGAAATTCCTTGGTGCGATCCCGTTCTGAGGCGGTGGTCGCCACTACTTTTCTTGAAAATTCCCTGGCCATGCTTTGGATCATGATCTGCTCATCAGTCAGCGCAAAAGGCATTTGTTACTCCTTGTCAACTTGGTATCGTTTTCTTTTTCCTCAATCACCATTCGATGTTCAACATTGGTTTATTTATTCAACATTCGATGTTGGACGTTCGACCTGCCCGCTCGTGCCTCGCAGTGGCAGGCGGGTGTTCGATGTTCATCTTTTTCAGTAAACCTTTCACAGTCCTTCCAGCGCAAAAAAATAACTTAGTGCTTATTGGGCGAAGCCCCTAACCCCTTACGGTCCATAGATAACCACCAAAAGCTCTGCTTTTTCTTTGCCGATGTTTCTTAACTTGTGCCGTATACCCGAGTTAAAATGAAGGGATTCTCCTGTATTGAGCTTATTTACGTGGTCGCCGACGATTATTTCAATCTTCCCGGCCAATACGTAAACAAACTCTTCCCCCTCGTGCTGATACCCCACTCCCTTGTGATCCTGCATGGCTTCAATGAAGACCTTAAACGCTTTTAAATGTTTATTCTCGGCTCCGGGCGTAAGGGTGGTATAGGCATAGTTTTCGGTGCGTTTTGTATAAGCCTTGATACGTCTTTTTAGGTCCGTTTCCTGTTCTCTGAGAAAAAAACCGGAATCTATCTCCAAGGCCCTGGCGATCTGCAAAAGAGTTCCGACCGGCGGGATCTTCTTACCGCTTTCTATCTGTTTAAGATCATCGATTGAAAAACCGGTTTCATTGGCCACACGGTCCAGGGACATTTTCTTTTTTAGTCTTTCTTTTTTTATCTTTTTGCCAACCGGAACAGCGGCATCGGCCTTTTTTTTTGCCATAACGCCTCCTTAATTATATTTATAAAATCCATGTCCTGTCTTTCTGCCCAGCCGCCCGGCCTCCACATATTTCCGGAGAAGAGGGCAGGGGCGGTATTTTGAATCCTTGAATCCATCGCAAAGTGTATCCATAATGGCAAGACAGGTATCCAGTCCGATGAGGTCGGCCAGGGCCAGAGGTCCCATGGGATGATTCGCGCCAAGGGTCATTACCTTGTCGATATCTTCCCGGGTTCCGACCCCGTGAAACAGACAGTAAACTGCTTCATTGATCATGGGCATGAGTATTCTGTTGGCGATAAAGCCTGGGTAATCATTTGCCTGGGCCGGTGTTTTGCCGAATTTAACCGCCAGATCCCGGGTTGTTTTGAACGTGTCATCTGAAGTTACAAGGCCCCGGATGACCTCAACCAGCTTCATCACCGGTACCGGATTCATAAAATGCATCCCGATAAATTTTTCGGGCCGTTTGGTTTGTGCTGCAATCCGGCCGATGGGGATGGAAGACGTATTGGTTGCCAGAATCACAGGCAGGGCGCAGATTTGATCCAGGTCTCTAAATATCCGAAACTTGATCGGCTCATGCTCGGTGGCCGCTTCGATCACAAAATCGGCCGCCGACATTTCATTGATATCTATGGTTGTTTTTATTCGCGTTAGAACCGCAGCCCTCTCTTTGTCGGTCATTTTTGTTTTGTCAACACGTCGCTGCAAATTTTTTTTGATGGTTTCAAGACCCTGTTGGATAAATTCGGTCTTTATATCGCTCATAATCACCTCAAGGCCGCTCATGGCAGCAACCTGTGCGATTCCGTTTCCCATCTGGCCGGCGCCTACAACGCCAAACGTTTTTATCTCCATAATAGTCTCCTTAAACGCCCTTGTCAGATAATCTTTATCGGTTGTTCGTAAACAAATAACCAGTAACATTTTTTCATTTCAGAACTCCTGACCTGTATATGTAATTTCAACGTGATATGAAGGTTTAGTCGTAATTTCAGACGCAACAATTTGAACATCGAACCCTGGTCGCCTCT
>Ga0307991_1001900_pt1 | contig 14373 bp, 15 predicted proteins | sample EllFjometagen131_FD_203146 | JGI IMG/M metagenome (GOLD analysis project Ga0307991, IMG submission 203146) | Marine microbial communities from Ellis Fjord, Antarctic Ocean - #131 | ecosystem: Environmental > Aquatic > Marine > Unclassified | place: Southern Ocean | collected 2014-10-08
TTATAGATAAACAGATTTTATTTTCTTTAATTTCACTGCTATCTGTGATGTAAAAATACTTATCAATAATTTATAAAATTAATATTTTTAATAAGCACATTTTATTGCAAAGCATTGGGTCTAATACCCCGTTGCTTGCGACGTTAAAATTGGTTAAACCCTTTGTCGATACCCCGTCCGCTTGCGGCGGGGTAGTTCATTTTTATAAAGTTACTTGACTTTTAATTTTCAATATATTAATTTTTAAAAATATCTAATCTATAATTTTTTGATTATTTTCATTCAGTAAAAATGAAAATTTTAGGTTTAACCGGGATGTTTTTCAAAATATTGGAAAACTTAAAGACCATAGCTGATGAACTCGTAAAAAATCCCGACATTTTATTTTAGCCGCAATATGTAGTTTAACAGCCTTCTAATATATCTGAATAATGTGTCAAAAAAATTTTTCCGGCTTTTTACGGGAGCATCAAATAACAGCTATTATCTGTTCAAAATTTTAAAGGGGGGTGATACAATAGCGGCTATTTTTTGATAATTACCGCCATATTCTGGCAAGAAACATTTATTAATTATATGGGTGTAGCTCTTTTGCGACATGTCTGACAATAGTTTCTGATAGTCATGATATTTCTCATTTTTTGTCGGGGTTACTTGCTTGTTTCATAAGATAAGAGCCGCACCCATTAGAATTGCTGATTGACATTAAATTATCTTTATTTTAAATATGAAGAGTATACAATCGGATAATAGGTTTTAATTTTTTAACCCAAGAAAAGGAGAGAGTATGTTCAAATTCAAGAAACAGATCCCAGGCATCATTATCATTTTTGCAATATTTTTTCTGACCGGCATCACCTATGCCGGTGATCTTCCGGTTCACAAATTAGGTATTGATGCCGCATTCCCCCCCTGGACATGGGCGGAAAAAGGTGAAATCAAGGGTTTTGACTGGGAACTTTTTCAATATATTGGAAAGGTTGAAGGCTTTAAAGTCGAGGCAGCTGATATTCCATGGTCTGCCATTATTGCCGCACTTTCTAAAGGAAAGATTGACATCCTGGCCGGCGGCCTGTCCTATACCTGCAAACGGGATGCGGTTATTGACTATGCACTACCGCATTGGAAAACAGATTATTGGACACTGGTGAAGTCCACATCAAAACTCAATGGTGTTACGGCAATGAGCCAGGGCGCCAGTGTGGGAGCCCAGGCCGGAACCACCGGGTACCGATGGCTCAAGGAAGAACTTAAAGATAAGGGTGTTGACATCAAAATCAAACCATATGAATCGGTTGAACTGGGGATCAAGGAACTTGAAATTGGCAGAATCGATGCCCTTCATGTTGATTCCCCGACTGCCAGGGGATTTATTGATGCCAAAAGAGATGTAAAATGTGTGGCCAAGGGTTTGCATTTTGATTACAGTGCCTATGGAGTAACCCCGGGTGACCCCCACAAGTTGATTGAAAAAATAAACGATGGTATCAAAAAGGCATACGAATCCGGCAAAATTAAAGAGTTGGTTCTAAAATACCTGCCCTGGGCAACAGCGGAACCTATCCCTTATCAGATTGATTATAAAAAGTTTTGCAGCGAATCTAAATAGTAACCATCTACCGGCAGAGCCTGTAGCTTTGTGAGGGCCCCTGGAAGGGGCCATTGTTTAGTCGAACTCTGGTAAAGATAATTGACGCTTATCGGATGATTCCTGGTGCTTGATGTATTCACGTACGGCTCTTTCCTTTAAACCCACCGTACAAACAAAGTAACCACGAATCCAAAAATGCTTGCCCGCACGTTTGGCTTTACTGAATTCTTTATGCAATCTGAGTGCGCTTTTTTCTTTCAAAAAACCAACTATAGTCGAAATACTATACTTGGGTGGAATACTTAGACACAAATGAACATGGTCTGTACAAGCATGACCTTCAATGAGTTGAATTCCTTTTTGACGGCATAATTTATGAGTTATTTCACCAAAACGGCGACGTAACTTGCCATACAACTTTTTACGAAGATACTTTGGACACCAAACAATATGATACTTGGACTCCCATTTCACATGTGATTGGCTTTAATAATCTTTCACGGATACCTCCTTCTTAAGACTACCCAAAACCAGGGACCCTCAAGAAGGAGGTATCTATCGTTTGACCGGCAAAGCCTATCAGGATCACACCAGCGGAGCTGGTGGTTTAATTCAATTAATTATTTTCAACCGATCTGGTGATCGTTTATGGGAATCATCAAGATACTTATTTCAGAACTCCCCCAATTTGCTAAGGGCACTCTGGTCGCTTTAGAGGTGCTTGCAGGGCTTTTGCTCGTGGGCCTTGTGATAGGGCTTGCCATTGCAATGGCTGAAATTTTCGGCAACACCATTGTAAAATTTTTTGCAACAACCCTGCGGAAATTTTTATGGGCCATTCCCCAGCTGGTTCTTCTGTTTCTCGTGTTTTATCTCCCGTTTGATCTGAATCGTATTTTAGCGGCCATCATTGCTTTAGGGCTTTGCTCTTCAGCATTCCAGTCCCAGATTTTTCGCGGGGCGATTCTGTCGATACAGTCCGGTCAGATTGAGGCGGCAAAAGCCATGGGGTTGAGCAAACCCAAAACGATTTTTTATATTGTCATCCCCCAGATGATCCGTCTGTCCATCGGACCCTGGACCAATGAATTTTCCTCGGAACTTAAGGACACATCCCTTGCCTATGTGGTGGGAGTGGTGGAAATCATGCGGCACGCAAAGTATATCATTGCGTATACCTATGGTAATGCGGCATCTGTTTATCTGTTTGTAGGGATTCTTTATTTTATATTGACCAGGATAGGAACCTCTTTCTTCTATAAACTGGAAAAAAGGCTCTGGGTTCCAGGTTTTGAAAAAAGGAGCTGATACGGTTATGCCCACCATACTTGAAGTTAAACATCTTACAAAAAAATTTGATGACAATGAAGTCTTAAAAGATGTTTCTTTTGAATTAAAGAAAGGAGAAACCCTCGCGGTAATCGGATCATCCGGTTCCGGGAAAAGCACGCTCCTTAGATGTCTGAATCATTTGTCACCCCCGGACTCCGGTCAGATCCTGCTTGAAGGCGTTAACATAAATGTTCCTGAAATAGATATCAACAGCATCCGCGCAGACATGGGATTTGTTTTCCAGGATTTTAACCTGTTTACCCACTTGAACATTTTGGAAAATGTCATGTTCGGGCCGTTACGGGTTCGGGGCATGTCCAGAAAAGAGTCGCGGACCATTGCACTGGCAGAAATCGAAAGGGTGGGCCTGGGCGATAAATTAAATTTCTATCCGGCACAGCTTTCCGGTGGACAGCAGCAGCGGATTTCCATTGCCAGGGCCCTGGCGTTAAGACCCAAGCTGATTCTTTTTGACGAACCCACCTCAGCCCTTGATCCTGAGCTAACAGGGGAGGTTTTGAGTGTCATGGCGGCCCTTGCAAATGACGGCATGACCGCCATCGTGGTCACCCATGAAATGGGCTTTGCCCGATCCGTGGCAGATAAAGCCATTTTCATTGATAAAGGCCTTATCTTGGAACAGGGGGAGCCAAACAGCATGTTTACCGCCCCGAAAAATGAAAGAACCAAACTCTTTTTGAGCAATTTCGTCGGCATGGAATAGCCGATTCCCAGAGAACCGGGGGTTTTAACAAATGGTCAGTTTTTTAAATTATGCTATCAGGATTTTACCCGATATGCTTTCAGGCGCCTGGATCACCGTACAGCTGTCGGTTGTCTGCATCAGCATTGGTATTTTCTTCGGGATGATACTGGGTGTGGGACGCGTCTATTCCAGCAAATTTATTTACTGGATTGTCACGGCCTATGTTGAATTTTTACGGGGAACGCCATGTCTGCTTCAATTATTTTTTATCTATTACGGCCTGGGCGATATGGGCATATTACTTAAACCCATCCTTGCCGCCGGCATTGCCCTGGGGATCAACACCTCTGTTTACCAGGCCGAATATTTCCGGGGGGCCATACAGTCGATTAAACCAGGACAGATGGTTGCGGCAAGATCCATGGGGCTCAGCAAGTGGAAAGCCGTTCGTTATGTGATTTTGCCCCAGGCCCTGCGGCTTGTCATCCCTTCTTCTTCCAATGAGATTATCTATATGTTCAAATACACATCAGTGGCCTTTGCCGTGGGTGTACCGGAACTTCTTGCCCAGGCAGATTTGACCGGTGCCATGAATTTTAGATACTTTGAATCATACGTGGTGGCAGCCATTCTGTATACGATCATGGTGTTTATTGTTGCTAAAATTATGAGCACGATTGAAAAAAAGGTGTATATCCCGGGGTTGCAGCTTGCCCAGTAATTTTTTTAACTCCATTTATGCGGACAGGCATTAATAAAACTGATGACACGTTCATACCATAATCTGTTGGCCACCCCAAGAATCGAAATTGATCTTGCAAAAATATACAGAAACACACGATATTTAAGACAGCTGTTACAGGCAAAAGGGATATCAATGATGGGGGTTATCAAGGGGGTCCTTGGCTTTCCCCCCCCCCCCCCCCGTTGCAGCAGCAATGACCGCGGCCGTATTCGAAAAATTCAACTTCATTGGTTGCACCTTTAAGCGTATCGTAAATCCGTTGAGCAACTTTTTCAGTATTTCCTCCAATTGAATCATACAAGATTAAGCTTTTCATTATTCATCCCTCTTCTTTTTTCGTGTAGCCTTAATTCCGGATCTTTTTTCAAAAATGAGGAGCAATAGTCAATACAGTTGATAGTATCATAACAAAATCACCGGCAGCAAAAAGCAGAGCTCCCTTGCGGGTCGGACCGAGACAATATGCCGTTAATATAGGTAATACGATAAATACAGGATGCTTTTCGAGTTTTAAATTGATGATTTTAGGGTCAAAAACAGGCTTCTAAACAAAATGATTTTATTAAAAAGAATTTAAGACTGTCGGGACAAGGAATCGATATTAAAGCACTTGCCCGGAAGGTGGCTGAAAGATATGATGTTTCCATCGGTGAACTACGATCAGGGGGTCGAAGAAGGGCGGTGGTAAACGCCCAGCGTGCCATGTCGTGGATCGGTGTCCGGGAACTCGGTTATTCCGGGGCTGATATTGCCAGATATATAGGTGTTACGAATTCTTGTGTGACGCGAATGATATCAACAGGGAAGAAGCCGGAGATAGATGACATCAATTTAGACTTGTGAACGTTCTGTACGAACGTCCCCAATTACACACCCAGTCGTTCTACAATCCGGTTTCGATCCGTATTGTCTCTGAAAATAGTGCGCCGATAGATGCCCCTGCAGATGATGTGATGCAAGGCACCCAGCGCATCTATTCTGGCTTGACGTGGTATAAATTTTTTAACATAAACAAAAAAGAAGCGCGCAATGTCAACCCCATTTTTCACTCCGGCCGAAAGTGGGGATAACCCTGTCAGGCAATTCAATGGGCAGAAAAATAGGCCAAACTGCGTGTGGGGGATTGGGGGCATCGCTGGGGACTGAACAAAAACCTTTTCCGTGTATTCAGTGTATTCCGTGGTTGAAACATACAATCAGCGTTTAAGGGCTATTCGCCGTACATATCCGTTATGAGCTTGCGTAATTGAGCACCTTCGCTCTTTGATAATGTATCAATTTTCTTTTTTAATCTTTGTTTGCTGATCGTACGTACCCGGTCAACTGCGATCTCAGCCCTTTTATTCGCGCATTTTATTTGGAGCCGGGTTCTCCATTGCGGGTGTACCTTTGAGGTTAAGGGACATACGACAACCGTTTCCAGATATTTATTCATATCATCCTGACTGATAATGACCACCGGCCGTACTTTTTTAATTTCGCTGCCTATTGTTGGGTTGAGGTCGGCATAATATATTTCATACCGTTTAATATTCAAAATCTTCATCCTCCAGGCCATCAAGAAGCGTCGTGTCAAAATCGTCCCAGGCCTCCTTTTCATCCGCCATGGCTTTATAAGTATCTTCCCAGGAAAATTGGCTCTCTTCTTTCTTCCGAAGAAGCAGCCCCCGGTCCGTTTCTTCAAGTAAAAGGGAGTTGCTAAGGCCATATTTTTGAAGAAGTGCCTTGGGAATACGAACGCCTTTGGAATTTCCAATGGGGATCAGCTTAATATCTCTTGCACGTATTTGTTTTTCCATGGGTATTACTCCTTGACGGTCTCGTAAAAAGTCCAACTCCTGCGTTGCGCTGCATTTCGTAATCATTCAACGTACGATAAGTATTTCTCATGATTACAAAATTTGCACGCCTTGAATTTGAACTTTTTACAAGACCGTCTAAATCCGACTTTTTACGAGTCCATCACTCCTTGGTGGCGCCGTAAAAGGTCCCTGACAACCGCTATGCCTTGTATATGAAGATTTCTATTTAGCCATCTCAAGTGTTTTTAATGAAAATATTCCAGTATAAATACCATCAAACCATTTTGTAATTATCGTAATTACATTTATCTGTAAGGTCAAGCGTAAATTTGGCCGTCAAAAACAGAGGTTGGGCTACACGGGGCAGGCAGAGGGAACTAAAGACTGAGCAAAAAATCTTTCTGTGTGTTCTGTGGTGAAACTGGAAAATATCATGTGTCCGCCTCAAATAAACGCTTCGGCCTTGGTTTTTCTATAAGATATCCGGAGACATCATACCTCAAAGAATCGCTTCCTCACATGATCTGCATCATAATATTCAATCTTGGTGTGGTAGGTGTTAAGATCGATTCTGGCAGTGGTACGGTGCGGATTGTCAAGCCAGCTGAGCACCAATTGATCATCCGGTGCATCTTCGACAACAAACGTACCCCCGAATGCAGGATAGCTGTTGCGAAATTCCATAAGTCGGAGAAGTCGCTGGACCACCGGCTTTTCAATTTCGACAGCGATCTCATCCAATGTATAGTTATGACGGTTGATATCTCGGCCGTTTTTTGTAAACTCAACCAGGTCGATATCATTTTTGCCGGCCAGCAGTCCCACATAATAAACCTGGGGGATTCCCGGCGCAAAAAATTGAATGGTACGAGCGGCCATGTAGGCATCATCGTTGCATTCCAATGCCGAGTAATAGGTGCAATTCACCTGATAGGTATCCAGGTTCTGGTATTCCGGTCCGGAGTAAAGTTTACGGACGTTGGACCCCTTTTCGTCCAGTCCTGCTATCGTGCGTTCAATTTCCGCTTCTGTCAGCAGGCCGACCACATCCACCGCACCGATACCATCATGGGTGTCGAGGGTTGTCATCTGCTTTCGAGGGCAAATCGAAAACCAATGTTTCAACCTGTCGCTCGTGTGGTGATACAGGGTATTTAACACCAGCATGGGGAGGGCAAAATCATACGTCCAGTAGCCTTTGGCGGCAATTTTCTGGTGGTATCGGTAATGTTCATGAACTTCAGGCAACATCACCGTCCCGAAAGGGGTCAGGTATTCATTCAGCCATTCCAGTAATTCCCACACATCCGGTTCGAGAAAAAAGCAATTGGTGCCGAGACGAATTGTGGAATAAGCGAATGCATCCATGCGGATCATTTTGGCACGGGTACGTGCCAGATGAATCAGGAAGTTGCGCAGCACCTCTTTGGTTTTTGCCGCATTCAAATCCAGGTCGATCTGTTCGTAGTCGAAGGTACACCATAATTTCTCCCGGGATCCATCCGACCGTTCGATCATGGTATAGGGGTGGCGCGGCTTGCGGGTATACACCATGGCCAGGTCTTCTTCACTGATATCGCCGGTGGGGCTCAATTTGTTGAAACTCAAAAACATGTCGGCATACTCGGAATCCATGCCATTTTTATAATAATCCTGAAAATATTCAGATTGGCGGCTGATGTGGTTGACCATAAAATCAATGATCAAATCGAATTCAGACCCGATTTTTTCAATGTCCGCCCATGTGCCGAAAGCAGGGTTCACCTCAGTGTAGGTCAGAGGGGCAAATCCGCGGTCCGCCGATGACGGATAAAAGGGCAGCAGATGGATCCCCCCGACCGCTTTGCGAAGGTATCGCCTCAGGACATAGTGCAGTTCCAGGAGATTGGTCCCCAGAGAATCCGGATAGGTAATAAGCTGGACTTTATTTTGAACGGCCATGACATCCTGCTTTGACGTTTTTGATGAATTGATAGTGTTCAACCCCTTCAAGAATGCCCCCGACACCAGGTTCCTTGGCGAAGAAAACATTGCGAATACCTTTCAGCACATCAAGTTCTCTGCTGTAATTGCCGACCACCACACCGAGGGGTTCGCCCCGGAGCATTTCCTCGTCGTTTCCGGAATCTCCGCAGACCAGCATCTGTCGCAACGGGATGGTCCATTTATAGCTTAAATATCGAATGGCCTTACCCTTGGAAACCCGGTACGGCAGGATATCCAGATATTTACCATGAGAATAGACCATGTGGTAGCGACATTTTTGGGTTAACAGCAGGTTGTGAAGCTCGGAAAGCCGATCTTTGCCAGGTTCTATGAAATAACTGATCTTGTATGGTCGTTGGGTATCGGTGGCCTGGTACTCCAGGTAAGGCACATTTTTGAGAAGGGTGACAATTTTTTCCCGGTTCCATTTATGACGGCTATGGGTGGCCCATCCCTGTCCGAATTGATGGTTGGGGCCATAATAGATTTCAGCCCCCACGGAACTGATGATGACATCGGGTGCGGGGACACCGTGGTCTTTCAAAAAATTGCGTGCCGAATCAAGGGTCCGGCCGGTGGCCACACCGAAGCCAAGGCAGTTTCTGTTCGCCTTGATCAACGAAATCAGTTCAGGCAGTCGGGTATTGTCTTCACCGATCAGGGTATGATCGATATCGGTTATCAGAAATGACTGCAGGGACAACAGACGCCGGCCAATGGCGTCACTGGGCGTCGCCGTATCCATCTCGGTGGTGGTGCTTTTCAACCTCAGCTGTTGGACCTTTTTGACATAGGTGGCGGCATGCTGCCGCCAGGTATAGTGTTTGTGAACATTCAGCACCCCGTTCCTGGAATATTTCTCCCAGATCTCCGGATCACTGATTATTTTTTTGACAGCAGTGGCTATGGTAAAAGGATCTTTCGGATCCACCAGGATGCCGTTTTTACAGTTATGGACGATGTCCGTAGGGCCACCGTCGTCAGTGGCGACAATCGGCAGACCCGTGGCAGCGGCCTCCAGCAACGTCAGGCCAAAGGGTTCGACCAGGGCCGGGTTGACGAATACCCCGCGTGTCTCGGCGGCAATGCGATAGAGCGCAGGCACCTCAAACTCGAACTCGTGTTTTTTAGGAATCGCCATCTTTCCGTAGAGATCATATTTGTCCATCATCAGCAGCATCCCCGTCAACACTTCACGCTCATTTTCCGCCATGGTATCAATATCTTTTCGAAGCCCGGCAAAAACCGCCAGATTCGCCATGGTCTGCAGTTCGAGGTCCTCCCCAAATGCCTGGATCAAACCGGATATGTTCTTGCGCTTGTCCGGTCGGCAGAGGGCAAGAATCAATGGTTTGTCAGGCCTCAGAAAGAAGCGGTTCAGCCCCTTCAGCATCGACGCCTGTGCGTACATGGCGTCTTCCATAGCGCCATTTTCTGAAAGCATATTGTGATAAAACGGGTAAAATTTATCGATATCAATCCCGGGCGGAACAACCGTAAACTCGGGGACAGCCTTATTCTCGTATAATCCGTATTGTTCCTTGATCTCCTGGTGGGTGCTGGTGACCACCAGATCCGCATTGGCCAGTATCTCCTCTTCGACCGCTATGCGGTGATCGATTTTGATTTTCTTGTTAATATCTTCTTCCCGCATTCCGCCGGCAATCAGCTTCTGCAGTTTGGACTTTCCCAAAGAATGGCCGGTGTATACAAACGGCAGGGCGAAAATACGGGCCAGGTGCATGGCGATGTACCCGGCATCGGCATAATGACCGTGTACAATGTCGGGGATGGTACCATTTTGCTTGATAAATTTGATCGTTTTATCGATATATTCGTCCAGATACGGCCACAAAAGCTCTTTACGCATGTATTTCCGACCACCACACTGAAGACGAATGATACGAAATTTATTGTTAATTTTTTCAAGGGGTACCCCATAATCTTGGGACACGCGATTATCCGAAATAAGCCGGGTAAAGAGGTCCACCCGACCGACATCAGGCCGCTCACTGAGTTGTCTACCCAGTTCCAGCACATATTTCACCTGTCCGCCGGTGTCCGCATCGTACCCCAGTTCCATGTTTTCATTGCGTATCAACCCATGGATGCTGAACATTTGTATATAGGGTTTGCCGTCATTGCTCATAAATATTCTCCAAAACGGGTTTTCCAGGTATCATAAAAGCCTATATCTGCCGGGACGGCACCTGGGAGTTGACAGATTCGGGCGGCGAAATCAGCGGCAGTGCCGGCAATCGTCTCCAGTGGCAACCCCAAAAGCATCCCAAAGACCAGCATGGCAGCATACCCGTCACCGGCCCCGACAGTATCAACCACATCGATAACCGGTATCGACGGGGTATCGATGGTGTCTTTCCCCGTAATCAGCGTACTTCCTTCGGCACCTCGCGTAATGGCTACCATTTCAATATTGAAAAAGGTGATCAGGTATTCGACAAATGTATCCGGGGACGCCGGATAATCAAGAACGTGCCGGATCTCATCAATTTCCTGATCGTTTAATTTCAGGATATCAGCCTGCGTCAATGACTGAATCAGGGTTGCGCGTGAATAATGCGGTGCACGCAGATTGATGTCGCAAAAACATTTTGTACCGGCACACTGGCGGCGTAAAAACTGCCCGACCTGTTTAAACCCGGCGTTGGTTCTTTGAATCAGGGAGCCGTAATAAATCAGGGCGGGTTCCTTCCGGACAGGTTTTCTATGGACAGTATCGAGCTGCAGATAATCGTAGGCAACATCCGAAAGAATCCGGAAGGTCGGTATGCCCCCATCGTCCAGGGCAACATTCACAATACCGGTCTTGTGATGGGAATCGATCTGAATGTCGGACAGGTCAAATCCACGTCGATGGAGCATTTGCCGAAGCCTCTGACCATTGGCATCCTCACCGACCCTGGTAATAAGGCGAACCGGCAACCCCAGATGCTTCAGATGGAATGCAAAATTAAAAGGCGCCCCGCCTTCGCGGATATAGCCCGGGAACTGATCGATAAGAATTTCTCCAATGACAATAATCACGATAATACCGTTACCTGTTGTCCCTCGGAAAATGAGGATTTGTTTGTTCCGTGCCGAGGAGACATTCGAAAAATAACCGGAGACAATTTCGGGAATAATTTTTTGAGCCTGACGATAAACTGGGGTGACACTTATCCGGGCAATGACAATATGAAACATGCGCTCGACCGACGATGCCCCGGTCTCCAATTTTCCATCGTAATCGTTGATCCAATCAAAAGAGGCGGCCAGCGTCACTCGAAATGAATGTCTCAATCATAGTCAATCCTGCCGCCAAATGCAAGGCCGGATGTGCCGCACAGATCAGCCGATCGTGAGACACCCCGTATGCCCTCTGCCGAGCTTTTGATGACGTTGCATAAGATCATATTTTCCGTTTGCACCAGGATGAGCCCGATTCGTTTTACGGAGAAATCATACGATATTTTATATTTCCGTTGTTGACAGACTTCGAACAAAACACTATATTCTATTTCAACGATTTGATAATCATAATGACAGGCGATAAGGGTAAGGCAGCTCAAAATGGCTGATCCGACCATCAGGCTTAAAAATATCCTAACGGCAGCGATCATAATAAAAAATTGAGAAAAACGACAATGAAACAATTTATCAAAGTCATGAAGGCCCTTTCCGATCCCAACCGGGTGAAGATGATGAAAATCCTTCAATCCCGGTCCCTTTGCGTGTGTGAAATCAAGGAGACCCTGGGTATTGCACAGTCAACGGCCAGCAAACATTTAAAATTACTTGAAGACGCCGGCCTGGTAAGGAGTTTCAAGGATGGGCTGTGGGTCAATTATTCCCTGGCTGACGGCTCCGATTCGTCTTATTCAGCCAGTATGATCGGCAACCTGAAGCACTGGCTGGATGATGAAGCAGACGTCAGGAACTTAAACCGGATCCTGCCGGGCATCAATCGGGAAAATATTGTCGGAAAATAATGATGGCGTCGCAAAAAGTCTCCATCTACTGCGTTATAGCGCTTTTACAGGGACTCGACATACCATATGTATGCCTTCTCCCCTGAAAAACCACTATGCCTTGTATATGAAGATTTTTACTTAGCCATCCCAAACACTTTTTACGAGATCATCAATAATAGGTAAAAAATTTTAACCTTAGTATATCGATACATGGCCATCTATAATTTCTATTTAGCCATCTCAAATAACGTTTACGAGAGCACCATAATTAGAATCAGGAGACATGATGACATCCAAATCAACAACAGGCATTTTTAACGGGGGACCCAGGGCCAATTTCGGCCTTTTAGCCACCCTTTTCACCGGCGCGGTGGCCGTATACATCTGGTGGGTTATTTACCATTTTCTGCCCACCGCGGCATCATGGGCCACCTACTCGCTGCTACCCTTACAAAAGGGCTCTCATCTGGGGGCTTCCATTGAATTTTTTCTGTACGACACCCCCAAAGTCATGATGCTTCTGTTTCTGGTGGTTTTTGGTGTGGGGATCATCAGAAGTTTTTTTACACCGGAAAAAACCCGGGCCTTTCTATCGGGCAAAAGTGAGTTTGCCGGCAATGTACTGGCGGCCCTTTTGGGCATTGTGACCCCTTTTTGTTCCTGCTCGGCGGTCCCGTTGTTCATCGGATTTGTAACCGCCGGCGTACCCCTGGGCGTCACCTTTTCCTTTTTGATTGCCGCCCCCATGGTCAATGAGATTGCCCTGGGCCTGCTTTACGGTCTTCTGGGCTGGAAAGTGGCGGCCATCTATATGGGCACCGGACTGTTTATCGCCATTTTTGCCGGATGGACCATCGGCCGGCTCAAGCTTGAGGGCCATATCGAAGACTGGGTGACCCAGGCAAATACCGGTGCCATGTCCATGGATGAGGAGAAACTCACCCTTCATGACCGGATTATTTACGGATGGGATGCGGTAAAAGAGATCATCGGCCGGGTATGGATTTATGTCATATTGGGCATTGCCGTGGGAGCCGGCATCCATGGATTTGTCCCCGAAGGCGTCATGGCATCCATCATGGGCAAGGGGGTCTGGTGGTCCGTTCCCCTGTCGGTTGTGATCGGAGTGCCCATGTATTCCAATGCCGCCGGTATCATCCCGGTTTTAGAAGCACTGCTGGGAAAAGGGGCCGCCTTAGGGACGGTCCTGGCGTTCATGATGAGCGTGATTGCCCTGTCATTACCTGAAATCGTCATTTTAAGAAAAGTGCTCAAACCCAGGCTGATTGCCACTTTTATCGGAGTTGTGGCGGGTGGGATACTTTTTGTGGGGTACCTGTTCAATATGATTATTTAACCATAAGGTGTGCGATTAGCGCTTAGCAATTAGCGGTTAGCGCCTATATTTTAGGCGTTTACCGGTAATGTGTTTTTCACCCATTGGGTCGAATGATAACATTTGACGATATGTTGAGGTTGTTGTGCTAATGGCTAACTGCTAATGGCTAACTGCTGAATCTTTAAAGGAGCAAAACATGGACATCAAAGTACTGGGACCGGGCTGTGCAAAATGCAACAAGACCCAAAAATTAATCGAGGAAGTTGTCAAAGAAACCGGCGTGGAGGCCACCGTGGAAAAGGTAACCGACATGATGCAGATTGCGTCCTATGGGGTTTTCGGTACCTCGTCGGTGATCGTTGACAACCAGGTGAAATGCACCGGCAAGGTGCCTAAAAAAGATGAGATTAAAGGTTGGCTGGGGCTATAGAAAACAGCACGCTGCCGGGATCTCCATAATGCCCGTCCGGAACTGGTCTTTTTGCCCAACCGCATCGGTCTGCTCAAGAAATAATCCTCAGCACCGGATGGGACACTGCATTCATTATAATCTGTGCAATCTGCGTTATCTGCGGATTGAAGAATAAAAAAGGACAAATCGAGCATGAAATTTTTTAAAATTAGGCTGCTTGCCTGCTGTGTCGTTTTTATGGTGTCTTTCACGGCACCGGTGGTATTTGCCGAAGACTTTTCCAGCGTGCCGGTCAAGGGCATGGTGACCATGCTGGACCTGGGTGCCAAAAAGTGCGTTCCCTGTAAAATGATGGCCCCCATGTAAGTTCAAACTGATTTCAGAAAAAATTCAGATTTTTCAAAAAAAAGGAAGACATTTGTTTTTGTATGTGGTACCTAACGCTAAATCACTTTAAGCTTTAGGGCATCCGATGAACATAAAAGACAT
>Ga0307991_1001902_pt1 | contig 14364 bp, 16 predicted proteins | sample EllFjometagen131_FD_203146 | JGI IMG/M metagenome (GOLD analysis project Ga0307991, IMG submission 203146) | Marine microbial communities from Ellis Fjord, Antarctic Ocean - #131 | ecosystem: Environmental > Aquatic > Marine > Unclassified | place: Southern Ocean | collected 2014-10-08
CTGGACTTAAGTTACTAGGATATTTCTTAAAGTAAAAATACAGTACGTCTATAAATATTGGAAAGCGAAGCATATAAACTCCTCCAAGAATAAGAAGGACAACACCTGCTCCCTTTTTGAAGATTGCTTTTTTTACTGAGACAAGACTGAAACCAAATATAAGAATGCCAGAAAACATTGTTATAATACTGCTTACAATTGAAACATCTGGATATGCATTGAGACGTATTAAATCCATTAATGCGTTTAAAACCAATAATCCACTAACAGCTTGAACAAATCCATTATACTTTCCTTCAAAATAAATAATTATTGCTATCACAACGGTAACTAACAAATTGAATGAAAGATAGTACAAACGATAATCTATCTCTAATATTGTGTTTGATCTAAACAATTGGTACAAATGCGGTTGTATTGCAAAATGAATAATCAATAATGCAATTATTATAAATACCGGGTATCGTAATCTTCTAATCATTCTATCTCACTCTCTACTACCTATAGGTAAATACACTATTTCTTATTTCTTTATATTTGTATCGTGGTAAAACATTATGTATTTAGTATATCATGAATTTGTGTCATCTACTTTGATTTTTTTGCTAGTTTTTAGGGGATTTCTTAACTCTCTTATATATATCAGTATTTTCCTGAATCTAATTTATTTACATATAATTAAAAGTTGCAATTAAGAAGTTTTACAACGAGTCGTATCATATACATAACTTTTTTGGACTCCAAAACCTTTATTCAGAAAGTTTCTTGTGCATGTAACGACTGAAAATCTATCTGTCGAAGGTTCAATTCCCCTCCGAATCATAATATGGAACAAAATAAAGCCTTTTTAAGGGCTTTTTTTATACAAGCGGAACTTGACTCAATTCTGAGTGTTTTTGGTAGTATTTATTATGTGTTTATTATATAATTGGTAGTAAGTCATAAGTATGAACTACGGAAATATAATAAGAAATTTAAGAAAACAAAACGCATATTCTCAAATAGAAACTTTCTTATCTCTTAGTTCAATTGTTACTGCAGTAGCAACATATTTTACATTACCACATTATATTGAGTATCAAGAATATTATGGACTTATACTATATAAATCACTAAAGGAAAAGAAGAAAATATATGTTTCAAAATATCTGTCTAAACATATAAAGTGAAGAAGCTTATCTGGAATTAGGCTAATTAAATAATTATTTTATAGAATTTATAATATATTGGAGGTTGTGAGTTTGAAAAAATTTCTTTTTTTAATATTATTAGGACTTAGTATAATAACTGTGTACTCAGGAGTCGTTCAAGTACAAGCGTCTGTAGTTGAAGAATCTAATGAAATTATACCTCGTCAAAACGCTAGTCTTGAAATTAATGAAATAGACCATATGACAAATGTGGTCATATTTATTCGTTTTCAAGATGAAGCATCTTATGAAGCTCCGTATATTTTTTCATTTTATGAAAACATGTTTAATGGAACTGACGTTGTCAGTCTAAGAAACTATTTCTTAGAAGTTTCGTATGGACAAATGGATATTACCTCTGTTTTCGCTACAACAAATCAGGAAATCGTCTATTATGTCGATTCTGAAGATAGAAGTTACTATGAAGAATATGATGCTGTTACGAATCCTAATGGTATTACCGACGAGAATTCAACTTTCCGCGAACATGAATTGTTGAAGCGCGCGATTGATTATGTTGAAACGAATAATCTTATTGATGATTCCATTGATCTTGATGTTAATGCTGATGGTGAGATAGACAGCATTTCATTTCTTGTGTCGGGAGAAGATCAAGGATGGAATTCTCTGTTATGGCCGCATAAATGGAGTTTATACACTTTTTATGATTATTCATTAGGTGAATTCAAAGTGGATGCACCAACAATCAATAATTTAAACGCATACACGTATACGTTTGAATTGTTGGGTAATACTAAAAATTATGATTATGCTGTAAAAGTTGCAATATTAGCTCACGAAACATTTCATTTGATTAGTTCTCCAGACTTATATCATTACTATGATTATTCCTGGATTGATTCGATTGGTTATTGGGGCTTGATGTCATCCGTCAGCTCAATTCCAAATCATATGTTAGGATATATGAAAGAAACCTATGGAAATTGGATTCAAAGTGTTGATGAAATAACAGCAAGTGGAACATATACGTTATATCCACTCCAAGACTCAGCGGATAATCTGTATCGGATTAATACAGGATATTCAAACGAATATGTGTACTTAGAATATCGAGATAATGCAGGACTATATGAATCTAATTTGCCTTCCTCAGGATTATTAGTTTATCGTGTTGATGGAGATTATGAAAATGGTAATGTAGATGGATACTATGATTCTGAAGGAAATCCTCAAGATGAAGTGTTCATATTTAGACCCGGTATTACGGATATAATCCCACCTATCACATTTGAGGATTCTGATAATGAGTTCATAGATGAAGACGGAGATATTTCAAAAGCCGCTTTATCTGATTCTAATCTTTATGATGAGATGGGAAATGACACTTCTATTTCAATGTTCTACAGTGATGGATCATTGATGGATTTGAAAATATATAATGTTGTTGAACATGATGGGTATATTACATTTGATGTATATATTCCACCAATTATTACGTTGCAATCCAATATTTCTCTAGATGGTTTACAAAATCTATATTTAGTGGATGCACCTGGATTAAATTACTATGTTGATATTTCGAATATTCCTGTGGATGGAATAGCTTATTATACACTTGATGGAACAACGCCTAATTTAAGTTCAGCCGTTTATACAAGTAATCCGATTGAGATTACAGCCCTAAATAATCAAATTACAACCGCTATATATGTTGACGGTGAACTGATGAGTGTTGTTACTAAAAGTTATCAGTTTGCAAGTACAATAGAATCAGAACATTTCCCTTATGGAAACGAGGTTGTATTAAATTGGTATATTCATTTGAATCAAGCGACTGACTATGATTTAATATTTGATAGTTTTTTTGAACTTGAGATCGACTATGATTTTTTATCTATTACTGATGGAACAGCAACAACCAAATATACCGGTATAGAGTTGCAAGGGCAAACACTAGCTTACAATAATAATGGATTATTGATTCAATTTATTTCAGATTTGTACGAAGATAATTACTATGGGTTTATTAGCACAGTGTTCGTTCATGACTCCGTTTCATTTGATTTAGTTGGTAACTCTGAAATAGACTTAGAAGTGTTTGACACATATGAAGATGCTGGATATTCTTTAACAGGAACATCGAGTGCTGAATATTATGTACAATTCACTGGTTCAGTTGATTCAGATAACCTTGGTGATTATACCATTGAATATTTACTGTATAATTCATTAGATATATTGGTTAATACTATTACAAGAACGATTCATGTTATTGATACAGAAGCTCCTGAAATTACATTAACAGGAGATTCAACAGTATATGTAGAATATAATGAAGTATATACCGAAGAAGGAGCTACTTACTCTGATAATTATGATGTATCAGGATCCGCTCTAGTTTCTGGAAATGTAGTTTTAACAGATATGTTAGGAACATATACTGTTCAGTATAATGTTATGGATAGCAGTGGTAATGTAGCTTCTGAAGTAACTAGAACAGTCATTGTACAAGATACAATTGCTCCATCTATTTCATTAAATCCGAGTTTAGATACGATTGAAGTAGGAATGACCTATACAGACTATGGAGTTACTGCAACTGATAATACAGATACGGTTGTTATAGTTGAAGGTGTTGTGGACATTAATACTCCAGGAGTATATGTAATAACATACCATGTAAAAGACACATCAGACAATGAAACAATAATAGTTAGATATGTAATCGTTTATTATGACGAAGAGCCGGTTGTAGAATTTACATTAGACAATGCTATAACAACAATTCAAGTAGATGAGCAATATACAGATGGAACATGTTCGGTAAATATTAATGGAATAGATTACCAATGTACAGTCAAAGAAAGTAATGTTGATACTACTGCAGCTGGAGTTTATACAGTCACATACATTTATACATACAATAATCAGGAATATACTTATATCAGATATGTTTTTGTGGTTGATGGGGAGACACCATTACAATTATATGTTTTAGCAAAAAAAGAAGATGGTGAAAACTTATGAAAAAGCTATTAATTTTATTCGTTGTGATGTTTACATTAACGTTAGTTGGGTGTGATTTCTTTTCACAAGGTACAACAACCACAATTATCAATGATGAGATTACATCAGTCCTCAACACCGCACAAGATACAGTAGAAATCAATTCAGAGTGGACTAATGCGGGAGCGAAACTTGTTTTAAATGATACTGAATATAATATGGTTACAACAGATGTAGTTGATAATGCACTATTAGGTTTATATGAGATTACGTATTCATACGAGTATAATAGTGAAATATATTCAATCACAAGGTATGTAATGGTTATAGATCAAACGTCACCAGCGATGCAACTTAACTTAGGAGTAGATACAGTTAAGGTTGGAGAAACATGGATTGATGGTGGAGTTACTGTTACAGATAATTCTTTAGAAAATATAACAGCTACAATTAGCGGAACTGTTGTTATCAATACTGCAGGAACTTATGAGATAACATATACAGCAACAGATTCAAGTGGTAATACATCAAGTATCATTAGGTATATAACAGTAATAGAATAATAAAGAAGGATTACCTTGACTGGTAATTCTTTACTTTAATAAATAGAGTTTAATAATAATAAATAGTAGAAAGGTATATAATAGGTATAGAATAACAAGTTGAAACTTGTTATATTACCTCGATTCGTACAAAAAATAATATTTATTAAATTTATTATAATTGAAAAGGGAGTGAATGAGTATGTGGTTAAATGTTGCAAGTTTAGAGGATTTAAAAGAAAAAAAGATGTTACGTGTAGAACATGAAGGAATAGCGTTCCTTTTAACATTTTATGAAGGTAAGGTATATGCTATGAATGATAAGTGTCCGCATATGGGTTCTTCACTGGTGAAAGGATCATTAGAAAAAGGTGTAGTGACTTGTGCTTCTCACCATGTTCAAATTGATATTACCAATGGTGAGATTGTTGAAAAAGCTAAAATTCTTTTATTTAGAGTTCCTGTAAAAAAAGCACAAACATATCCTACCAAAATTGAAGGAAAAAAAGTCTTTATTGAGTTATAAATATCAAATGGGACATTTAATTAATATAGACCTATATGGAGGCGGATTTGGACGTGGGCAGATTATTCTAAAAGAAAAGGTTGGTTATATGAACGGAACAGAAACTAGATGTGATGGACACATCGCATATTATTAGTTTTTGTTATAGATAATATTGAAGATAAACGATATAGATATCAAAATTAGTTGTAATTAATAATGTTACACCGAGGCATATCACAATTATTATATCCATTCATTAAAAAAGAGAGAAACAACTATTTCTTTCTTTTTTTGTATTTGAATTGATTTTATTCAATAAAAAAGACACGACGTTAAACACAAAGGCTTTATCCTAGTGAATGAAGTAATGTCTTCTGTTATTATCATAAAGAAAAATACACTATGTAAGCTTCTCTAAGTCTAGATACAATGCATTAATCAAATACTGATTTTATACTATCAATGATATCATTCATAATGCCTTCTTCAGCACGAACAACCATGTCTGAATCTCGATTCACTGTCGTATTATTTTCACAAGCTATTAAGGTGAAAAACGAAAAGCATAATAAAAGTAAAAATAGTATTTTTTTCATATTATTCTACCTCCACGTATGCACTAATTAGAATATCAAGCGATTCTTCCATTAAATATGTATTAGGAATCATATTATATTCAACATCCAAATTATCAATAAAGACAAACTCATTTGTTTCTATAAATTTATCATATCCAACTTCAATAGTTGTACCACTAAAATCTTTGATAATTCCTATTTCGGGATCAATTGTAATCCATGAACCGTAAGAAAAACTTTGATAAGTTGTTAAATCACTATTATAACTATTTACTAAGTATGCAACAAAATCTTCATCATCTTCATTTGTCAAAATTATAATTGACTCTGATCCAAGTACAGATTCCCCGTCATAGACATATTCTAAATTCCCCACATAAACAGTAAATATTTCATCAATTCCAACATTTCCATATAAAATTGATTCTTCAGCGGGTTCTGTTTCAATTAAAACATCAAAGGTGAAAGCAGAAACAATTTTGATAGAATCAAAAGGATATGTTATTTGTTCCTCTGCTTGAATATTTCCTGATTGTAATAAAAGAAAACTTATACACAACATTCCGAATAACATCATTTTTTTCATAAAATACCTCCTTAATTAAGTTCATTATACCATATCTGTGAAATTAGATACGACGCATTCAAAAAATTAAATAAACTTATTTAGTTGCAACTTTATGACTAATATATAATATTAAATATTTTTTTTAGCGCTTCTAAATAAACCATACATAAATATTTATCTTACCTAGGTTTATTTCATACTGATAATTTGATATAATATTGAAGATAAAAGAATTCAACCAATAAAAGGTCCATATAACTTCAATTGCTTACCTTTCGAGACAGAGCGAGTGTAGATTCACTTATAACCTGCTTTATTTCTCGATTCTTGCCGTTTTGTTTGATTTCCTAGAGAATATCAATGCAACAGTAATAATGCTACTATACCCAACAAAAATTGATTTCTTTGGATACTTTTTAATGGGGTGATCAATTATTAAATCAATAAAAAAAGATATTGTCCAATAAACAACTAGAAATGAAATTCACATCTATAAAAAATAAGATTCTATTTTAAACACCTTATTTTCAGTTTGCGTGGGAAAATGGATTGGTCTATACGCAAAAATTATAATTATCTGTTATCATATAAGATATAAGTATATAATGTAATTGGATATTACCGGTATGGTGTATATTTAATACTGTGAAAAAAAAGAAGACATTGTGTTAAAGGTGGAAAGTCATATGGAGAATCAAGAGAAACCATATAAAAGAAGAGTTCGATACAAAGGAAAATATCCAAAAGCTTATAAAGAAAAGTATAAAGAATTAAACCCTGATAAATATAGTGATACGATTTCAAAAGTAATAGAAAAAGGGAGTACTCCAGCGGGAATGCATATCCCGATTATGGTCCAAGAAATCCTGAAAGTGCTTCAAATAAAACCTGGCCAAATAGGACTAGATGCAACACTAGGCTATGGGGGACATACAATAGAGATGCTGAAGTGTTTAGAAGCTAAAGGACATGTATATGCTTTAGATATTGATCCTATTGAGTTACCGAAAACAACTGCAAGACTAGAAAAAGAAGGATTCGGTAAAGAGATTCTAACAACCGAATTAATGAACTTTTCCGATATTGATATGGTGATAGAAGAACCACATCAATTTGATTTCGTATTAGCTGACTTAGGCGTATCTTCGATGCAAATTGATAACCCTGAACGAGGGTTCTCTTTTAAAACGGACGGGCCACTGGATTTAAGAATGAATCCTGAAAGTGGAATTCCAGCATCATTACGATTAATGCAATTATCACAAATCGAATTAACGAGTATGTTAGTCGAAAATGCTGATGAACCATATGCAGAAATAATTGCTAAAGCTATCACTTCTGCAAAGAGAAACGGAATATACATTGATACCACTTCAAAATTGCAACAAATCATCAGTGATGCACTACAGTTTATTCCGATAACTTCAAGAAAAAGGGATATTAAGAAGTCATGTCAACGTACGTTTCAAGCACTCAGAATTGATGTGAATAAAGAGTTTGAATCTATTTATAATTTCTTGGAAAAACTACCCGATATCTTAGCACCAGGAGGGCATGCGGTAATACTATCTTTTCACTCCGGAGAAGACCGACTCGTTAAAAAATCATTTAAAAGGTTTTTAAAAGAAGGAATTTATCGAGAAATATCTTCTGAAATTACAAGACCAACCGAAGAAGAATGTCGTGTAAATAATCGAGCCAAATCCACAAAAATGAGATGGGCAATAAAAGCATAGCCACTCAAGTATCATATGACGAAAATAGAAGAGGATAATATGAGCAAAAAGTATATTGAAGATAACATAGAAATACTCAGAAAACAACGAGATGACAACATAGTTGGTGGGTACCGCGATTTAGTTGTTAAGACCTATCAATATCTCCAAAAGGACATCAATAAATCTACTTTAGGTTATTGTAACCCTAAAAACGCAGATATTAGTAAATCTATTTTTGGAAATAGAAATCAAGAACGTAAAATACGAGGATTTATCAACGATTTACGAAAATCTGGGTATATAACCGTATACGGTGTTGGCTTAGAACAAGAAGTAAAAATAAAAAAAGAACTAGACTTTTAAAGTGTAGTTATTTATACACAATTTATTGAAACTTTTACAACAGCGAGTTTTATTATAAATAAATATTAAATATTTTATACATCACATAACAAAGGGGAATAATAATATTTCTCTTTTCTTTTAGGCATTATTTTTGAAGGGCTAATATAAGTATAGAAATGTTTTTTTGTTATGTCCATTGTATTTTTTATGTCCATTAGGTAAAATGAAAGTAATAAAAAAGAAGGAGACATTTATGAAAAAATTATTAATCATTACACTTGCATGTATCAGTCTTTTTATCTTAAACGGCTGTACTACTAACATACCAGATGATGCTACGGTAGCAGTTTGCCCACAAGGAAACACATTTAAGTATATTTATAAAGACGATGTTGTGTACGAGTTTTATTCTGATGGTGTTCTACAGAATGAGGATATGCTAGCAATCGTGCAGACTGCAGTGGATAATGCAGGAGATACATCAACGTTTCTAGAACAAACTTTCCAACCTGATGTTTGTACCTTTACTACCTATTCTAACATAGACGATAGCTCTAGCGATAAAGAATAATGTATGTGATTAGTGTACGAAATAAAGGCTCAAAAATGATCTTATATTTTGCACTAATCGTTGTGGTATTTATAGAAGTTGGTTTATTTTTATATAATAGAAAACCGAAAAAAGCATAAAAACACATTTAAAAAATCAAAATATTGAATAACAAAAAAAGCCATTTGAATGGCTTTTTTTATTGTATAAAGAAATAGATATATAATATAAAATGGAATGTGATATCATATATGTGGATTCAATTACAATTCTATGACACTAATTAAACACATGTTTGAAAGAAGGTTTTATCTTGAAAAAATCAAAAAAAGCTCTTAAATTAAGCCAAATTTACACATATATTAAAGAAGATGAGTGCTATTTAGCTCAAATATCACTAGATAGTTATGATGAGATTTTCAATTCTTGGGATGCTACACCTGTCAAAAGAAGAGATTTAGAGACTGATCTATTAGAATTTATAGAACAAGTAGCATATGATATACCAATGAACGAAAATGTACGTTTTGTTTTTCAATTACCTAAAGAATTAAAAGATGAAAAAAAAGAAAAAATAGCAATTGAAGGAATTTATCATAATTTTAAGACGGTTAATCATTTTATTAATAAAGAATTGTCTAAGAATAATCGAAAGATTTTTACATATCTTATTTTAGGTATAGTATTTCTTTCAGCATCATATTTTTTACAAAATACTTTTAATTTAAACTTTCCTTTTTCAATATTAGTAGATGGTTTTTTTATAGGTGGTTGGGTAATGTTTTGGGAAGCATTCTCACTATTTTTCTTTAGTGGAAGCGAACTTAGAAACAGAAGAAGAAGATTTACTAGATATTCCAATTCAAAAATTGTATTTATATATGAATAAAGTCTTACTATAGACCTTATAATTATTTTAGTTTATTCAAATATCTCTGTAACACCGTATTATTATAAATGAAAAAGACTTGGAATTTTTCCAAGTCTTTCTTTTTATTCAAATGGATATGTTAAACCTATTATTTTTCTTATTTGATCCATTGTTCGTATACTCTTCAATGATGCTTCGTGGGTCATGATATCATTTTCAATTTCATTATTTTCAATTGTTTTAACAAATGATTTTATTTGATGAGGGAAGCCTTCACCAATATATTCAAAATCAATACGGTTGCCATCAATATATAATTCTTTGCATCTAGAAAAATCTTTCATTTCAATAATGCCATTTTCATAAATAAGTCGTGCATCTTTTGATTGTTGTTTATCGATACTTGATTTTATATATATTTTAGCGTTATTTTCGTCTGTAATTTCTATGTCACAAGAAGCATCAACTCCAGATTCGGTGAATTTTGCAATTGCATTTATCTCTTTGATTGGAGTTTTTTGTATTAAATGATAAAAACTAATAGGATATACACCAATATCTAAGATACTACCACCTGCTAAATTTGGATCAATAATCCTGTTCTTAGGATTATTACCTAAAAGGTCATATCCGAAATCAATATAAGCTTCTTTTAAGTTGCCTAAAGTTTTTATATAGTTTTTAATGTATCTTGAGGATGGAAGAAAATGTGTCCACATTGCTTCCATCATTAATACATTATTCTCTTTAGCTACCTTAATCATTTTTAATAATTGACCTTCATTTACAGCTATTGATTTTTCTATTAGAACATGCTTTTTATGTTTCATAAACATTATAGCTTGTTCATAATGGAAGTTATGGGGTGTTGCTATATATACTGCATCAATCTCTTGGCTTTTAGCCAATTCTAAATAACTAGAATAGGCATAATTCACACCGTATTCAGTCTTGTATTTATTAGCTGTTTTTATATTTCTGGCTGAAACTGCGGTTATTCTTGCATTATCGACAAATTCAATATCTCTTGCAAATTGTCTTGCAATTCCATTTGCTCCTACTATGCCAAATCGAATCATTAGAAATCAATGTTATCAAATTCAGGGAAGAATTTTTTTCCTTGATTTAGTTTTCTAATGCTTGTCATATCATCTTCATCTAAACTAAAATCAAAGATATCTATGTTTTGAATGATTCTAGATGGAGTAATACTTTTTGGTATCACAACAATATTTCTTTCTGATAACCATTTAATAGCAATTTGAGCTATTGATTTTTTGTATTTTTTGGCAATTTTGATCATTGTTTCATTTTCTAATAATTCTTTAATATGAGCACTCATTAGAGGCGCATAAGCTTCTAATTGAATACCGTTATTAATACAAAATTCTTGTAAAAAATGATTTTGGAGATAAATATGTGTTTCTACTTGATTAACCATAGGTTTTATTTCTGTCTTATCTAAAAGATATTGTAAGTGATGAATACTGAAGTTACATACACCAATAGCTTTTATCTTACCTTCTTTATAAAGGTATTCTAAAGCCTTATAAGTATCTAAAGCTTCTTCATAACCTTTAAACCAATGAATTAAATATAAGTCTACATATTCAAGGCCAAGTTTTTTCAATGAAAGATTGAATGCTTTTATTGTTTTGTCATAACCTTGGTCAGAATTCCATACTTTTGTTGTAATAAATAGTTTTTCTCTACTAATTTTAGAGTCTCTAATAGCATTACCAACTGCATCTTCGTTACCATAAATGGCCGCAGTATCTATATGAGTATATCCATTTTCAAGCGCTGTTTTTACAGCTGAATATGCATCTTGTGGTTTACTTCTAAATGTACCTAAACCTACAATAGGCATTTTATATCCGTTGTTTAATTTTACGTCAAACATTATTAATCACCTCACTTATATTATATCATTGATATCAAAATTGTTATTTGTTATCACTCATATATTTGCTAAAAAAAAGAATAATGCAGTTTCATGAGTAATATTGTTTCTAGAAAGAGAGGATATATATGAAAAAGAAAATTGCTATATTTTGCTTTATGATTATTTCTGTGGTATTTTTTAGCGTTATAAATATAATGGCTTATTCACCTCATTATTTGCCTGGTGGGAAAAACTATTTATCAGAGGATAATTTTTATTATGAAACACCGTTATATTACACTACTATAGATAATTTTTTAGTTAAGCCATATACTACATACACATTAACTGTACCTATTGATTATTGTGAATCACAGTTTACAGTTATCGAGGTTGTATTGTATGATAATAGTGAGGCGGAAGATTTTTTAGAAATATCTCCTGATATGTTATCTAGTTCTGATGGAGATTGGTTTTACTTTACTTTTACGACTACATCAAGTACAAATTATATGAGTATGACGTTTGAAGATGGTCATTTATATTTTGCTGAAGGAAGTGCTCATGAAATACAACTAGAAGAAGGTGGGATTTTTACTGGATTCGAGCCATATATAGAGGGCGGAATTTTAGATACTTCAGCGCCGTACTTCCAAAATTCTGGTTCAATCATTTCGTATTTTGATTCACCTATTACTATAGCTGAAATTCAATCAGCTTTGACGGCCTATGATTCGGTAGATGGAGATGTAACAAATAATATAAGTTTGATTTCAGATGGATATTCAGCAAATATGGATGTGTTAGGTATATATTCATGTGTTTTTGAAGTCTCAGACACATCGGGTAATACATCTCAAGTTATAGTAGAGATAGAAGTAGTGGATGTTTTGAAACCAGTTTTTTCTGAATTGGATACAATTCGAGCTGTATATCCTAATAGTTATTTAGCAACCGATATTTTAGGAATGTTGTCTGCTAGTGATAATTATGACGGAGATATTTCTGCTCAGATAGTTATGATAAGCGACAGCTATTCAGAAAATTCAAGTGCAATTGGTACTTATAGTTTAGAATTCGAAGTTACTGATTCAAGCGGAAATACTCAAAACTATATTCAACAAATAGAGGTGATCGATGACGAGTTTCCAATAATATCAGGTATTTCATCACTATCTATAGGTTATGATGAGATAATAACAGAAGCTGAAATAGCATCTAATATAGAATACACAGATAATTATGATAGTTTAGCTAATTTGGAACTCGTATTAGAAACCGATACATATTCTTCTAGTTCAACAACTCTAGGAAACTATGAAATGACATTTTCGGTTACAGATTCAAGTGGAAATAAAACGGTGTGTTTGATAACTATTAATGTTGTAGATGAAATAGGACCCGTTTTATATTTTAATTCGTCAATTATTCAAACTTATTCTGATACTGTTTTAGATTTACCTGCTTTTACTCAGTTATTAATAAATACCAATGAATTAGAAAGTGATATTAATTACTATGTAACGGTTAAATATGATTCGTATACAAGAAATGCAGGCACGCCAGGTGTATATCATTTAAAGTTAAATCTGACAAATGGATTTGGCGATGAGTACAACAAAGACTTAGAAATTAGAGTAGTTGATAGACCTGTTGATTACGTGCACATGGATGAGCCTTCAACGAGCAATGAAGGCGGTTTTATAGAAGATTTTAAGGGCTATATTTTAGGCGGGATTTTATCGTTTTTATTAATAGTTTCAAACGTCGTTTGGGTAGTCATTTTAAAGAAAAAATAACAAAGATTCAACGGCTAGATATGGGCATATGTTTAAAACAAAAAGAGTATACATATCAATTTTAAAACCACTTTTAGTAGTGGTTTTTTTGTTTCTTTTATCAGTATTATTTGTAACGTTATAAGAAATACTTATTGAAGGCTTTTTGAAAATGCTTTTTCTTTTAATTTTTCTTTGGAATTTGGTATTCTAAGTGTTATAATACAATTGAAAAATTAGTAACATAAAAAGAAAGGAGTTTTGAAATGGGAGCTAAAATTGATTTTACTGAAGAAAAGATTAATGAACTAAAGGCAGAAATGGCAAAAAACTTAAAAGAACCGGGACCACTTATGCCTACATTACATGCTGCACAAAAAATCTTTGGTTGCATACCACTTCCAGTACAAAAAATCATCTCAAATGAACTTGATATAAGTATTGCTAGAATAAATGGAGTAGTGACTTTCTATGGTCATTTCTCAATTGAACCAAAAGGAGAAACTGTAATAAGTGTTTGTTTAGGTACAGCTTGTTATGTTAAAGGGTCTCAAGGGTTATTAGATGCGTTCTCTCACGATTTAAAAATCAAAGTAGGAGATACATCAAAAGACGGAAAATATACCCTAGAAGCTACAAGATGCATTGGTGCATGTGGTTTAGCACCAGTATTTACAGTAAATGAAGAAGTTTATGCTAACGGATCAGTACAACTAGTTAAAAAAGTACTTAAAAAGATTCGTGGTGAAAAATAATTAAGGAGGAGTATATGAAGACGCTTGAAGAATTAAAAGTTTTACGTGAAAAGTCATATAAGAAAATGTATATGGACGGCGTGATTAGAGGCGTAAGAATTCAAATTGG
>Ga0307991_1001903_pt1 | contig 14360 bp, 17 predicted proteins | sample EllFjometagen131_FD_203146 | JGI IMG/M metagenome (GOLD analysis project Ga0307991, IMG submission 203146) | Marine microbial communities from Ellis Fjord, Antarctic Ocean - #131 | ecosystem: Environmental > Aquatic > Marine > Unclassified | place: Southern Ocean | collected 2014-10-08
TCCCTATGAGACCCCTATGAGATACACCTAAAATCATGGCAAAAAAATGTGACACAAATATTTCAATTTATTTATCAGTAATATGGAATCATAGTATAAGTGGTCAACGTATTTCAGGCATTGACAATTAGTGAATCTGTGGCTGAATTTATTCTTTGTTATCGCATATCCGTTAAGCAAAATATTTACAAAAAAAAGACAAGCTGAAATCAACTTGTCTTTTTTTTATATAAATTATAATATCAATTATTCAAAAGATATAATTGATTTTTTAATCAGTTCAATTGCTTCCATTAATTGTTCTTCAGTAATTACTAATGGAGGAGCAAAACGAATAATATGATCATGAGTTGGTTTTGCAATCAAACCATTTTCCATCATTTTTAAACAAACGTCCCATGCTGTTTTTCCGTTTTTTGGTTTTATGATGATTGCATTTAACAAACCTTTTCCACGAACCAGTTCGATCATATCTGAATCGATTTTCATCATTTCTTCACGGAATATTTTTCCAAGACGCTCGGCATTTTCAGCTAATTTTTCATCTTTAACAACGCTAAGTGCAGCAATTGCAACTTTAGCTGCAACAGGGTTTCCACCAAAAGTAGAACCATGTTCACCGGGCTTGATGCAAAGCATAACATCGTCATTAGTTAGTACAGCAGATACTGGATAAACTCCACCGGATAATGCTTTTCCAAGAATCAACATATCAGGATGAACTCCTTCGTGGTCGCAAGCTAATAATTTCCCTGTACGTGCAATACCTGTCTGTACTTCATCTGCAATGAAAAGTACATTTTTAGCTTTACACATATCATAAGCTTTTTTAATATATCCTTCATCAGGAACAAAAACGCCTGCTTCACCCTGAATAGGTTCAACAAGAAATCCAGCTACGTTTGGATCTTCAAGAGCTGTTTTCAGCGCATCAATATCGTTGTAAGGAATTGTGATAAAACCGGGAGTAAAAGGACCAAAGTTTTTTCTTGCAACAGGATCAGTTGACATAGAAACTATTGTAATAGTTCTTCCATGGAAATTGTTTTCGCAAACAATAATTTTAGCTTGATTATCAGGAATACCTTTTTTCTCATAAGCCCATTTTCTACAAAGTTTAATAGCTGTTTCATCGCCTTCGGCACCAGTATTCATTGGTAATATTTTGTCGTATCCAAAATACTCAGTAATAAATTTTTCGTAAGTGCCAAGTATATTGCTATAAAAGGCACGTGAAGTTAAAGTTAGAATTTTTGCTTGTTCAACAAGAGCATCAATAATTTTGGGGTGGCAGTGTCCTTGATTTACTGCTGAGTAAGCTGAGAGAAAATCAAAATATTTTTTACCTTCTGCATCCCAAACAAAAGCACCTTCGCCTTTTGAAAGAACTACAGGTAGTGGATGGTAATTATGTGCACCATACTTATCTTCAAGTTCAATAGCTTTTTTTGAAGTCATTTCTGTCATTTCTATATATTTTAAATGTTAGTATTTATTTTCGTTGCAAAGGTATAATATTATAATGTCATTTATGCACATCTGTGTTTGAAAATAAATATTATTTATTGGTTTAAAATCGGTAGTTGAATTATGAGAGTTTTTGAAATTTTCCCTTTAAATAATTCTGTTTTTTATTCTCATTATTTAACCTATATTATAAATTTGTGAAGAAATTAATATTTGCTGAACATACAATACTACTTATTGAATAAATTCGGTATATATTTGTTCTTTAAAACAATACTCAATAATGAGAAAAATATTTCAAATATTAATATTCACATTAATTCCATTAATGGGGTTTTCGCAAATAGATAAATTATTAAAAAATAAAAATCTATATTGTGGAATTAAACTGGGAATAAATCATAGTAAATTCCGGAATGAAATACCTGACTTAAATTATGGTACAAGGCCATTACTTGGTTTGTATGCAAAATATCGAATAGTAAAACAACTTTATATAAAATCTTCGGCAGCTTATTCTTTTAAAAATTCCAAATCGGCAAGACCATATCTAAATTTTGAAAATCAATATTTTGATTTTAATTTCACTCCTCAATTCCAGATTATAAAAGACATATTTGTTCACGCAGGAATATCTTATTCGTATTTAATAGCAGCAAATCAAATAGTTTTTGACGGTGATAATTGTAATGGAGTTAGTAGAATAAATAATGAAGGATTTTATTCGGAGACAAGCATTGCTACCGGAATAGAATTCAAATTACAAAAATATTTAAATTTTGAACTTAATTATTATATACCTACATCAAAAAACAACACAAAAAATTTTCAATTAACTCTTGATATTTTGCTTAACAAAAAAGAGCCCAAAAAAGAAACTTTTAAACAAATATTACGCAGAAAATCAAAAGAACAGATAAAACAACTGAAAAACGGAACATTATTAATCAGGCTGAAAACTTTCGAAAAATCAATAGAAGCATTAAGAAAAAGCGGTAAAAAGATATCAGCCGAAAAATTCAAAAGACAACAAAAATTCAAAAATATTAAACTAATTTCAGCTTTTAAAAAACACTTTAATTTCTCTAAATTTGTTTTCTTTTACAGTAATAATTCAAAAGACGTACTTAATAAAAATTATAAAAACATATTTCTTAATGATAGTCTTATCATTGATAATTCTATAAAAATTGACACTGCAAATTCAATATTTATTGCAGATTTCACTACGGTTGAGCAAGATACAACAAAATATTTTTCGAGTTATCGCTTCGATAGAAATGATAATGGCGCTTACAAAAAAAACAAAAATTATTATGGTGGACCAAATCTTGGATTGTATGCCTTAATAATTAAAGATGAAAATTCATTTCAATTATCAAAGCCATTTCCATATTATATCAGAGCCTCACATTTTCCATTAAAAAAGCGGCCCAAACAAACACTATTACCATCTCAATTATTACAGAAACAAATAGAAAGATCATACAACAAAACAGTTAAGAAACTAAACAAAAAATTAACAAAATATTATAACAATAATAATTAATTACAATTATTTATTATTTACATCTTTTTATTAGTATTCTTTTCATTTACATTTTAAAAACATTAATTACTTTTGAAGCTAACATATTTAGATTTTGAATGTAGAAAAACATCTATAAACTATGACAGCTTAAAGTTTTAATAAAAAAACCACACATGGAAAGCAATGAATTTGAAAAAGGAATGAAGTTTTCTTTTAATAACAGCATTAATTATGCAGAGAAAGCAGTAGTAAGTAAACATATATTAAAAAAAGAAACCGGCAATATTTCTTTATTTGCATTTGATAAAGGAGAAGGATTAAGTGAACATACCGCACCTTTTGATGCAGTAGTTTTTATTGTTGACGGAAAGGCAGATATAATTATCAATGGTGTTTCTAATATATTGGAGGCAGGTGAAACTATTATCATGCCTGCTAATATTTCCCATGCATTAAAAGCAGTTGAAAAATTTAAGATGCTTCTTACAATGATAAAAAGCAAGTAGTATCAGATTGATTCTCTCTGAGATTTATTTGCACATTTAAAAACAAATGTGAGTTCTATCTAACTTATTCTAATTAAAGAATTATATTATCATCAATGAAAGCAAAAGAAACTAAATACCTGGAACTCATAAATAAGATCAAGCTTTTAATTGAAGGAGAGACTGACATAATTTCAATTATGTCCACAATTTCTTGTGAGGTTTTTCATACTTTTGGTTATTTGAATTGGGTTGGTTTTTATAGAGTTGTCGGCAGAAACACTCTCAAAGTTGGTCCATATCAGGGAGGACATGGCTGTCTGGAAATAAGTTTCGACAGAGGTATTTGCGGCAAATGTGCCCGCGAACAAAAAACCCAGATTGTAAAAGATGTTGAAAAACTGGAATTTCATATTGCCTGTTCATCCGAAACAAAAGCCGAGATTGTATTACCGGTTTTTGATTCTCAGAAAAATTTAATCGCAGTGTTTGATATTGACTCAGTCAAGACAGATGCTTTTGATGAAACTGATGAAAAGTATTTAACTGAAATTATTAAGCTGATAAAGCTATAATCTCTATTAAACTAAAGTAAATGCCTTATCGGAAGAAGCAACCATTCGAAGAATCTGCTAATCATAGGACGACGTTTCCAATGTTCATAATCAAATTCTTTGCTTTCTTTAATTGTTCCGGCAACATGAATTTTAAGCTGTTTAATAATTTCTTTTTATCCAAAGTTTACTAAACCAACATTTACAATCTGTCCAGAAATTCAAAAATAATGAACGAATTGTTTTGTTTATTTCATAAATTGGACATATATTTGCAATATGTTCAGAAAAGCTAAATAATTGGACAGATATGGAAAAACAAAAATTTGATAGAAAAATCCCTTATAATAGTTTACCTTTTCTTCCTCCAAATAAGGACTTAGATAATAATCCAAAAGTGCTTAAAAAATTGGTGGCAGCCTCAAGAGCACTTGCTACAGTAAACGGGAATATTAACAGACTACCTAATCCTTTTATGCTTGTTAATACAATTGCATTACAGGAGGCAAAGACTTCAACGGAAATAGAGAATATCTTTACTACAGAAGATGAATTATATAAAGCTATTTCACAAACCAAAAAAGAAAATAACATAAATGCATCAACCAAGGAAGTTTTAAAATACAGAGAAGCTCTTTGGGCTGGTTATAACTATTTACAACAAAACAGAACAATAGACATTCATCTGATAAAAAATATATTTAAACAAATTAAGGAAAGTAATTCAGATTTCCGTCCACCACAAGCAAAAGTTGTAATAAAAAGAGGTCAAAGTGATTTCAGACCAGGAGAAGTTATTTATACTCCTCCACGGGGAGAAGATGTAATTGAAAATTTAATGGATAACCTAATAGAGTTCCTTAATGATGATGAGAAATTTCCATCTGATCCATTATTGAAAATGTGTATTGCTCATTATCAATTTGAGGCAATACATCCATTTCAGGATGGCAATGGCAGAACCGGAAGAATTCTAAATTTATTATATCTTATAAATAAAGGACTATTATCACAACCAACACTTTATTTGTCGAAATTTATTATTGTAAATAAAGAAGACTACTATTATAAAATTGGAGCAGTAACACAAAGAAGTTCATGGGAAAACTGGATAACATTTATGCTCGAAGCAGTTGAAAAAACATCAGTTTTGACAAATACTTTAATCAATGAAATTCTTGAACAAATGGAAAGCACACTTGAATATTCACAAAAAAGAATTAAGTGGTATAACAAAGAATTAAATGAAGCAATATTTAGTCAGCCATATATAAAACCTCAAATTATTGGTAAAATTCTTGGTAAAACGTCAAGAACAACTTTGACAAAATATTTAAATGAATTAGTAAAAAATAAAATATTAAGGCAAAAAAAGGACGGAGTAGAAGTTTTTTATATCAATGATGACTTATTAAGAATTCTGGAAGGATAAAATTTTTATTCAACTGTTACCAGCAATAAAAAACTCACATATGACAATTAAAGAAAACTACCGCAATACGATAACAATTATTGACTAATTAGTAATGACACAAAATATTTTTCAAATATGGGAAAGCATAGGACGCAGAACACCTTTTGCCGTTAGACGCGACAACTGGAACGAGAAGTTTTACACCATAGTTGAAAAAGTTGATTGCGAGAAAATGCCATATGGCAAAGCATATGGTTATTCAACTATTGATGGAAAATACTCATCACATTATGAATATGACAGCAAATGGAGACGTGAAAAAATAATACCCTGTTGTGGGTGTTATCAATGGACACTTGTTGAAAATGCGGATACTACAACTTACAAAGATGGACTTAAAGCAACGGAAAGAACAGTTAAGGACGCTTACACTATTAACTCTGAGTTATTCTTCGGGAAATATAAGGGTATGACAGTTAAGGAAATATTTAGAGAAAATCCTAAATATATTGAGTGGGCAATAAATAATATTGATTTATTCCTACTAACACCTGAAGCGTTTACTTATTTAAATAAATTTAAGCCAGACTTTAAATTTCAAGACATAACAATAAAAGTAAACAATAAGAAAATTATTAAACAACAAGAAATAAATTAATTTACTGCTGGTAAAAACAGCTATAGTTCATGGCATTCGTGAAGTCGGGATTATAACGAACAACTAAACGTGCCATTTTCTGTCCTCGCGGACAGAAAAATGGGAACACAACAACGCCACGTAACCACAGCTAAACCGTTATCATAATGGAAATACGTAAATTATTAAATTCGTGATAAAATCGATTTTTAAAACCTGAATTCTCGAATCAAGATTAAAGCAAATGCCTTATCGGAAGAAGTAACCATTCGAAGAATCTGCTAACCATAGGACGGCGTTTCCAGTGTTCATAATCAAATTCTTTGCTTTCTTTAATTGTTCCGGCAACATGAATTTTAAGCTGTTTAATAATTTCTTTTTCTTCTCCGATTAAAGATATTTCGTACATATATCTAAAACTGCGATAATCAAAATTTAACGAACCTATTGAGAATATTTCTTCGTCAATCATTAATAATTTCGCATGAAGATTATGAGGAAGATAATACAAAATTTTAATTCCACTTTTATGAAGTATTCCAAGATAATTATTTCTAAGCACATCAACCAGATTCACATCCGAATGTTTTGGGATAATTATTTTAACATCAACACCTCTTCTTGCAGCGTCCATCAATGCTTTTCTTAATAAAAATCCGGGAAGGAAATATGGGGTTTCAATAATAACTTGTTTTTTTGCTTTTTTAATTAACTCTTCATATTCCTTTTTTGTCCGTTGTATGGTAATTGAAGGAACTTCTCTTATTATTTTAAAATTATCATATTTTATCGGTCTTGAATATCTTCTCTTATCAAAAACATACTTATTGTAAATTCGATAATCCTGATTAATAATTTTTTTAAAAGTAAAGGCAATATCACCTTTCATCCTTAACACCAACTCCCTCCAGTTCATGTTATATTCTGTAATATTTGATGAACCTATATACAAAATCTCATTATCAACAACAATCATTTTTCGGTGATTACGTTTATGTCCTCTGATAAAAAAATCTAAATTAAGTTTTATCCTTTCAAAAAAACGAACCTTCCCTCCTTCTTTAATTAATTCAGAAAAAAACGAATGATTAACAGAACCTGCACCCCACGAATCAATAAGAATTTTAATATCAAGTCCTTCTTTACATTTTTTTGTAAGCAAGTCTTTAAATTTTACACCAATTGAATCATTTCCGATTCTGTATGTTTCTATGTAAATGCTTTTTTTTGCGTTCCTGATATCTTCAAGCATTGAAAAGTAATACTTTATTGGGTCATGAAAAAGATGATATGGCTCAAGAATTTTTTCCAATATAATGAGGTTATTTGTTTCATTACAAATATAAAAATAAGTTTTGTATATCAGCATACTTCAAATATAAAATCTTAAAAATTAAATTTGCTATTATTCTCTTCCCTTTCTGTTAAGCTAATGATGCTTATCTTTGTTATTTATAAAAATCAATTATTATGAAATCAATGACAGGTTTTGGGAAAACCGTTTTGGAGCTTCCCGACAAAAAGATAACATTTGAAATAAAATCACTAAACAGTAAACAATTTGATTTAAACACCCGCATTCCGGGAGCTATCAAAGAAAAGGAAATGGATATCCGTTCTTTGGTTTCATCAGAACTTGAACGGGGAAAAATTGATCTCAGTATCTTTATTGAAAAGACAGGTGAATCATCAAATTATTCTTTTAACAAAGATTTGGCGAAAACTTATTATAAAGAACTTTTATCTGTTGCTGAAGAAATCGATCAGAAAAATTTTAACGCTTATTTGCCACTTATCGTGAATTTGCCGGATGTTATGAAACCGGAAATTAATTCAATTGACCCAAATGAATGGACAGAAATAAAAAAGGCTATTCTGGAAAGCATTAATTTGCTGAACGAATTCAGAAAACAAGAAGGTAATTCGCTTGAAAAAATCATAAAAAAACAAATTCACAACATTCTTGATCTTCTTGATGAAGTTCCACAATTCGAAGAAAAACGTATAAATACAATCAGAGAACGAATTAATAAAAACCTTGTGGGTTTTGCTAATGACAAAAATATTGACCAGAATCGACTTGAGCAGGAAATAATTTACTATCTCGAAAAAATTGATGTTACAGAAGAAAAAGTCAGGCTCAAAAAACATTGTGAATATTTCCTTGAAACAATAGAAGAAGAAAGATCGGTTGGGAAAAAACTAAATTTTATTTCTCAGGAGATTGGCAGAGAAATAAACACTTTGGGTTCGAAAGCAAATGATGTAGATATTCAAAAAATTGTTGTCCAGATGAAAGATGAACTGGAAAAGATAAAAGAACAATTATTTAACATTCTTTAGCATGAACGAGAAATTAATAATAATTTCAGCTCCTTCAGGGGCAGGAAAAACCACAATAGTTAAACAACTTTTAAATTCAAATCTTAAACTTGAATTTTCAGTTTCTGCCTGCAGTCGCCCGAAAAGAGAGAATGAAACTAATGGAAGAGATTATTATTTCCTTTCTGTTGATGAGTTTAAAACAAAAATAAAGAATGATGAATTTTTGGAATGGGAAGAAGTTTATCACAATCAGTTTTACGGAACTTTAAAATCTGAAATCACAAGGATCTGGAGCAAAGGAAATTTTGTAATTTTTGATGTTGATGTTGTAGGCGGACTGAATATTAAAAAGTATTACAAAGGAAAATCTTTTGCAATTTTTATCAAACCACCTTCGCAAGAAGTTCTTGAAGAACGACTGAAAGGAAGAGCAACCGAATCGGAAGAAAGTCTAAAAAAACGAATCAATAAAGCAAATCATGAACTTTCGTTTGCCGGAAAATATGATAAAATAATTGTTAATGATAATTTGGAAGTTGCGGTTGAGGAAACTAAAGAAAGTATTATTGAATTTCTAAATCCAACAATGTAACAGTGCAACAGTGTAATTATGCACAATCCAACGATAAAACAACCCAATATTAAAAAAATGAAAGCAGTAATATTACCTGCATATAACAAAAATGTTTTGAGGGCAATGTTAAGCTTAAAAGTTGAAGAAATTCCTATTCCAATTCCCCAAAAAGACGAAGTACTTATAAAAATTGAGGCTACTCCTTGCAATCCATCCGATATAGCTTTTTTGCAAGGTGGGTACAATATTGTTAAAACTTTACCTTCGATTCCGGGTTTTGAAGGAGCCGGAACAGTAGTTTCTACAGGCGATTCAGCTGAAGCAAAAAAATTATTTAAGAAAAAAGTCAGTTGCTTCACCCAAGAAGATTCTCACGGAACATGGGCAGAATATTTTGTCACAAAGGCTAATAATTGTATTCCCGTCGACGAGAAAATGGAAATTGAACAAGCAGCCTGTTTTGCAATAAATCCTTTTACCGCATACGGCCTTTACGAAACTGCAAGAAAAAATACCAGCCCTGCAATAATACTTAATGCAGCCGCTGGTCAGGTAGCTCGATTTGTTCAGGTTCTTGCAAAAGCGAATAATATCAATGTTATTAATATTGTTAGAAAAAAAGAGCAGATTGACGAATTAATCGAACTTGGTGAGAAATATGTTTTAAATTCAAATGATGATGATTTTGAAAAAGACCTAAAAGAAACTGCCCATCTATTAAATGCCACAACTGCTTTTGATGCAGTAGGAGGTGACCTTTCCGGGAAAATATTAAACTCAATGCCTTCAAAAAGCGAGCTTATCGTTTATGGTGGACTGTCAGCAAAACCAATAAGCGAAGTTGGAGTTTTGGATATTATATTTAAAAACAAAATAATATCTGGTTTTAACCTAAACCAATGGATAGAAACGAAAATAAACATTGGGAAATTTCAGAGAATTTCAGAAGAACTACAACAAATGATTATTAAGGGTGAAATGAAAACCGTAATTCAAAAAACATATAAATTTGATAATGTGATAAAAGGTATGAGACAATATCTTTCGAATATGTCGGGTGGGAAAATATTGTTTGTCCCGTAAAGCCCAAAATACTAATTAACCTACATTATGGATAAAAAAGGTGAAATACTTATATATCAAAACTCATCAGGAAACATCAAAATAGATGTTCATTTGCAAGACGAAACAGTTTGGTTAACACAAGATCAAATGGCATTATTGTTTGGTAAAAATAAACGAACCATATCTGAACACATCCTTAATATTTTTAATGAAGGTGAATTAAATAAAACTTCAGTTGTCCGGAATTTCCGGATAACTGCTTCTGATGAAAAAAAATATAAGACTAATTTTTACAATCTAGATATAATAATTTCAGTAGGGTACCGTGTAAAATCACAACAAGGCACACAGTTTCGTATTTGGGCAACGCAACGATTAAGAGAATATAAAAAGCTGAAAGAAGAACAAAACCAATTACAAAAAGAGCAAAGCCTGAAAGAAATTGAAGCAGACATAAAAAACTTGAAAAAGAAAAAATAAACCAACATGACCTCAACAACAAAAAAAACAGGATTGTTTTTCGGATCGTTTAATCCCATTCATACTGGGCATTTGATGATCGCAAAATACATGCTCGAATTTTCTGATCTTTCAGAAATTTGGTTTGTCATTTCTCCACATAATCCATTAAAAAAGAAAAATACTTTGCTTGCTGACCATCATCGCTTGGCACTTGTTAAAATTGCCATCGAAGATGAACCTAAATTCAAAGCCTGTGATATTGAATTTAAAATGCCGCAACCTTCATACACTATCGACACACTTACTTATCTTTTTGATAAATATCCTGAAAACAAATTTGTTTTGATTTCAGGTACAGATATTTTTTCAACTTTTCATAAATGGAAAAATTACGAACAAATACTCAAACAATATGAGTTTTATGTTTATCCACGCCCTGATTCCGGTCTGGGAAATTATAAAGATCATCCGAAAATAAAAATCATTAATGCACCAATGGTGGAAATTTCTTCAAGTTTTATCCGCAATGGAATTAAAGCAGGTAAAGACATGAAATATTTTCTTCCCAAAAATGTGTTTGAGTATATTATTGAGATGCATTTTTATGAGAAATAAATATTCTACCTATAAAACTTCCCAATCCTTTTTACAACCCTGTCAATTTGCTCTTCGGTTAAAACATTGTAGTAGATAAAATTCAGGAATTTTATCTATTCATCAATTTTGTTTTCTGTGTGGTATATTGCACGTTGAAATTGCTGACGCTGGCTATCAAGTTTTGTGCATTGCAATTCTTCGATAATTATTCATTATCAAAGTTTTTATAGCCCATTCTTTTTCTTGGTTTTTCTTCAATTTGATTTTGATGTAAAGCATCAATTTTGTCAAGTAGAAATTTGAATACCTTATTAATTTTATCATCTAAAATTCTGATTTCAGAACCTATGTCTTGATTTTTAATTAACAATGCTCTATATTTTGCAAAAGCCCTCATAATGTCAATGTTAATAGAAATTGCTTTTTTAGAACGTAATACTGACGAAAGCATTGCTACTCCTTGTTCGGTAAATACTAATGGATTTACGCTTGAATGCTTCAAATTAGATAAGCGGTCACAATTTGTTACCAGTTGTTTCTTTTCTTCTCTGGTAAGTTGAAACATAAAGTCGTCAGGAAATCTATCAATATTTCTTTTTACTTGCTGTTTTAATACTTTTGTTTCAGTTTCATATAATGCTGCTAAATCAGCATCAATCATTACTTTATAAGCACGAAACTCAAATATTAAAGATTGGTAATCAGCTTTTACTAAAGTTTTTTCCATATTGTTAATTTAATAACTGGTCACAAATTGTGACCACTTAGTTAAATATATGATTTTTCAAAATTATTCTTTCATGATTTTTTTTTTAAAATTTTTGAGGACGAAAATTGCGACCTCAAAATTAATGAATCATTCTTTTACAATTTTTTCTCTCATAATTGAGCCATAAATTCTGAATCCCGATTATTTCAATCCAATTCTATTTCTCCCAAATCGTGTAAAATTATTTTCAAAATAGATTTCAATTCATTGAATTGTTTTTCTTCAATCTCAAAATATATTTTTACAATTCTTTTCTTCAATTTTAACTCTAAATAGTTTCTTTTTAAAATCGCTTCCAGTTTGTTGTAATGTCCGGTTATATTTTCTTCATGCGATTCGATATAGCAATAATTTTCTATCTCGTCTATATCATCATCAAAGAATTTTTGAATTAAAACATACTTTTCATCATCATTATCAAATTGAGGTTCCGTGTCAGAAAATATTATCTGACAACCTAAAGCTTCATCGGAAATTCTTACTGATTTAGTTTTTAAAATCATTTTTTATGGCTAATATATTTGTATTGTGTTTTCAAATGAAAAATCCAAATAATTAATTCCACCTGCCTAATCCGGTTTATTTCAACAAAAAGTACATATTTAGCAATAGCCGAAAACAATACTTAATTGTAGTGGGTTGTGAAATCATTTATATTTATTTAATAATTCAACCCAATCTATATATGGTCCTATTTCTTTTAGTAATCTTAAATCGAGAAAATATTTTTTGAATAATCCAGTCATGTCATTAGGTAATTCTTTTAGAAGTTTTTCATAAATGCTTTGAGAGGTTTTAAGTTTTTTTAGGTCAATATTCCATTCAGGATATGAAGGGAAGTATTTAAAAACTTTATTCTTAAGTTTTAAACTCATTCGTTTCTTGTCAATTTTCCAAACCTCCGCATAAATTCGATCATTAAGTCTATATAACTTTAAATAACCTATTATTTGATTATACTCCCATTCTATACAAATCTGTTTTCTAAGAAGATCATTGACGTCCTCATAATTTGGATTGTCCTTCTTTAGTCTAAGTCCATCTCTGCTTTTTTGAAGAGATTTTTCAATACGGATTTTATATCCCTCTGGATTCATTGAGTAAATTGGAATATCAAAAAAAGTGTCTCCTATCATTTCTTGTTTTTTATAATCCACAACTTATTCATAAAAACAAGTTCAACTTTATAACTTGTACAATATTCTCAAATACTTTAAGTAATGCACACATTATTGTCCTTTATTTTCAACAAATATAATCATTTCTCCACTATCCCAACCTCCTCCTCCACCCAAAAAAAACTACAAGGTTTATTTTAATAGATTTTTTAAAAACAGCAAACTGATGATTTTTTGGTTAAGAAAAGTACGTGGGTTTTAATTTTACAAATTATATGGAAAGTATTTGTGAAACATTGGCATTAAATTTCTTTTGCTTCTCGTAAAACAATCTCAAATAATTCTTCCGAAAACCTGAAATTTGTTGCTTTTATTTTTTTTAGAATAGGCTTTACAGAATCAAATGAACTACCCCGCCGCAGAGCAGCGGGGTATCGCTAAGGAATAAGTTTATGAATTCGCCGCAGAGCGGCGGGGAACTAACCCCGTAGCGATTAGACCAATTTTTTTTGCTCTTAAAATAATTCCAAAAGTTCCTGTATATTTTATATTCAATTTATCAGCTACTTGTCTTGCTTTATAATCATCAAGTATAAGCATAGATTCATCAATATCAAAACTTAATGCGATTGCACTTGCTTCTCCTTTATCAATTTCCATTTCTAAAAGTTCCTGATAACGAATATCTCGTGGATTTTTAATTTTAATCCAGTCTGGTAATTTCTTACCAAATTCCTTTTGGATTTCAGATGTAATAAATATTTCATCGAAAAGTTGATTCAATAAATCTAATTCATCTATTTTACTAAGAAGAATCAAACAACTTGTATCTGATATAATGATTTTATAGTTGGGCTTCATCACGAATTATATCAGATGGAGGATAATTAAACAGTGATACATCAAAGTCAGAGAGAATTTCAGAGAACGCAACTTTTGACAATCCGGCTAATTCAGCTGCTTGTCCTAATGATAATTTTCCTGATTCATAAAGTTTTGCTGCAAGAAATTTTGATGTTTCTCTTAAATTAAGGTCTAATTTGTCCGGTATATTTAATGTTAAAGTTTTCATCTTTATATAATTTTTATCAAAATTACGCATTTTTTATTTAATTGCAAAATTCTCACCCATTTTAAACTATCCCAATCTCCTCCTCCGTCAATCCATAATGTAGATAAAATTCATGAATTTTATCTACTTATCAATTTTGTTTTCTGCGTGGTCTATTGCTCGTTGTGTAAGCTTCCCCGTTTTTCGATCCATTCAAAATTAGATTTTTTAATTAATATTTCCTATCATTTCCATAGGTGTTTTATTATTTAATGCTTCATGTGGCCGATAATAATTGTAATCATGCATCC